>ERZ773100.502-NODE-502-length-20043-cov-4.725135_pt1 | contig 20043 bp, 21 predicted proteins | sample MGYA00511119_ERZ773100 | MGnify/ENA primary metagenome ERZ773100 (study PRJEB29015, sample SAMEA2738000) | human oral metagenome | biome: human oral; feature: human-associated habitat; material: dental | place: China | collected 2111 ...
CTTCGGATCGGCGGGCTGCTTCGGGTCGGCGGGCTTGTTGGGATCGGCAGGCTTGTTGGGATCGGCAGGCTTGTTGGGATCGTCTTTCGACTTCTTGCTTGGACGCTCGTAGCGCTTACTCATCTCAGCTACAAGGGCTTTCACAGCAGCGTTCTTACCGCTGGCCGATTTCAAGTACTCATAAACCTCGTCTGCAGCCTTTATCGCGTCGGCCGATGCGCCATAAATAGTATCGTCAATCTTCTCAAGCAGCGAGGCCACGTCTACACGGATCTTCCACAGCTTGTTAATCAACTCGATGTCCTTTGCCATCTCTGCCTTGTTGAAGGAAGAGAGCAGATACTCCGAAAAAGATTCAGCGCCGTTCAATGCCAGGTTGACAAATTCGACACTCTTATGTCCCATCACTCTCGTCCTCCTTCTTTCTTCCGCACTCAATACGATCAAGAATGGAAGAGCGGTTGCGATGTCTCCAAGACCCTTCTTTACAGCGGTCATTGCTTCATCCGTTATGGATGCTGATACTAAATTTTTCCGTGCCATATAATCTATGATTTTTAGATGGCGTAAAGATAATGCTTCATTTTTTACGGGAAAGGTGTCCGCATATCCACGAGACGTTTTTTACCTCTCGCGAGACCTTCAGAACCTCTCGTGAGACGTTTTTTACCTCTCCGGAGACGTTTAGAACCTCTCACGAGACGTTTTCTACTTCTCGCGACACGTTTAGAACCTCTCGTGAGACGTTTTTTACCTCTCACGACACGTTTGGAACCTCTCGCGAGACGTTTTTTACCTCTCCGGAGACGTTTAGAACCTCTCAGTCTACTTTTTATGCCTTTATGGCATGAAAAAGTATCTCGAAAATCATAAACACAGACACTTTGTCACCCTTCACCACTCCCACCGTTAGGGTAGGGGCGTAAAAGCATACGTTGAGTGCCCCTCTCGAAAACGCATTCGACATGTTTCACGCCCTCACAAAATCCAAAGGATTACGATCAATCACCACCATAAAAAAGCCTCCCGCCGTCCGGAAGCTCTCAAAAGAGAGGATCCAAACGGCGGGAGGGGGAGATGACATCGTCGACAATGATCTCTATTGCGTGTGGCAGATTTCTCGAAACAAACAAATGCAATACAACAAGAATAGACCTCCTAATAGAGGGTAGTAAAATAGACGTATTGAACCCGACTTGAGGCTCCCTTTTATAAGATCAAAATGCCGTCCCCATTCTTGCGGTGAGCGATCTATTTTATAGCGATCTATTTTATAGAGTCTGTAGTCAATATCTTTTCCATTGTCCATATCATTCAGAAAATCTTCCTGTTCGGCGATTATTTCTCGCTCTACCCCAAGATAAAAACAGTCTAACAAGAGGAATACGACACAAATAAGGAGGCTAATAAATAAGAATGGAATCCCAATGTTTGACATTGAAAGAATCCCGCCTATGATAGCCACAGTCCATGTTTTACAGTTCGCACTGTTACCTGCTACACGGTTAATGATCCCTTGTAACATCACGATATGCGCCTGAACAGCGGGTTTCTCCTTCGGGTTATCTGCTTGATTTCGTACGTGTGCTCTCATAAAGAAGGTCTAATGCCTCTGATGCTGGCCTTTTTTGTTTTGAGTTGCCACCTTTTCTCCAGTCCTCTTCCCAACAGGAAAGCTGTCTCCATCCAATCTCTGTAAGATGCTCAGTCTCTATCGGATAATTAACTCTTAGTGGGGCCGCCGAAAAGACTCTATTTTGTGCTCTTCTTCTTTGCTCTCTCTGCTCTCCAATGTCTTTTTTCCCGATCAATCGTGTCATTTCGATTTCGGAGTAAATCCATGGAGAAGCTGTTTTTGCAACTTCCCCGTTTATCACTTCTTCTTCATATTGGTTACTAAGAGAATTCGATGTGCTCAAGAAAAACAGACATTCTGTTCGATCAATCATTGATGCCAATGCCCGAGACAGTATCATATATACATGACTTGCCGCATACATACATCCCTTGTATTTGTATAACTGAGATCGTTTATCCAAGTTATATTCATTATTAATCAATTTGAGCAATTCATATGCGCATTCCCAAACACAAGAATCCACAAATGAACTTATCCCAAAGCTTTTCTGAAGCCATTGAGAAAAAGCAATGGCGAGCTCCAGATCATTGTGAGAATGGGAAATGAAAACGTCTGCATCTATTAATGGGAAGCAGTTAGCCTGTATTACATCAGCCCTAAGGTACCCATCCTTATCTTTAAAAGACAATATGTTATTGTTTAGTACGCCTTCATACCTACTCATCCCAGTCTCAATTAGAGAAGAATAATCCCTTACAGTACACTTAAATTTGGCTTCGAAGGATTTGTCTACTATTATGTAACCTCTGTGCATAAAAATGGATCTAAAAATTTTGCCCGCAAAGATAGACTTCTCTAAAAGGTTCCTCTCTGAACCTCCGACCTTCACTCCACGTTCGTCACAGATTGGCAGGCACATTCGTTCGTCCGCTATCCCTTCCACGTGAAAAGGCTATGCAATGCAACCACAGCAAGCTCTCTCTACTCAAAATAAGCTCGCCTCTGAGCTTCCCCTTGCTCGTCTGCCAACAAAAACTTCTTATTGATCAGCCATTTACGCGAAACACACACCTTTTCACCTCGCTTTTGCGGCTCCGGTGGTCAACTCACCCGCAGGACGATCTTGCCGCCCGCGCCGCCGGTTTCGAGCAGCTTGTGGGCCGTGGCGATCTCGTCCATGCCGAAGACTTTGCTGTAGAGCGGACGGATACCGCCGCGGCGGATGAGCCGGAAGAGGTCGTCGATCACGGCTTGCGTGGGGTAGTTGCTGTAGAAGCTGGTCAGGTAGACGCCGTTGGGGATGTCCTTGATGGGGTTGAAGTCCGAGGCGGTGAAGACGAAGCCTAAGTTGCCGGTGTGGCAGACGTAGCCGGGCTCCGTAACCGTACGCAGGGAGTCGTAGAGCGTCTTGATGCCGACCAGCTCGAGCATCTTGTTCGGCCGCTCCGCCCAGGGGTGCTCGCTGAGGCGCTCGTCGTCGATGAGGCAGTGGTCGGCGCCGGCGGCCTGCAGCTTTTCGAACGAGCTTTCGCGGCGACAGGCGGCGATGACGCGCGCGCCGACGGCCTTGGCCAGCTGCACGGCGGCCATGCCGACAGTGCTCGTGGCGCCGCGCACGAGGAGCGTGTCGCTGGCCTCGAGCCGGAGGCTTTCGAAGAGCGAGCCGTGGGCGGTGAAGTAGGTCTCGGGGACGGCCGCCAGCGACGTCCAGTCCAGATCCGTGTCGACGCGGAAGACGTGCGTGGCTGGCAGCAGGGCGTACTCGGCATAGCCGCCGTCGAACGAGCGCCCCATGCCGCCCATGATGGCAATCACGCGGTCGCCCACCCGGAGGCCGGAGTCGGAGGCGTCGGCCACCTCGCCCACGCATTCGATGCCGGGCACGATGGGCGTATGGATGTAATCCCTGTCGGCCTCATAGAGCCGCATGAGCGCCTCGGAGTGGTTCAGCCCCGCGGCGCGTACTTTCACTAACACCCATCCCGGCTTCACCTGCGGGGTGGGGATTTCGCTGATGTGCAGGTCTTCGGCCTTGCAGCATCCATTGATTACGATGGCTTTCATAAGGGGGAATAAGTTGTAGTTTGATGTGGTGAGGAGTAGCCAGAAGTGGCGCTACGACTCACCTTTTCTTGTTTTTAATGTGATAAATAATCAGGCCGACCGGCTCTCCACTTGCTTCCAGCACTGTGGGTCGGGCGCGTAGAAGTCGTGTGTGTAGCCGAAGGCGACGGCCGGACAGCCGCGGCAGAAGCGTAGGAGTTCGCAGCGGCTGCACTTTTCGAACTGCTCATGCTGGCGATAGCGCTCCATCCGTGTGCCGTGGAAGACGTCGAAAAGCTCCTCGTGGACGGTGCCCACGTAGCTGTCGAAGCGTCGGCAGGCCATCAGTCGCCCCTCGGCCGAGATGGTGAAGTGGCAGTTGCCGCAGTTGCAGCCGTCGTAGATGGTGTCCTCGTCCAGCCCGTCGGGGATTTGGAAGAGGCCCTTTTCGTAGAGGAAGAGGGTCCAGAGGTGGTCCTTGAGGTTGAACGTTGTCTCCGACTCGCGGTGCTGCTCGAACTTCTCCCAGCAGCGCTCCAGCAAGTCGCGGTAGTCCTCCGGCTCGATGTGCCAGCTCGCCCGTATCGACTTGTCTTCACTCGTGGGGCAATAGCGGCCGAAGGCGAAGATGTCTACCTCGTGCTCCACAACGAGGTCGATAATGTCGGGCAGTTCGTGTCGGTTCGTCTCCGAGACGGTCGTCATCACGGCGCAATGCATACCCGCGCGGCGGATCGTATGGATGCTCCGCAGCGTGGTGTCGAACGAGCCCGGCATGCGGAAAAAGTCGTGCGTCTCGCGCATCCCGTCGATGCTCAGCTGATACTTCCTGCAGCCTAACGCCCGGAGCCGCTGGCAGACCTCGTCAGTGAGGTGGAACGGGTTGCCCATGATCGTGAAGGGGATGTCGTAGCTGTGCACCAACTCGAGGAAGTCCCAAAAGCGACTGTGCAGGATCGGGTCGCCGCCCGTGATGTAGAGGTACGGCCGCCGCTGCATCCGCTCGCACATCCGCCTAACGTTAGCAAGCACCGCCACAAGTCTCGTCCAAGGCATTTCGATGAGCTTCGGATGCCCCTCGGAGAAGATGTAGCAGTGCTTGCAACGCTGGTCGCACTCGTCAGTGATGTGCCACTGAAAGGCGAAGTAGTCCATGCCTCGGCGGCTTATTTATCGCCTGCCCCGCATGCCGTACCACAAGCGGCCGGTTTCTCAGCCGGCTTCTCGGCCTTGTCGCCCGCGCCGCACGCTGTGCCACAAGCCGCCGGTTTCTCGGCCGGTTTCTCGGGCTTATCCCCCGATCCGCACGCCGAACCGCAAGCGGCCGACTTCTCTGCCGGTTTGTCACCGCTGCCACAAGCCGAACCGCAAGCCGTCGGTTTGTCTACAGTCATCATCATCACTCCCTGGGCGCTGTGCGCCATGTTCCAATCTGTTCTTTTCATTTCTGTCTTGTATTAAGCCGTGAAACACTGTGTATTACAATCACGCCGGCAAAGATGTAGCGAAAAATCCGCTGCCGAAGCGGCTGAGGCCCGCGTGAGTCAGTTACCTCGAGGTAAGTATTGCTGGTTATCAGTGGGCCGCCCCAAAAACTTTTTGTCTAATTAACAGGCAGAGCTGGCTGATGAAGCGGAATCGCTCATGCGCCAGGTTAAATCAGTCTGCAATGATGATTGGTTTATAAAACAAACCTCCATACATTTGCCTCCGTCATCGAGCCGATTCGATGACGATTCAAACCCCATTAAAATAGGAGATAAACAAGATGAAAACACTGAGAATGGCCTGCCTCGCAGGCGTGTTTTGCATGATGACGGGCGCCGCAATGGTGGCGCAAAGTAGGCCCCTGCCTATGTCGGACAAGGTGAACGTGAACCTGCTCCTCTCGGGCGTACACACCGGCGGCGGCAAGCTGATGGCCTCGGCCGTCGACCCGAAGGACAGCAAGCGCACGGTCTACGCCATGGCGGATCCGACGGCCGACGAGCTGCAGATGGTCGTGCTGGAGAACGTGCCCGTGGGCATGTGCGACATCTACGTCTTTCAAGACCTGAACGGCAACAAGAAGCTCGATCGCAACGCGGACGGCGTGCCTACTGAGCCTTGCTACATGAAGCAGAAGGTGAGGGTTGCTGATCATGGCGTTCTTCTGAAGGCGCGCCTCGTGAACCCGGCCGAGATGATGGGCAAATGAGTAGAGGGTAGAGGATAGAGGATAGAGGGTAGAGAGTAGAGGGTAGAGAGTAGAGAAGAGAGGGTAGAGAAGAGAGGGGTGGCAATCTCAAGAACGAAAAAACGATGCGTTATACCTTATATATAGTGGCGCTGGCGGCGGCGATGCTCGCCGATGGGGCGCGGGCGCAGGAGATCCGCGGTCGGGTGACGGACGCCGAAGGCCGAGCGGTGGAGCCTGCCACGGTGGCAGTCTTCCGCGGCGACCGACAGCTGGCGGCCGACGTGACCGACACGGCCGGACGATTCCGACTCTCCGCACCTGATGGGCCTTACACGCTGCGTGTGCGGCATGTGGCCTATCGACCGTTGGACACGCTGATCGCGGCGCGCGGCCGTTCGGGTGACGAATTGTCACTCGTCATGACTGAGGCGTCTGTGGGCCTCGGCGAGGTGACGGTGCAGGCCGAACGGGTGGTGCGTGAGGCGGATCGCTTCGTGGTGCACGTGGGCGATGCGCCGGCGATGGCCGGCCGCGATGGCGCGGAGCTGCTCCGCACGGCGCCGGGCGTCTGGGTGACGGACGACGGCGTGTCAGTCAATGGCGCGGCCGGCGCGCGGGTCTATGTGGACGACCGCGAGCTGCGGCTCTCGGGGCGTGCGCTGACGGCTTACTTGCGCACGCTGCGGGCGGCCGATGTGGCGCGGGTGGAGGTCTTGCCCCAAGCCGATGCGTCGTATGGCGCGGACGTGCGGGGCGGTGTCGTGCGGATCGTGTTGCGTCGGCGGCGTGAGCGGGGCATGGATGCCAGTGTGTCGGTCGAGACAGACTTCGGCCGGCAGTACGGCGGCGTCCGGCCCTCGGCTTCCGTCCGGGCACATGTCGGCCGCTGGACGTGGCACGCCTCCATCGTGAGCGACCCTATATATAAAGGTATCAGGCGGCAGTCGGCCGAGCGTTTTTATGTGAACCGCGAAGCCGGCTCGTTCGTGTCTCAGTCGGTAACGGACGGCCGGCGACGCAGCGTCACGGGGCGCGTAGGGGCGATCTTCGACGCCAACTCGCAGACGTCCATCGGCGCCGAGGCGGAGCTGTCGCGCGGACGAGAAACGGAGCCGTCGGAGGTGGAGACCGTGATCAGTCAACATGGCAGGCTGCGATCCATATCGGGTCACTACGACCGCGAGGAGACGGACCGCTTAGCGGCGGCAGCCGTGAACGTGACGCACCGCACGGACACGATCGGCTCGCAGCTCAAGCTCGTGGCCGACTACACCGACCGCAGCCTCGGCGGCGAGACGGACGAGCATTCGACAGCGGGCTGGACGAACCGCGACCTCACCGCCTCGCGCTACCGTGTGCTGGCCATCGACGCCTCTGCCGTGCACGTCTTCCGGTCGGGCATGCGGCTCTCCGCCGGTGCGAAGTACACCCGCAACCGCATGCGCGACTCTGTCCGGCGTGAAGGCGCGGCGTCCGACCCGGGTTTCCTGACGGATTACACCGAGCAGATCGCGGCCGGCTACGCCTCGATCGCCCTCGAGCTTGGCCAGCTCAGCCTCACCGCCGGACTGCGCGCGGAGTGGACACACACGGCCGGTCGCGAGGGCATGCGACGCGCCTACGCCGACCTCTTCGAGAACGCCACCGCGACGTACGCCTTCGATCCGATGCGCCTCTTCATGCTCGTCGCGCAGTACGCCCGCAACGTGGAGCGGCCCAATTTCCGCTACCTCAATCCGCGGCGCGTCCGCTCGTCGGACTTCGCCTACATCGAGGGCAACCCGGCGCTCCGCCCGACCTACATCCGGCGCCTCAGCCTGACGGCCGTCTGGCACTACCGCTACACGCTGACCGTCGGCGGAAACCTCCACCGCGACCTCATCCGCGAGGAGGCGCACACCGACGCTTCGGCGCCCGAGGTGCGCATCGTGCGGCCCGAGAATCACGACCGCGAGAACCACTGGTTCGTCGCCCTGAGCGCCCCCCTCCGACCCGTCCGCGGGTGGGAACTCAACGCCAACCTCGTCGGTGTGCGGCAAGATCTGCGCGCTACCTCCTCCGATCCGTGGGCGACGCACTGGCTCGGCTTTGCTCGCCTCACGCTCGGCGTCACCCTCCCCCGCGACGCGTACGCGGAGCTGACCTACAATGCGTCGAGTCGGCTCTATTCGGCCAACTCCGGCATCGAGCCGCGCCACACATTCGACGTCGCGCTCAAGAAGCAGTTCGCCGACCGTCGGCTGACCGTCACCCTCGGCCTAAGCAATATCTTCGACCGCGACGTGACGTACTTCTCGCACACCGATCGCTTCAACGAACGCACGTCCGTCTCCGGCGGATCAGCCGGGCGACGCGTCACGGTCGGGTTGCATTACACGCTGCGTTCGGGCAAGTCCGTCAAGTCGCGCACCGTGGAGCGCGCCTCGTCTGACGACACGCGGCGGATGGATCGAGTGAAGAATGAAAAATGAATCATGACAATGAAAGAAGAAGAGAAGAAAGTCTTGCGGGACGTCCCGCTGAATGAAGAAGAGAGTATGGCGCTGATCGCGGAGATGATCCGCAACACGCAGCGCAAAATGGAGCGTGGCGCAGGCACACCGATACTCGTTTGGGGCTACGCCACGATACTGGCCACACTGGCGGTCTGGGCCGGCGTGAAGTTCACGAACGACCCTCGGATGCAATATCTATGGTTCCTGATCCCCGCCATCGGGCTGCCGTGGCAGCTATTTCAGAAACGCCGGCCGCCGGAGGTCCGCACGTATGTCGACAAAGTGGTGTCGTACATCTGGATCGTCATGGGCTGGAGCGGCTTCATCGTCTCCTGCCTGTCGTTCCTCGGTGCAATACAGGCCACGATCCTGTTCCTCATCACGCTGATGATGGGTCAGGGAAGCGTCATCACCGGGTTAGTCACGCGCTTCCGGCCGCTCACCATCGGCGGCATCGTCGCGCTGTTGCTCAGCTTCGCGCTCCTCCATCTCACGGACATAGACTTGCACCTGCTGACCTTCGCCTTGGCTTTCGTGGCGATGGGTATTATCCCCGGACACATCTTGAACCGTCGCGCAAAGAAGGCATGCTCCCCGGACTGAATCCGCTGCTCCACAGCGAACTTCGGCTGGGCGTGATGTCCATCCTAATCGGCGTAGAAAGCGCCGACTTCACCTACCTGCGCAAGGAGACGGGCGCGACGGCCGGCAACCTGAGTGTGCAGTTGGAGAAGCTCTCGCAGGCGGGTTACATCGCTATAGAGAAAGGTTTCAGGGGGAAAATTCCACGTACCACCTGCCGTATCACGCCCGAGGGCACGGAAGCCCTCCGTCAATACGTCAAGGCGTTGGACCACTACCTCAAGGGAGTGAAAAACGGAAAATGAAATGGCATACTTGATTTCACCTATTGACTTTAGACTGCAATGAATGACTTGTTCACACAAAACCCTGACCTCCTGTTCCTGATCGAGCAGGCCGTCAAAGCCCCGTCGGGGCATAACACACAGCCGTGGCTGTTCCGAATCGACAAGACGGAGATCGACATCTGCCCCGACTACAGTCGGGCATTGCCCGTAGTCGATCCGGACAATCGGGAGTTGTTCATCAGCCTCGGTTGCGCGGCGGAAAACCTCTGTATAACCGCCTCGCATAAGGGCTACTGCCCGACGGTGACCGTTGCGGAAGACGGTACGATCTGCATCCGGCTTGATCGCCACGCCGACGTAACGCCGTCGCCGCTCTTCGCACAAATCGCCCTCCGGCAGACTAATCGCCGGGTGTACGATGGGCACACGATCCCCGCGGCAGACATCGACCGACTGCGGGCCGTCGAAGTCGCGCCCTCGGTCAGCGTCCATTTCTACGAGCGCGGCACGCCTGCTTTCGACGCTATTGCCGAACTGATCTACCGCGGCAACAGCCTGCAAATGCAGGACGACGCATTCAAAGCCGAACTCCGCAGCTGGATGCGTTACAACAAAAAGCACCGCGACGCTCAGTACGACGGACTGAGTTACGACGTCTTCGGCGCCCCTAATCTGCCGCGCTTCATCTCCGAAAACGTGATCGCCGGTGCACTCAACGAGCGATCGCAGAACCGCGGCGACCGCAAGAAGATCGCTTCGGCCTCTCACTTGATCTTGCTCACCACCCGCGACAATACCGTGGAGCAATGGGTTGCACTGGGTCGGACGTTGGAGCGCCTCTTGCTCACATCGACGGCGATGGGCCTCGCCCATGCCTACCTCAACCCGCCGAACGAGCTTCCGGAGCTCACCCATGAGTTGGCCGGCACGCTCAATCTTCCGAGTGAGTATCCGACAATCTTGCTGCGCATAGGATACGCTAAACGTATGCCGCATTCAGTGCGGATCCCAGCCGAACAGCGGATCCGGTAACAGACAATGAGAAGAGGGTAAGACCACGACGTCCTACCCTCTTTTTATTTGCTCTGGGCGGCCACATCAGTACACCCCCGCAAGCGCACCATAGCACCTCACCGCTTAGCACGGAAGAAAGCTGTCATCTCGGCGGCGCATTCCGCCTCCATCACGCCGCCACGCACCTCCGTCCGCGGATGGAACGCCTGCGGAGCGTAAACGGTGAAGCCGCGTTTGACGTCTGGCGCACCGTAGACGACGGCGCCTAATTGTGCCCAACCGATGGCGCCAGCACACATGACGCAGGGCTCGACGGTAACGTAGAGACGACATTCGGGTAAATATTTCGCACCCATAGCCTCGGTGGCGGCGGTGATCGCCAGCATCTCGGCATGCGCAGTCGGGTCGTTGAGGCGCTCCGTTTGGTTGTGGGCACGGGCGATGACGCGATCGCCGCAAACTACGACCGCTCCGACGGGCACTTCCCCTTCTGCGGCGGCCTGACGCGCCTCGTCGAGGGCACGGCGCATGAAGTATTCGTCATTAAAAGGCTGTACGGTCATCGGCGCATTTCGTTTTCGTTGAAGAGTGTCGGATGATCCTCGCCCATAACGCGAAAAACGTGGGTAAGAATCGTCATGCGAAGCCAATTCGAACGGTTTTTAATCTTGTATCTCGCTAAATGATGCGTGACAGCCCGATATTCTTCTTCGTTCATCAAAAATGATACGCGATGCATGCGCGGCTTGCGTTCCGAACGAGGCACCGCACCTTTTTGGGCTTTCTTCATGGCTTGCCCTCCTGTTCGACATCGACAGAGAAAGTCGAAGCGGGCAGCCCTGCGCCGTTCGTCAGGTTGGCCCGATTGAATGACGCCCAACCGTAACGCACGCGATGCGGACGGGGGACGTGTGATGAGTAAGCGCTCAGCCTGTTCCCGATAATCTCGACCGTAGCGGGGTAAAACGGACCTTCAGCATCGGCCAACTCGACCGTGCGAACTGGCTGACGGTCAGACGTTATGAGGCCCGCGGCCGATCGGAAATAAATCGTCACTCGGCCATCGTGTTGCACGGCGCGTTCGACGATCGGACCGTCGGCGATCACATCCGTGTGGCCGTAGCTGTGATAAAGGGCCTGTCGCGCCAGCCGTTCCCCGACGTCGATCTTATGCGGGAAATGGATGTCGATCGAATCGCCACGGTCGCTGCTGATGGCCATGTAACAGGCAGGGACGCGCTCGGGCAGTCGGCGCTGCATGTCGCGAAAACGACCCCAATCGGGCTTGTCGGTGGTGGAAATTTGGACAAAATAGAACGGTAATGTAGCGTCGCTGAAGTAACGCCGCCAACTGCTGACGAGTAACGGGAAGAAGCGAGCGTAACCCGACGCATCGTGCGCGTTCGACTCGCCTTGATACCACAGCACGCCGCGGGCGGGAAGCTGCGCAAGGGGCCAAACGCCGGTCTCAAAGAGGTACGTAGGCGCGTACGGGTGGCGTTGTCGATTCGATGTCGCACGCCGTAGGTTGAACGCGGTGCGGCTGCGCACCCAAGGGTGAATGAGCACGTTCGACGCGAAGTCGCTGAGCATCTCCGGGCCGTCGGCTTCTAAGGTCTCGCGATCGATCCAAGCCTCAAGCGGTGAGCCATCAACAGCATTGAGGATGAGGCCAATAGGAACGTTCTCCGTCTCCTGAATCCGCTTAGCAAAGGCCATCGCTATGGCTGAAAAATGGCCGACCGTAGACTCGTCGCACTGCTCCCAATGCGCGGGCAGGAAATATTCCAAGCGGTTGAGGCTGTCGAGCATCGGTGCCTCCCATTCCTCGGCGAAGGGGATCCGCGAGGGCTGCATGAGGAAGAGACGCACGGCGGGATGGGTCTTCGCGAAGGCGCGCAATACGGCTCGCTCGGCCGGCACGACGCTGTCCGTGGGGTAGGCCATGTTCGACTGCCCGGAGCAGAGCCAAACGTCGCCCACGGCTACGTCGTCAAAGCGGAGTTTGCGCTTCGGGGTGGCCACTTCAAGCGTGAGACCGGTGGCAGCGGGCATGGCGTCGAGCGTGACGAGCCAGCGCCCGTCGGCTGCAGCCTGCGCCGAGTGTGTGCGATCGGCTATGCGCACGGTGACGGTCTCACCGGCGTCGGCCGTGCCCTCGATCTTGATCGGCCGACCGCGCTGGAGCACCATGTGATCGGTGTACATGGCAGGCATGCGCAACCCGCCGTGTCTCCCAGTCAGAGCCCCGCCAATGGTCGCGGCCAACAAGCGCGCGCCCTCGGCGTTCGGATGGAGGCCGTCAAAAAGTAGGTCGAGGCGATGGCGGAACGGCTCGCGAAGGTCGATCAGTGAGGCGCCTGTCTCATGCGCCACATCCGCAATTTTCTGTCGAATCATGGCATAGCGCTCGCGAAGGCCGTGGAAATAGTTCGGATAGTCATACGCGATCGGCGTCATGTGGCAAATCCAAATGCGACACCGAGGATTGACCCGACGGAAGGCGTCGATCAGCTCACGGTAGTCGCGAGTAAAAGCCGTGTCGTTGGGTGTCCAATTCATCGGATCTACATCGTTCAGTCCGAGGTCAATAACGACGTAATCAGGGGCAAAAGCAAGGGCGCGTTTACACTCGTTCTGAAGACGGTAGGTCGTGCCACTGCCATGCATGAGGGTAGCGCCATTACGGCCGAAGTTGCGCACGTCGAATGCATCACCGAGCAGCTTTTGCAGCTGCGCGGGATAAGCGTCGGTGGCAGGATTTGGTAAACCATAGCCATAGGTTACGCTGTTTCCCACGCATGCGACCTTGATCCGCTGGCCGACCACCGCGGTAAAGCTCGTAATCATGATCAGGGTGATTATCAGTTTGGACATATTGTCAGGAATGGGAAAAGATGAAGCTATTAGCGGTTGATTAATAATCAGTTATACATGACAGAAAGAAATTCTAATCGATGTCTCGCCCAGTTTACCCTAAAAAGAGTTTTTCCGAAGAAAGTACTCACTAAATATCTGATAAACAGGATGCCAACTCAGAATTTACCCGGCAAAGATAGCGACACTCGTAATGCCCTGATCTTCTCTCCCGCCCTTTCTCTCATCAAGAAGAAAAAAGACCTCTTCGGAGGCGGAGAAGTTTGCCTAATACCGAGCTCATTCATCCGAAATCCCTGACATTTTGGCGTTATTTTACTCCTTTTTTACTGGATACCCGGCCAGTTTGGCTAACTTTCTTGATTCTTGATCCTCTTTTCCGTCCTTTTCTCTCATCAAGGATAAAAAAGGAAGAAGAAATTCAAGAGGAACGTCTATGAAAAAGTATAGCGATGGACACACTCACTAAAGATACTCTATATGAACACTTTACGAATAAAAACAACACCCGAATTTTGCTACAGATAGACAAAATGAAAGGCGCACGAAGCAAGGTTTCCCTTCGCCGTGCGCCCAGTCATTATCTATCTCATCAAAAGGTAGTTAGGGTATTACAAATGATTCTCCGACCTGCCCAGTCTATGCATCTATTCTTTCGGGAGATGAATTTCGGGGCCGCCTCCGCCACCGCCTTCCGTTCCGCCACCAGCAGACCCACCGCCTCCTTCAGGCTTTTTGTCCTTGCCATCCTCAGGCTTCTTAGGTTCCTCTTTCCCAGGCAGATGGATATCTGGATCATTGTCCTTTTTCTTGGGCTTTTTCGGTTTAGGATCCTTCGGCTGACCGGGATTTTTCTTCCGATTGGCCTTTTTCTCCGACAAACTGCGGTGATAAGCCTCCTCGATCTCTCGGGTACGCTGATTCATCTCGGCTACCATCTTCGTAATCAGCTCCTTTTCTACGGGTGCGGTGCCAAAGGTATAAGCGCTCTGTATCGCAAAGACAATGTGGTCAAAAACCTCGTCTGTCTTCGGGCGGACAACCCGAGCCGGAGGCAGTTCGGCGGCCGCTGTACGATCTTTTACTCGTTTTGCGACAAATTCGTCGTACGCTTTGTTCACCGTCTCCAATTTATTCACGGCGTTTGTCAAATGAAGGGCTGTAACAAATGGAGCATTCTCGGTTTTCCGTAAGTCGGTCACTAAGCCAAAGATATCGGCAGACTTGCGCTCGTGCGCTTCCTGTTGCAGACCGTCGTAAGAGCGAATCACGGTGTACAGCGTCATAGCCGCATCGGATTCGTTGTCGTCGGGAGACTGCCGCGCGTTCCGGATAGCATTAAAAATGAACGTGATCAGCTTACCACGCTCTTCGTCTTTCTTAAGCATGCGCTCTGTGTTCACATTCATGCCTGCCTCTTTGTTAATGTCGCCCTCTAAATTGATGTCGCCATTCCATTCATCCATCAAAGCGGTCGTAAGACCAATCTTGGTCAGATCATACTGTTTTACAATGCCATAGATCTCGCTGTGATAACGTACATGAAGAGAGTTGTCGTACTTTTTCATGCCCACTCTCTTAACTTCAATCGTTCTTGCCATCTTTTTCCTGTTTATATTTAGTATTACTATTTATATTTGAGAGAGAATCTGCTACCCACTGTGACTCATTAGCCTCATATCGGCAACGATTCTCCTCGTTTTATGGCCCCAAAGTTAGAACATGTTTTCGAAACAAACACCAAGAACAATCGAAAAAAAATAGAGGCACTTTTTCCTCATGTATAAAGTACAGAGAAGTAGCTCCTCGGCAAGGATGACCCTCCACACCCCCAATCGCACCAAACACCGCCCATTAACTACATGTACAAGGAAAAAATAGATGGCGATCATCGCCTTGATTTTCTTTTGCTTCTTTTCTTTCATCAAGGAAAGAAAAGAAGATCCGTTCCGAGAGGCAACCACATGGCCAAACTCATGCAAAGCAGCGTTATCATGATAAAAGATCAGCCTATCTTTATACCAGTCAGACTTAGGGCACCCTCTCAAAAGCAAAAACACGGTGAGGATAATCCTCCTCTCTCCCAAGCGAATGAAACATTACCCATGGATCACATGTACAAGGCAAAAAGAGATGGCGATCATCGCCTTGATTTTCTTTTGATTCTTTTCTTTCATCAAGGAAAGAAAAGAAGAACCGTTCCGAGTGGCAACCACATGGCCAAACTCATGCAAAGCAGCGCTATCACGATAAAAGATTAGTCTATCTTTATACAGATCAGCCTTAGGGTGCGCTCTCAAAATTAAAAACCTGCCGAGAATTCTTATCCAAGAGCCAAAAGGTATGAAAGACCTACCGGGGATTCCCATCCAAGAGCCAAAAGATACGAAAAACCCGGCGAGGATTCTCATCCGAGAGCCAAAAGGTATGAAAGACCTGCCGGGGATTCCCATCCGAGAGACAAAAGACGCGAAAAACCTATCGAGGATCACTATCCGAGAGCCAAAAGATACGAAAAACCCATCGAGTACACCTATCCGAGAGCCAAAAGTCATAAAAGACCTGCCGAAGATTCCCATCCAAGATCCAAAAGATTCGAAAGACCCGCCGGGGATTCCTATCTAAGAGCCAAAAGGTATGAAGGACTCGCCGGGGATTCCTATCTAAGAGCCAAAAGGTATAAAAGGCCTGTCGGGTGTTCCTATCCAAGAATCAAAATACACGGAAGACTTGACGAGGATTCCCATCCAAGAGCCAAAAGACACGAAAAACCTGACGAGGATTTCCATCCGAGAGCCAAAATATACGAAAAACCCGGCAAGGATTCCTATCCAAGAGTGCCGATGAAGCAAATCCCCGCCAAGTTTTAGATGCAGTGTGTGTCAGAGAAGCAAATCTTTGATAGGTTTTGAGTGTAAAGTGATTCTGGGAAGCATATCTTGATCTAATTTGAGGTAGAAAAAGTACCCGTGAAGAAAATCCTCGATAGGTGCTTCATCATTTTCTTTTCATGGAAGCATATTCTTGGTAGATTCCCGATACTCTTCTTTCCTCGGAATCGAATTTATGACAGACTGATGATCAAAATCTACTAGTGGAAGTGATTTTTCGATGGATTTAGGACATAAATATTCTCGATGAAGAGAAAAAACACCGATATTTTAGATCAAAAAAAGACCGGAAAGCGAAAAGCTTTCCGGTCTTTCGTTATGGGATAGAGTCGTGTCGGACGACTCACCCTCTTTCCGCTTCATTTTGCGCCAACGTACGGCAATAAGGCTACGAAAAGGTTTATCTGGCGGTCAGGGCATGTCATTTTGTCACTTTGAACGGTCTTTTTTGATGTATTTCTCCCAAAACTTGACAGCTCCCACATGCCATCCTTCGGCGGTAGTACCAATGCCCATACCGAAACCGTGAACAAGGTTGGGGTATACGTGCACCTCGGCGTCGATGCCGGCGGCCTTGAGATTGGCTACGCGGCGACGCATGGCGGAAGCCTTCGTGACACGATCGTCAGCGCCAACAACGGCGTAGGTGGGCGGGTCGTGACGGGTGTAATCGGCGTGCTCGGTATAGCAGAGGATGACCGCGGCCGGGCGAGGCCGAACAATGCTCGGGACATAGTGCCGCGTGCCGTGCGAACCGAGCGCAGCGGCCATTTCGGCCCCCGCCGAGGCGCCCCAAAGGGAATAGTCGGCGGTGCCGACCTTCCATTCGTCGGCGTGCTTGAAAACGTAATCGATGCCGCGGGCCAAATCTTTGCAAGCGATCTGAAACCCGCCGGTGCGATACTGAAGAACGAAGGCGTTATAGCCTAAGTCGCTGAGTGCCATCGCCAACGGGAAGCCCTCATGGATGGATCCGACGTAGTAAAACCCGCCGCCGGCACTGATAATGGCAAACGGGGCGTCGGGCCGACCGCGGAAGAAGAAGAGACCGACGTCCTGCCCAATGCTGTGGTAGCTCATCCGACCGGCATCGACGCGCTCGATCATTTTGTTAATGCAATCGGCGGCCTGATTGGCGTCAACGTTACGGTGGAAGGGCAATGTCTTGGCCACATCGGCTAACTTCATGTGGGGCTTGTATCCGATGCGCTCGCGAGCCAAAATGTACTGGCCGAAGCCCTTGAACTGGGGTATGGCAACGATTTCGGACCAGGTTGTTTCGGTCGTTACCTTCGGGCGAACGGGTTCGGGGGCAGGTGTGGCGATCGGCGGCGCTGTGTCAATCTGTGTCTCGCCACGTTTCGCATCAGCCTGCACCACAGGATCTTTCGCCTCGCGCGACATGCAGGTCATTTCCGTCGCTACACACACGGAAGCGACGATCATCAGTAAAAATGTCTTTTTCATAACGGGAATTTATGGGAGTTGTGCTCCCGGGTGATTGGGGGAAGAGAGGATTTGGGCGTCCTCCCGATCGTGTTGTGAAATGTAAGGCGTGCCCCGCCGAGGATCACCATCTGAGCCTCGCTCCTAACGCTTGACCCACCACGCCCAAGGTAATAAAAACGGGAACCGTCCATAACGGTACGCCGAGTCCTATACGCAGGGGGATAACGATGGGGATCGAGGCATGTATCAGCACCCACCACATGGGGCTGAATTTCCGATAGCGTACGCGCCACCGTCCCAGTAACAGGTTGATAGCGAACGTCACAATGGCAACGATAAGGATGTCCATAGGGCAGGCGGTTAAGGGCTTGGATGGAGTGCGCTGAGTGGCGACAATAAACAGAAAGAGCCCGACCTTCATTGGGCCGAGCTCTTCCAACGATCTATTTTCTCACATTATCTTTTCATCGTCACTTCGCGATCTTGGCAACAACGGCCTTGAACGCCTCGGGGTGATTGACGGCAAGGTCGGCCAACACTTTGCGGTTGATTTCGATACCGGCCTCACGCAACCCGCCCATCAGTCGGGAGTACGACAGCCCCTCGAGGCGTGCCGCAGCGTTGATACGCTGAATCCACAGGGCGCGGAAGTTGCGCTTCTTGTTTCGACGATCGCGGAAGGCGTAGGTCAGACCTTTCTCCCACGTGTTTTTAGCTACCGTCCACACGTTCTTACGGGCGCCATAGTAGCCGCGCGTAAGTTTCAGAATCCGTTTTCTTTTTGCTCTCGAAGCAACATGATTTACTGATCTTGGCATAAGTTCTTGTTTTTGAATGTCAGCGTCATCCCTTCTGCAAGCGATGATCTTTGGCGCTGATTCATTCGGTTAGTAAAATGATATTCTGTCCTCTCTGTTTTGCGGATCAACTTACTTCATGCAAAGCATTTCCTTCACGCTACGAACATTGGCGCGATCCACGAGACCGGTGGCGGTCAGGTTGCGCTTTTGCTTTTTCGTCTTCTTAGTCAGGATGTGACTTTTGAAGGCATGTTTTCTTTTGATCTTCCCTGTTCCGGTAAGGGCGAACCTCTTTTTGGCACCGGAATTAGTCTTCAACTTTGGCATAATCTACTCTTAATTAATACTGTATATCAATGTATATATCATTCTTCCTCGTCGGAGTCAGCGGATTCGGTGGGCTGGGTGTCATCGGCGTTCTTGGCGGCTTTCGGCACCGCAGCGGCCTGCTGTTTAGCGGCAGCGGCCTTGCTCGATACGCTCTTCTTAGGCGAAAGCATGATAGTCATGCGCTTACCTTCTAAGACGGGCATCTGATCCAGCTTGGCATACTCTTCCAGATCGTTAGCAAATCGCAGCAGCAGCACCTCTCCCTGCTCCTTAAACAGGATCGAGCGGCCTTTGAAAAACACGTAGGCCTTGACCTTGGCACCCTCGTCCAAAAACTCTTTGGCGTGGCGGAGCTTGAAGTTATAATCGTGATCGTCAGTCTGCGGTCCGAAGCGGATCTCCTTCACGACGACTCTGACCGACTTAGCTTTTTGCTCTTTCTGCCGCTTTTTCTGCTGATAAAGAAACTTCTGATAGTCGGTGATTCTACACACCGGGGGATCGGCGTTGGGAGAGATCTCCACCAGATCCATCTCGTGGCTCTCTGCTATCTGTAATGCTTTTTCTATCGGATAGACTCCGTTAGTCACATTCTCGCCGACCAAACGAACTTCAGGTACGCGAATCCGGTCGTTGATCCGGTATTGGTCCTTCAGTTTGTCGTTTCTCATCTTACCTCTCGTATCCAAATGAGTAATATATCCTTCTTTTTAATTGTACGGTGAAATCAATTTATCTGTTCTTTTTCCCAGCGATGCATCATGTCGTTGACCTCGTCTGTTAAAAGCGCGGCAAATGTAGAAATTTCCATTACTCCTTTATCGCCCTCGCCTTGTTTCCTGACAGATACGGAATTGCTTTCCTGCTCCTTCTCTCCGACGACAAGCATGTAGGGGATACGTTTGAGCTCGTTGTCACGAATCTTACGTCCGATTTTCTCGTTACGGTCGTCTACGAGGACACGGATGTCATGCTGCTCCAGCTCTTTGGCCACGCGATGAGCATAGTCATTGTAGCGCTCGCCTACGGGAAGTACGACGACTTGGTCAGGGGTAAGCCAGAGGGGAAACTTTCCGCCGGTATGCTCGATCAATACGGCAACAAAGCGTTCGATGGAGCCGAAGGGCGCACGGTGGATCATCACTGGGCGATGCTTCTGGTTATCCTCGCCTGTGTACTCCAACTCGAATCGTTCGGGCAGATTATAGTCGACTTGGATGGTACCCAGTTGCCAACGGCGTCCAATAGCATCCTTGACCATGAAATCGAGTTTGGGACCGTAGAAAGCGGCCTCGCCAAGCTCTACTTTGGCTGGAAGACCTTTCTCTTCGCAGGCTTCGATGATGGCACGTTCAGCTTTTTCCCAGTTCTCATCGGAGCCGATGTATTTCTCTTTGTTGTTAGGATCGCGGAGGGAGATCTGCGCCTCGAAGCTCTCAAAGTTGAGCGCTTTGAAGATGATGAAGATGATATCCATCACCTTGAGGAACTCGTCCTTAAGCTGATCGGGGCGGCAG
>ERZ773100.503-NODE-503-length-19986-cov-3.217801_pt1 | contig 19986 bp, 17 predicted proteins | sample MGYA00511119_ERZ773100 | MGnify/ENA primary metagenome ERZ773100 (study PRJEB29015, sample SAMEA2738000) | human oral metagenome | biome: human oral; feature: human-associated habitat; material: dental | place: China | collected 2111 ...
TCGCACGTGTATATGAATGAGAATCGTTATCATTCTATGCCCGTGGCCCACGCCGCGCAAAGTTCTAGCGCCCGAAACCGTCGATAGCGACCCAAATACTGATGGAGCACCGCTCCCCCACCTCAATAGATGTCGTCATGCCCCTCGGAGGCCAGGGCCACACACAGGCATTTCATGAACCTGCACGAAACAGCATCAAGATTCCCGAATTTTTGTGATCTGTAGACGAGCAGAGCCGACACAACAGACGAATTGTGACGGCGTGCGCACGTTTGCGCAGGTGGTGTGCACGTAGCCACTTTGCTTTGCAATTGCTTGGTTTTTGATGCGATCTAAATTACTGGCCGAACGGTTGATTGAGCTTTTTGGGAGGGATAAACTATAACCATCAAGCGCCTGACAGAGCTGCCAAGCTGGTCTGGCGCTTTTCTTGTTTGAAACGCAGGGTCGCGCCGACGCTACCCGCGTTGGCACTCCTCGTTACAGACCGGGTGATCCTCGGCCTCGTCAAGCAGGGAATCAATACACAATACGATCCCACAAGGAGTTCACTCATGTTCTCGACCATCGACGTCATGGTTGCCCAGGCCCACATCGATCAGCTCAACGAGCTCGCCGACACCAAGCACCTGGTGAAGGCCGACCGCCACTGAGCGAATTCCGGCCACGCCGGAGTTCCACGCAAGTCCGCAGACCCGCAGGGGCTGCGGACTTTTTGCATACCGCCGCATGCACGCAGCACCGCTCCCCCACTTCTCCCTCGGCCAACGCACCACGGGGGTACGCCCATGTAGAGGACACCACGAGGTCCACCTGCGTCGCGGACCCTCGGCGCGGTACCGGTGGGCGCGACAGTTACATGGGTGGAAAATGCCCTGTCTTTTGGGTGGAAAATGTATACCAAGATTGGTGGAAAATGTATAATTCTCTACATATTTGCTGATCATAGGAGGTTCAGATGCAAGCTGTACGTCCGGACAACTACCGCCCTCGAGCAATCGACCGGCGTATCGACCAACTGCTGCGATCCTTCGGCGCTGTTGAAATCGCCGGGCCCAAATGGTGTGGAAAGACCTGGACCTCACTTGCACATGCTGGCAGCGCTGACTTGCTCACTGACCCATCGACGCTATTAGCCGCTCAGTCCTCCCCCGAACTTGTCCTCTCTGGCGAGCGCCCACACCTCATTGACGAGTGGCAGGAGGTGCCTCAGATCTGGGATATGGTTCGTTCTCGTATCGATTCGTCCGCGGGTGAACGAGGACAGTTCATCCTCACAGGTTCATCCGCACCACACGATATTGAAACAATCAGGCACAGCGGCGCAGGGCGCATTGCTCGCGTTCACATGCGGCCAATGACCTCATACGAGGCCGGAGCGACTCCCGGAGGCGTAAGCCTCCGCGATCTTTTTGACGGCAAGGGAATCACTTCGCAACGATGCGAAAGCTCTATCGAAAGCGTTGCGCGTTGGTGTTGCCGAGGAGGATGGCCGTCGATTCTTGATCTCGATGACGAAGATGCGTTGGAAACTCCGGCACAGTACCTACGCAACCTCATTGAGGTAAACATGCCTCAACTGCGCCGATCTCCAGACACTACACGGTCACTGTTACGCGCTCTCAGTATGAATCTTGCGCAAGCTCCGACAATGAGCACCCTGGCAAAGGATATGGGCAGCGAAGGTGAAGAAAAGTCGCGTCACACGATTAGGGCCTACCTCGACGACCTCCGCGCAATGTACCTACTCGAAGATGTGCCCGGATGGGAACCCGCAGCTCGAGGAAAGAAACGAGTTCGTATCAAGCCCAAGCGCTACTTCGTCGATCCCTCGCTACCTGCAGCCATGCTCGGTCTATCCCCCAGCAAGCTGCTGCGCGATACTCAGACTCTCGGCGGATTGTTTGAAACTCTCGTCTGCCGTGATCTCCTCACGTTCACCGACACACTTCCTGGTGTCGGAAACTCCATCGCCTACTACCGTGACGACAAAGGTCTCGAGGTTGACTTCATCATCGAACTCGCTGACGGCCGCTGGGGCGCGTTCGAGGTCAAACTATCGTCGATGGGTATTACCGAGCGCGCCGTGGAACGCCTTCGGAGGTTTCATGCGCTCATGACCGGTAACCCTATGGCCCGGACTTCCGAGCCCGCTTTTCTTGGTTTCATCGTGGGTCATGGAGAGTTCGCGTACCAACGCGACGACGGTCTGTTTGTACTCCCTTATGCGTGTATCGAGCCCTAATGTTTCACGTGAAACATCTGCCCAACCACCGGCCCCGTTACCCCGTATGGCCAGGAAAGTGGCACACTTGACCTATACGGTTCTATGTACCTTCATGCAAAGGATGGCATGCCTTGACTCAGCCTTCGACCAACGGCGGCACCCCGGCCTCGCCCGGGCGCACGCCCGCGCAGGGAAACCGCCTCGACCCCTGGTACGACGTCTACGCAGACCGCGCACACAACCTGCGCGCATCCGAGATTCGAGCTCTGTTCTCCGTCGTGTCGCGCCCCGAGGTCGTCTCCCTCGCAGGCGGCATGCCGAACCTGAAGGACCTGCCCCTCGATAGGCTCGCGGCGTCCGCGGAGAAGCTCATCCGCAACCACGGCGCGCAGGCCATGCAGTACGGCAGCGGCCAGGGCTGGGAGGTGCTGCGCGAGCGCATCACCGAGGTCATGGCATATGACGGCATCGTCGGCGCTGACCCAGACGACGTCGTGGTGACGACGGGCAGCCAGCAGGCACTCGACCTCGTCACGGAACTCTTCGTGAACCCCGGCGACGTCATCCTCGCCGAGGCCCCCTCCTACGTCGGCGCTCTGGGCGTGTTCCGCGCGCGCCAGGCGGACATCGTGCACGTTCCCATGGATGAGAACGGCATCATTCCCGAGGCCCTGGTGGAGACGATCCGCGACGTGCGCGCCTCGGGCCGCACGATCAAGTTCATCTACATCATCCCGAACTACCACAACCCGGCGGGCGTGACGCTGTCGGCGGAGCGCCGCCCGATCATCGCGGAGATCTGCCTGCGCGAGCACGTTCTGATCGTCGAGGACAACCCCTACGGCCTGCTCGGCTTCCACAACGATCCACTGCCGGCCATCGCCTCGTACAGCCCCGAGGGCGTCGTCTACCTGGGTTCGTTCTCGAAGATGTTCGCACCCGGCTTCCGCATCGGCTGGGCGTACGCGCCGCACGCGATCCGCGCGAAGCTGGTCCTGGCCCTCGAATCCGCGATCCTGTGCCCGTCGATGGTGGGCCAGATGGCGATCGCCGACTACCTGAGCAACTACGACTGGTACGGCCAGGTGAAGTCCTTCCGCTCGATGTACGCGGAGCGCTGCCGCGCGATGCTGACCTCGCTCGAGGAGTACATGCCGTCGTGCACGTGGACCGTGCCGGACGGCGGCTTCTACACGTGGGTGACCCTGCCCGAGGGCCTCGACGCGAAGGCCATGCTGCCGCGCGCGGTGCGCGCCCAGGTCGCGTACGTGTCGGGCACAGCGTTCTTCTACGACGGTTCGGGCTCCAACCACCTGCGCCTGTCCTTCTGCTACCCCACTCCCGAGGAGATCCGCGAGGGCGTGCGCCGCCTCTCGACGGTCGTCAACGCGGAGAAGGAAATCGTCGACATGTTCGGTACGGCTTCGGGCAACGAGGCCGGGGCCGGGTCCGATCGCTAAGAGTTACCTGAGGAGACACCCCCATGGCTACCAAAGTTCTGATCATCGCCGGCGGTCTGACGCACGAGCGTGACGTCTCTGTTCGTTCGGGCCGTCGCGTCGCGAATATCCTGACGCAGTTCGGCTACGAGGTGCGTATTTCCGACGTCGACGCGTCACTTGCGGAGGCTATCGAAACCTTCTCTCCCGACGTTGTATGGCCGCTCGTGCACGGCTCGATCGGCGAGGATGGCTCCCTCCAGTCCTTCCTGGAGTCGGTGGGAATCCCCTTTGTGGGCTCGTCGCCGGTGCAGGCCATGCTCGCCTCGAACAAACCCACAGCGAAGGCTCTGCTGGGCTCTGCGGGCCTCGCGACACCCGGCTGGGTGACGCTTCCGCAGGCGATTTTCCGCCAGCTGGGTGCCTCTCACGTGCTCTCCGCGCTCGAGGGTTCGGTGTCCTTCCCCGTCGTCATCAAGCCGACGGACGGTGGCTCCGCGCTCGGCATTTCGACCGCTCTGGACGCTAAGGCCCTGCGCCGTGCGATGGTGGACGCCTTCGCATACGGACAGCGGCTGATGGTCGAGCAGCGCATCAACGGCCGAGACGTGGCCGTTTCCGTCGTCGATCTGTGGGATGGACCCGTGGCCCTTCCCCCGGTCGAGGTGTCGACGGACCGTGGCCGCTATGACTACGACGCCCGCTACACCACCGATGAGACCGAGTACTTCGTGCCCGCACGCCTCTCCGACGAGATTCTCGCGGACCTCCAGGCCGCGGCCGTCGAGGCCCATACGACGCTGGGTCTACGCGATCTGTCCCGCATGGACTTCGTGGTCGACGACGAGGGCACCTGCTGGTTCATCGACGCAAACGTCGCGCCCGGCATGACGGACACGTCGCTCCTCCCCCAGGCCGCCGACGCGCTCGAGGACTCCTCCTTCGCGCAGCTGTGCGCCGACATTGTGGACTTCGTGGCCGGTGGCCGCGACGTGCACAGCGTCGACTACGTCATCGACGAGGAAGGCACCGGCGTCATCATTTCAGAGGACGCCGAGGCGACCGAGGAGTAATCGCTCATTCAACGCGCTGTGGGCCCGGGAGGATGATCCTTCCGGGCCCACATGTTTCACGTGAAACATCGTCCACTACGAATTCGCGCACTCCGACTGGCGACAGTCACACGCGATGAAAGTTGCTCACGAGGCAACAGCATTGCTCGAACCGAGCAAAATTTCGTTCTCTGTACGCCTCTGTGTCGTTTTCGCGGTCCGGAACGAAACAGAGTTTCGCTGACACAGAGCGTCTCAGAAAAGGACTCCGAGCTCCTTCAGACGCGTTTCTGCGTCCTCAACACCCTGCCAGACGATGCCCTGCACACCAAGGAGTTCGGCCGCGCGGACGTTCTCGCGACGGTCATCGATGAAGACGACATCCTCGTGAGGTACGTCGAGGCGCACGAGAACGTCACGGTAGATACCGCGGGACGGCTTGCAGATACCGTAGTCGCACGAGAAGGCGAAGAAATCGAAAAGGCTCCCCCACTCGGAGCGACGAATCGCCTTAGCAATGGGATACGGTGCGTTGGATAGAATACCGAGGCGTACTGCCTGTCGCCGCAGACGGCGCACAAGATCGAGAGCTTCTTCGTTTGCCGTTGCCATGCGCGACGCGTCGAGCGCGACAAGTTCCTTCAACAGAGCACTGGAAGGCTCGGGCTGACCGCAATCTCCGGCGATACGGTCCCAAAATTCACGGTCGGACATCCCAGCGTCTCGCCGCGATGGGTCCACATCGCCTGATCGACGAGAGTCGTGAGACCTCGCGAACCATCGCCGAACAACTCAGCGATAGCGTGCGGGTCCGGGTGAGCATCCACGAGGACACCTCCGACATCGAAAAGCACGGTGCGCGAACTGCCTTGAGCGTTCATGCCTTTCGCTCCTTCTGGTACTGCGAGGGCCCGACGACGGACCCTTTAGAGGTAGTTTAAGCGTTAATTCATCCGAAGATTAGCTCAGGAAATGTCGCGTACGGAACATACTGCGCGTGATCTGCGAAAAGAACTATGAAGTTAGATCAGTGGAAAATAAGGTCTGCAATTCGCTGAAGATCCTCGGATCCTGCGAATTCGATGACGATCCGACCCTTCTTACGTCCCTCAGTGATGGTCACGCGCGTATCGTACGCGTCGGACAGCGCCGATACGACGCTCTCCCCCAGCTGCGACAGAGGACGCTGCTGGCGTGCGCGCGGACGCGGGGTTGCCTTCGCCTTGCCGAGGCGAACGATCTCTTCGGTAGTACGCACGGAGAGACCCTCGGCGACGATACGCTCGGCCAGTCGTTCCATCTCTTCGGGCGTCGACAGAGACAGCAGCGCACGGGCGTGGCCGGCGGTGATGACCTGAGCGGCGACCTTCTTCTGAACGGACGGCGGGAGCTTGAGGAGGCGCAGGGTGTTCGCAATCTGCGGGCGCGAGCGGGCGATTCGCTTGGCGAGCTCTTCCTGAGTCGCGCCGAAATCCGCCATGAGCTGCTGGTATGCGCTCGCTTCTTCCAACGGGTTGAGCTGGGCCCGGTGGAGGTTTTCCAGGAGCGCGTCGCGGAGCAAGTCCCCGTCTTCGGTCTCCCGGATGATTGCCGGAATCGTGGTTTCGCCTGCGAGCTCTGAGGCGCGCAGGCGGCGCTCACCCATGATCAGTTCGTAGCGTGCTTCGGGCTTCTCGGCGAGGAACTCGGTGAGCTTCTCGGAGCGGCCCTTCGTGGGGATACTACGAACGACGACGGGCTGGAGAACGCCGACCTCCTTGATCGAGGCCGACAGTTCCTTCAGATCATCCTCATCAAAGACCTCTCGAGGCTGCTTCGTGTTGGGGACGATCTGATCGATCGCAATTTCAGCAAAGGATGCACCGGGCACCGGAAGAAGCTCGTGATCAACGGATGTTTCACGTGAAACATTCTGTTCTTCGCGCTTGTCTGCTTCGTTGACGGAAGCGTCTTTCGCGGGCACACGAGTCGCCTTCTGGCGGGAATCTGAGCCATTGAGTCCAGCGCCGAGACCGCTGCGAGAGCCAGCGCCTCGACGTCCACCAGCCGCCTCAACGGACGGCATGGTCGGACGCTTCTTCTTCGACGAGGCAGTGCCACGCTTGGGCTGCAAAAGATCCTTCGCAGAACCTCCACGCTTACCGGCGGAGCTACCTTCGGGGAAGAACACGTCCAGGGGACGGGAGGGCGCGGAGGGTGCATTATGCGGCGTCTGCTCACTAGCCTGAGGAATGAGAGCGCCAAGACCACGGCCGAGGCCAGTGTGCTTGCGAGCGCCCTTACGGCCCTCAGACTTCGGTGCTGCATCCGCCATTGCAATACTCCTTCAATTGCGTCGGTTCATTGTTTCACGTGAAACAATGGCATGCGCTCAGCTAGTAAGCGTCTTTGATCACTTTGTTGCACCAATGCTCACGCACGGTGACTAATACGTGCCGACCTGCGGAAACATGCGGAAAACTCCGAATGTTTCACGTGAAACAATCACTCTTCAGAGGCTGCGACGCGCTGGCACAGCTCCAACGCGGCCTTCCGATACGCGATTGCGCCCACGTTACGGGGATCGTACGTGACGACAGTCTGACCGTAGCTCGGCGCCTCGGAAATGCGCACAGAACGCGGGATGACGGTCTCAAAAGTGTGGTCCGGGAAGTGCGAGCGAACCTCGCTCTCAACCTCCTCGGAAAGCTTCGTGCGCTTGTCCGCCATGGTGAGCAACATGCCGGAGACACGCAGGCCAGGGTTAAGATCCACGCCGATCCGTTCGACGGTGTTCCACAGCTGGCTGAGGCCCTCCAGGGCGTAATACTCGGCCTGAATCGGGATCATGACCTCGTCCGCGGCGACCATGACATTCAGCGTCACGAGGCCGAGGGAAGGCGGGCAGTCGATGAGCACGATATCAATGTCGGCATGCTCAGAAACATACTCACGCAGGGCCTCGCGCAGCCGGTATTCACGGCGCTCAACGTCGACGAGCTCGATTTCCGCGCCGGAGAGGTCGATCGTGGCCGGGCACACGACAATACCATCGATGTCGGGGCACGGCTGCACGACGTCTGCAACGCTGGCCCCGCCGATGATGACGTCATAGGTTGACGGGGTTCCGGCGGGGTGCGGCACGCCGAGCGCGCTCGAGGCATTTCCCTGGGCGTCCGCGTCGACGACGAGGACAGACAAGCCGCCCATCGCGAGGCCGGCCGCGAGGTTAACAGCCGATGTCGTCTTACCGACGCCACCCTTCTGGTTCGCGACGGCGATGATGCGCGTGTGCTGAGGGCGCGGGAACGTTGCGCGTTCGAGCATGGCCAGATCGCGCATGTTGCGCTCGATCTGATTCGACAAAGGGGTGTTGTTGGTACTCACGTGACACCTTCCTAGATACTGCCCCTAGTTTACGGGCAGACGCACACACTTCCAGCACGAAAAGCCCGGGATGCATCCAGGCGCACACAATCTCCATGCACCGCCGTACAACAAAGAAAATTTCGTTCTGTAGGATCGATTCTCCCAGCGAAGAGCCGAAACGTGACAAACCGTCAATCGACAGAATCGATCTGACACAACACCACACCGATGTGGCCTGCGTCACTATATGAGAGGAGCGCCGCAGTAAACGCCACGACGCTCCTCTCCCCCACTGGGGACGCGTTACTTAATGCGCGTGCAGACGACCACGTACGTGGACTCGTCCTCCATGATGGAGGGCACCTCGTGGATCTCAGCGCGCAGGTGGTGACGGCGCAGCTCCGCCGAGGCCTCGTCCACCTCGATGGGCGCGCGGCGACCCTTGAGGGCCACGAGCGAGCCACCGGGGGCGATCAGCTTCGAGGTCATGCGCACGAGCTTGCTCATGTTCGCCACGGCGCGGGCAGTGACGACGTCAGCCTTGCCCTTGCCGCGCAGCTCCTCGGCGCGCGCCTGGTGAATGGTGACGTTGTCGAGACCCAGGTCCTCCACGACGTCCATGAGCCACTCGACGCGGCGCGCCATGGGCTCAGCCAGGTGCACGTCGAGCTCGGGGCGGCAGGCGGCGATCACGATGCCGGGCAAGCCGGATCCGGAGCCGACATCGAGGACCTGACGGCCATCCTTACGGGGCATGAAGTCCAGGACGGCAGCGGAGTTGACGATGTGGCGCGACCAGATGCGCTCCATGTCGCGCGGGCCGAGGAGGCCGCGAATCTCGCCTTCCTCCTCGAGCATGCGTGCGTATTCGGCGACCTCCGCGAAGGCCGGTCCGAAGAAGTCGCGGACGGCCTGCGTGGGCTCTTCTGGGACGAAGGGGTCGCCGACCTGGCGACCCCTTCCCGTCCCGTTCGGGTTCTCACTCACCGTCGGTGTCCTCGGGGAGGATCACCACGCGGCGGTGGGGCTCGGCGCCCTCGGACTCAGAGGTGAGGCCCTCGTCGGCGACCACGTCGTGGCACACCTTGCGCTCAAACGGGTTCATGGCGTCGAGCTTGACGGCCTCGCCGGTGGCGCGCACGCGGGCGATCGCCTCGCGGGTGATGTCCTGCAGCTCTTCCTTGCGCTCGGCGCGGAAGCCGGCGATGTCGAGCATGAGGCGCGAGCGCTCGCCTGTCTCGGTCTGGACGGCCAGACGGGTCAGCTCCTGGAGGGCGTCCAGGACCTCGCCGTCGTCGCCCACGAGGCGGTCGAGGGCGTCGGGGTCGTCGGCGACAATCTCGACCGAGGCGCGGCCGTTTTCGACGTCGATCTCGATGTCGCCGTCAAGGTCGGCGATGTCAAGCAGCTCTTCCAGGTAGTCGGCGGCGATTTCGCCTTCTTCTTCGAGGCGGGTCAGCTTGTCTGCGTTGTCGTCACTCATGACGTGTCCTCCGTAGTGGGGAATGGGGTCTTGCTGGTGTCCAGGTTACCGGCTGGGGGCCTGGAACCGTGAATCTATGGTGGTCAGCGCTTGTTGCCGCGGCGGCGGGCCTTGCGGCGCTCGATGCGGCGACGCTCGATCTCCTCGGCGCTCAGCGAGCCGTGGCCGGAGGTCGATTCGCTGGCCTCGGACGCATCCTTAGACGAGGCCTTGGCGGACTCACGCTCGAGGGCACGGCGGTCGCGGACCTGCTTCTGGAGCTCGGCGCGCTGGGCGGAAGCTTCCTGCTTGGCCAGGCGCTTCTCGACGGCCAGGGTGAGGCCGTGCATCCACTGCTCGTCGGGCAGGGTCGTCCACTTCTGGGTGGCCAGGTTGCGGTAGACGGTGATGATTTCGCCGGCGCTCATGGAGGCCGGGAAGTCGGAGGCAACGCGCTGCTTCTTGGCCTTGGAGCGCAGCTCGGCGAGGGTGCGCTCGTTGAGCTCGTCGATACGCGGGTCGGAGCCGGCAACACCGAGGGCGGCGCGCTCACGGTCGTAGTTCTGGAAGAAGGGCTTGGCCCATTCCTGGTAGGCAGACTCGCGCGAGGACAGCAGGTCGGCGTAGGCCGGAGAGCCGGGGGTCGGCATGACCTTGATGGTCCAGAGGGACTGGGCGAGAGCCCAGAAGGAGGCGGTCACGGTGTAGATGACGACGCCCATCTGGAAGAACGCGCCGGAGAAGATGAACATCAGCGGCATCACGTACATCATGGAGCGCTGCGACTGAGCCATCGGGTTGTCGCCCATGTCGGGCATGTTGCGCGAGAAGGACAGTCGCATGGAGACGAACTGCAGGACCACCATGAGGACGATCGCGGCAATGAAGACGGCGACGATCGCGGGCTGGCCCCAGGACTCGCGCAGGGTGTGGGAGAGCGGAACACCGAAGACGGTGGAGTTGACGATCTCGGTGGACACGGACTCGGTCAGCGGGCCGAGGTGGTCGGTGGCATCGCCGCGGTAGGTGTAGGTGCCGGCGGAGATGGAGGAAACCGCGATGATGGCTCGGTACATGCCGAACAGGACGGGCATCTGCACGAGCATGGGCAGGCAGGAGGCGAAGGGCGAGACCTTGTGCTTGCGCTGGAGGGCCTGGGTCTCTTCCATCATCTTCTGACGGCTGACCTGGTCCTTCTTGCCCTTGTACTTCTCCTGGATCTTACGCATCTCAGGCTGGATGGCCTGCATGGCTCGCGAGGAGCGGATCTGCTTGAGGAACAGCGGGATGATGGCGATACGCACCAGGATGGTGAGCAGCACGATAGACAGGACCCATGCCATGCCCGATCCGGAGGACATTCCGAGCAGCACGAGGAGGTCGTGGATCCAGACCCACACGTAGGAGATCGCCCACGCGAAGGGGTGGAGGATTGCGTCGAACATAGTTTTCGCTTTCGCCGTGGCGCGGGAGCGCCGCTGTTTCGTTGTTCCTTAGAGTCCCGAGGCCGTGTCCGGCTCGGTCAGGTCGTGCTCCGGGTCGAGTCCCATGGGGTCGGGGCGGACCCAGTTGTCGTGCCCAGCCCAATCCTCGGGTGGGACCCATGGGTCGGGCTTCCAGCGTCCACGCTCTGGTACGTGGTCCACTCCCCCGTGGCTCCAGGGGTTGCATCTGAGCAACCGCCAAGCCGCGAGGATGAGTCCCTTGATGGGTCCGTGGACGCGAATGGCCTGGAGAGCGTATGTGGAGCAGCTGGGTGCGTATCGACACCGGGGGCCGAGGGCCGGGGAGATGTAGCGCTGGTAGGCGACGATGGGTGCGGACACGAGAGCGCGAAGCGCTCGGCCCGCCATGTTCATCGTGCGTCCCACTTACGCCACGCTCGCGCCATCACGCGGTCGAGGTGTTCGCCGAGTTCCTTGGAGGGGACGCCGAGAGCCTTACTTGAGGCCCTCACGACGACCCGGGATCCTTCGGGGAGGTCGGCAATCCGTTCGCGCATGAGGTGGCGCAGCTGCCGCTTGACGCGATTGCGTCCGTTGGCGCGCTTAATTTCCCGCTTGGGTACGACGAAACCGACGAGGCGACTGTTGCGTTCCTCGTCGGCTCGGACGTGGACGACGACCAGCGGATCCCCTGCTCGCGTTCCCTGTCGGATCGCGGCGGTGAAGTCCGCTGGGTCAACCATGCGGTGCGCGCGCGGCAGCACCGGGGTGTCTCAGGCGGACAGCTTGGCGCGGCCCTTGCGGCGGCGGGCAGCCAGAATGGCGCGGCCGGCGCGGGTCGACATGCGCAGACGGAAGCCGTGCGTCTTGGAACGACGACGGTTGTTGGGCTGGAAGGTCCGCTTGGTGGTCACGGCAATTCTCCTCGGCGGGGAGTGGTTTCCCACTCGGTATCGGTTGGGCTATCGACACGTAAGCACGCGCGATAGCGGGGACGCACGCCCGAAATGGGCGCAAACAAAGACCAAGACTAAGCGGATTGGGGCCACACGTCAACGCGGCGGCGTTACCCACCGCGTCACACACAGTATCCACAGCTGTGCAAATCACTGTGGATCTCATCCGTCCACAGAGGGTGGACGACGACAGTTATCCACAGGCTGTGCGTATTTTTGCTTTCCGCACGCTGCTGCGGACCCAAAGTTGTAACTACAAAGCTGTGATTCTGTGATAGTTCTCCACAGCTTCATCCCCAGTCTGTGCATAACATGTGCGCGGACTACACTGCGACAATGTACGAGCGTCACGCACATCACCGAGAAGTCGTGACCGAACTCACCAGTATTTGTGACCGGAGGTTGCCGTGGAGTCGGATTCCCTCACACGCGCGTGGGCTGCGGCCCTGGACGCAGTCCCCACCGACGAGCTGGGGCCCGTCGCCACGTCGATGCTGCGCTCGGCCCGTCCCCTCGGCGATATCGAAGGCACGATCCTCCTCGCCGTCCCCAACGATTTCACCAAGCAGTGGATTGAAGACAAGGCGCAGTCGAAGCTGACGACCGCCCTGTCCGTGCACCTGGGCCGCACCGTCCGCATCGCCATCACGGTCGACCCCACGCTCGAGGTCGTCACGGAAGAAGAGGAAGAGGAGGAGCCGACCCCCGCCGCACCCGCTGCGCCCGCGGCCACCCCGGCCTCGTCGTTCGATGAGGACGAGGAGCACCACTCCCCCGCCCTCGTCACCGCGCCCACCGACTCCGGCCCGACCCACCTCAACCCGAAGTTCACCTTCGACACCTTCGTCATCGGCCCGTCGAACCGTTTCGCGCACGCCGCCGCGCTGGCCGCCTCGGAAACCCCGGGCACCGCCTTCAACCCCCTCTTTATCTACGGCGATTCCGGGCTGGGCAAGACGCACCTGCTCCAAGCCATCGGCCACAACGCGCTGTCGATGATGCCTCACCTGAAGGTCCGCTACGTCAACTCCGAAGAGTTCACGAACGAGTTCATCAACGCGATTCGTCTGAACAAGACGGACAACTCCCAGGTCGAGGCATTCCACCGCCGCTACCGCGAGCTCGACATCCTTCTCATCGACGACATCCAGTTCATCGGCGACAAGGAACAGACGGTCGAAGGTTTCTTCCATACCTTTAATGCGCTGCACAGCGCGAACAAGCAGATCGTCCTGACCTCGGACCTGCCCCCGGCCCAGCTCAAGGGCTTCGAGGACCGCATGCGGTCGCGCTTCTCCTCGGGTCTGCTCGTGGACGTTCAGCCGCCGGACCTGGAGACCCGCATCGCGATCCTGCATAAGAAGGCGGACGCCGAGGGCCTCGAGGTGACCCCTGAGGTCTTCGAATACGTGGCCTCGCGCATCTCCTCGAACATCCGTGAGCTGGAGGGCGCGCTCGTGCGCATCGGCGCGTGGGCGTCGCTGTATCAGGAGCGCATCGACCTGAACCTCGCGCAGATGATGCTCAAGGATTTCGTGTCCAACCCGGACGACAACGAGATCACCGTCAGCCTCATCATGAGCCAGTGCGCCGTCTACTTCGGCGTCACAATCGAGCAGATGGGTTCGTCGGAGCGCAGCCACAACGTCGTCGAGGCCCGTCAGATCGCCATGTACCTGTGCCGCGAGCTCACCGACCTGTCGCTGCCAAAGATCGGGCAGGCCTTCGGCCGCGACCACACGACGGTCATGCACGCGAACAAGAAGATCTCGAAGCTCATGAAGGAGAAGCGCGAGACCTTCAACCACGTGTCGGAGCTTACAAATAGGATTAAGCAGAAGGCCAGGGAGTCGTGAAAATGGCGCGGGCGCTGAGATAAGTCGGCGCCCGCGCGAGATTCACAGGAGTTGTGCACAGCTGGTGGACGAATACGCATCGGCTGTGGAGAAAAAGGCCTTGCCTGTGGATCTCAAAAAGTTGTCATTTGCTTCATGCACAGGCGCTCGTGACGAATCCACAGCCTCGTCCCGGAATGACATCACAGAGATTTGACTGAAATTCCAACGCATAAGGGAGTTATCCACAGAACTCACAGCCCTTATGATGGAGGGACAGTCAAATGACAAAAATTTTTTCACAGGCCTCCGCACAACAACGTCGCCGCCGACGCTACGTGATGGCACGCGCGAGGCAAATTTCCTGCCCCACGTGGGCACACTTGTGGGTAAAGTAGTGTCCGATCCGTTTTGTGTTTTGGAGGCAGCTATGAAGTTCACCGTCGCCCGCGATGTTCTGGCCGAAGCCGTGTCGTGGACCGCCCGCGCGCTCCCCGTGCGTCCGGCCTCGCCGATCCTGGCCGGCGTGCGCATCAAGGCTGAGGGCGACGAGCTGACCCTGTCCTCCTTCGACTACGAGGTCTCCGCGAACTCGCACATTCCCGCGACCGTCGACGAGGCCGGCGAGGTCCTGGTGTCCGGTCGTCTGCTCGCCGACATCTCCAAGTCGCTGCCTTCCAAGCCTGTCTCCGTCGAGCTCGATGGCCAGAAGGTGAACCTGGTTTGCGGCTCCTCGCACTTCACGCTCGCGGTCATGCCCCTCGACGAGTACCCGCTGCTGCCCGCGCAGCCCACGGGAGTCGGCGCGATCGATTCGTCGACGCTGTCGCAGGCTGTGTCCCAGGTGTCGATCGCCGCGTCGCGCGACGACACGCTGCCCCTGCTGACAGGCGTGCGCATCGAGATCAACGGCCCGTCGATCACGCTGCTGGCTACCGACCGCTACCGCCTCGCCATGCGCGAGCTCGATTGGGAGCCCACCGACACCTCGATCGAAGAGGTCGCCCTGGTCAAGGCCCGCATCCTCCAGGACGTCGCCAAGTCGATGACCTCGGGTGCCAAGGTCGAGGTCGGCCTGTCCGGCGAGTCCCAGCCCGGCGCCTCGTCCCTCATCGGCTTCACCGCCCAGGGCCGCCGCACGACCTCGACCCTCATGGACGGCGACTACCCCGCCGTGCGTCGCCTCTTCCCCGACACGACGCCGATCCAGGCCGTCGTCGATCGCCACGCGCTGCTCGAGGCCGTCAAGCGTATGTCGCTGGTCGCCGAGCGCAAGACCTCCGTGCGCCTCGCTTTCACCGAGGGCCAGCTGGTCCTCGAGGCCGGCCAGGGCGACAACGCCCAGGCCTCCGAAGCCATCGAGGCGACCCTGAACGGCGACGACATCTCGACCGCGTTCAACCCGCAGTTCCTCATCGACGGCCTGCAGGTCCTGGACACCGACTACGTGCGCTTCGGCTTCACGCACCCCACGAAGCCGGCCGTCATCACGGGCCAGAAGAAGGCCGACGAGGGCGAGGTCACGCAGTTCCGCTACCTGCTGATGCCCATCCGCTTCGGCATCTGACGTGCGCGTCTCCCACCTGGCCCTCGACGACTTCCGCTCCTGGAAGCACGGGGTCGTCGAGCTGCCCGAGGGCCCCACGGTCCTCGTGGGTGCGAACGGCCAGGGAAAGACAAACCTCGTCGAGGCGCTCGCCTACCTGTCCACGTTCTCGTCGCATAGGGTCGGCGCCGAGGGTGCCCTCGTGCGCATCCCCATCGACGAGGACGAGGCCGCCCCGGGCGGTGCCGTCATCCGCGCGCGGGTCGTAGCCTCGGGCCGCGAGCAGGTCATCGAGCTCGAAATCGTTCGCGGCAAGGCCAATCGCGCGCGCATCAACCGTGCGCAGGTCAAGCCCCGCGAGATTCTGGGCATCGTGCGCACGGTCGTGTTTGCACCCGAGGACCTCTCGCTCGTGCGCGGCGACCCGTCGGTGCGCCGATCTTTCTTGGACGACCTGGCCACGCAGCTCTCCCCCATTCACGCCTCCGTGCGCTCCGACTTCGACCGGGTCGCGCGCCAGCGTGCGGCGCTCATGAAGGCCGCACAGGCCTCGCTTCGTCGCGGCCACTCCCCCGACCTGTCGACCCTCGAGATCTGGGACCAGCAGTTCGCCGCCCTGTCCGCGCGCATCACGGCCACTCGCGCATCCATCGCATCGCGCCTGGAAGAGCCTGCCGCGCGCTCCTACGACGACGTCGCTGACTCCCCGCGCCACCTGCGCCTCGCCTTCGACGCCTCGGTCGACCGCGTCATCGGCACCGACCCCGAGAACCCGGCCAGCGCCGACCTCACCAACGTGGATGCTCAGACCGAGCGCATGCTCGCCGCCCTCGCGTCGGTGCGAGAGAAGGAAACCGAGCGCGGCGTCAACCTCGTCGGCGCACACCGCGACGACCTGACCCTCAGCCTCGGCGCGATGCCGGTCAAGGGCTATGCCTCGCACGGCGAATCATGGTCGGTCGCCCTCGCGCTGCGCCTCGGCGCCTTCGAGCTGCTCAGCGACGACGGCGACACCCCGATCCTTATCCTCGACGACGTCTTCGCCGAACTCGACTCCTCGCGGCGCGAGGGCCTGGCCGCCCTCGCCTCGAAGGCCGAGCAGATCATCGTCACCTGCGCGGTCGCCGGCGACCTGCCCGCCTCCCTCGACCACCACGCCCTGCACGTGCGCCTCGACCCCGAGCGCGGCACCGTCATCGACGAGGCCGACGATGAGTGAGCGCGAGGACGTGGCCGCCGACGAGCTGAGCGGAGCTGTGGCCCCCGGCGAAGAAGCCGACGCCGACGAGTTCGTCGTCCGCGCCCTCGAGCGAGCCCAGAGCGTCGCCCGCACGCACGGCTACACGAGGTCCACCCTGCCCTCGTGGGGCCTGGACGAAACACGTCCCCGACGCAGCCTCGACGGATCCAGCGAATACGCAGCCATCGAAACCGATGGATTCGGCCGCCTCGCCGACGAGGAGAGCGTTGCCGCGCGCGCCGCAGCCCGAGCCGCCGCCTACCGCCACGCCAACGGGATCGAAGCCCCGGCCTCGTCGACAGATGAAGACCCCGAGGGTGACCTCGCGGCCCTGCGCCAGGCCCTGGAGGGAACCGGCGCCTCGTGGAGCCGCGCCCCCGGCATGGCAGCCATGCGCCCGCGCTACCGCAGGGCCAACTCCCTGGGCGCGATCCTGGCGCGCACGATCAAGATGCGCGAATGGGACACCCCCACCAAGATGGGGTCGACATCGTCGGCCCGCAGGTCGCCGAACATGCCCGCATCGAGACCTTCGAGGGCCACCGCCTGGTCGTGCGCACCGACTCCACGGCCTGGGCCAAACAGCTCCAGCTGCTCCTACCCACCATCGAGCGGCGCATCGCCGAAGAGGTCGGATCCGGCGTCGTCGAGCAGGTCATTATCCGAGGCCCCGTCGCCCCCTCGTGGCGCAAAGGCCCATACGTCGTGCGTGGCCGAGGTCCGCGCGCCGACTACGGGTGACAGCTCCGCGCACGTCGGCGTCCAAATGATGTTTCTGACCGCGCGGTCTCTGATACGCTGTTCCGTTAGCCCGCGCGTGAGGGCTTGTTAAGGAGACATCATGAGCAATCCATTCGCCAGGAACGAAGGAAGCGCCCAGGGATTTGGCCAGCAGGGCGGATACCCCGGTGCCGCCCAGGGCGGATACCAGCAGGGATTTGGCCAGCAGGGTGGGTACGCCCCCGGCCAGTACCAGGGTGGATTCCCCCAAGGTGCACCCCAGCAGGCCTACGGCCAGTGGAACCCGCAGGGTGGATACGGCGGACAGGGTGGATTCCCCCAGGGCGCGCCCCAGCAGGGCGGCAAGTCCAAGACGCCGCTCATCATCGGCATCATCGCGGCCGTCGTCGTCATCGCGATCATCGTCGGTGTCGTCATCTGGGCGATGTCGGACTCCGATTCCGACGACTCCTCGAACACTTCCGCCCCCGCACCCGGCACCTCCGCACCGGCGAACCCGGGGAGCGGCAGCGCAAACCCGGCGAACCCCGCGCCCGGCAACCCTCAAGCGCCGAACAACACCAACCCGTCCGCCGCACCCACGCAGGGAAACGGAACGGGAGCCAACGGCTTGCTCAGCATGACCCCGGTGGGCGCTAACTGTCTCTACGAGATTACCGATATCTCGTACGGACCCAAGGCCGATAATAACGAGCAGACGCTCAAGATCACCTTCAAGGTCACGAACAAGGGTAATGCGGCGGAATTTGGTGGCATGTACCCCCGTCCGTACCAGAACAACGAAGAGCTCGGCTCGCCTAACTTCTTCCGGACTCCGGAGCCCGACGACTTCGAATACGTGCCTGGCGTAGTCGACGTTCCTGCTGGGCAGTCGGTCGAATATGTCGTCTACCGGGTTATCTCGGATAAGAGGGACCCCATCGAGTTCCGCGACCCGAACTGGATCATCCTCCAGGGCCAGGGCAAGGATTACCAAAAGTGGACCTGGCAGCCGAAGTGATCAGCTGATCAGGCGTCGCGCACGCATCCGCTCAGAGCTCTGTATCGGCGTCGTACGGAGCCTCCTGGCGCGCGAATCATCGCTGCTGACGAGTGAGTAACGGGGCCGCCCTCCCAGCCGGGAGGGCGGCCCCGTGCGTCCCAGCCGCAACCACAATCGGCATGTGACTGATCACAGTCGACTTTTCGTTGGAATCACGCAGTTTGTAAAGTAACCCTCCGAGCCTGTCAATCCCGGGAACAAGCGCCACTTTTGGTAGAATCTACAAGGTTAAACATCTATTTTCGCGCAATGCGAGGGGAGCCACGTGGCTGACAACGAGAAGACCGCCGAAGGCGAGCAGTCCTACGGCGCATCGGACATCACCGTCCTCGAGGGCCTGGAAGCCGTCCGCAAGCGCCCGGGCATGTACATCGGATCCACCGGCGAACGCGGCCTGCACCACCTGGTGTACGAGGTCGTCGACAACTCCGTGGACGAGGCCCTGGCCGGCTACGCCGACCACATCGAGGTCACGATCCAGGAAGACGGCGGCATCAAGGTCGTCGACAACGGTCGAGGCATCCCCGTCGACGAGCACCCCACCGAGCACAAGCCCACCGTCGAGGTCGTCATGACGATCCTCCACGCCGGCGGCAAGTTCGGCGGCGGCGGCTACGCCGTCTCGGGCGGCCTGCACGGCGTCGGCATCTCCGTCGTTAACGCCCTGTCCACCCGCGTGAACACCGAGATCCGCCGCCAGGGCTACGTGTGGCGCATGTCGTTCGCAAACGGCGGCACCCCCATCACGCCCCTCGAGCGCGGCGAAGAAACCGACGAAACCGGCACCACGCAGGTCTTCTACCCGGACCCGGAGATCTTCGAAACCGTCGAATTCGACTTCGAGACCCTGCGCCAGCGCTTCCAGCAGATGGCCTTCCTCAACAAGGGCCTGCGCATCACCCTGACCGACGAACGCGAGTTCGCCACCGATGAAGGCGACGAGATCGCCGGCGGCGAGGAGGCCTCGGACAAGAAGACCAAGGGCCACCGCACCGTCTCCTACTGCTACGAGCACGGCCTGCGCGACTACGTCGAATACCTCGACTCCGCCAAGAAGTCCGAGACGATCAACAACGAGATCATCGACTTCGAAGCCGAAAACGACGAAGGCACCATGAGCGTGGAAATCGCCATGCAGTGGACCACCGCCTACTCCTCGTCCGTCCACACCTTCGCCAACACCATCAACACGACCGAAGGCGGCATGCACGAGGAGGGCTTCCGCACCGCGCTGACCTCCCTCGTTAACCGCTACGGCCGCGAAAAGGGCATCATCCGCGACAAGGACGACAACCTCACCGGTGACGACGTCCGCGAAGGCCTGACCGCCGTCATCTCGATCAAGCTCACCGAGCCCCAGTTCGAGGGCCAGACGAAGACCAAGCTCGGCAACACCGAGGCCCGCACCTTCGTCGCCCAGCAGGTCTACTCCAAGCTCACCGACTGGTTCGACGCCCACCCCGCCGACGCCAAGGCCATCATCAACAAGGGCCAGGCCGCCCAGGCCGCCCGCGTCGCCGCCCGCAAGGCCCGCGAGGCCACCAGGCGCAAGGGGGTCCTCGAATCCGCCTCCATGCCCGGCAAGCTGCGCGACTGCTCGTCACGCACCCCCTCCGAGTGCGAGATCTTCATCGTCGAGGGCGACTCCGCGGG
>ERZ773100.505-NODE-505-length-19963-cov-5.823036_pt1 | contig 19963 bp, 16 predicted proteins | sample MGYA00511119_ERZ773100 | MGnify/ENA primary metagenome ERZ773100 (study PRJEB29015, sample SAMEA2738000) | human oral metagenome | biome: human oral; feature: human-associated habitat; material: dental | place: China | collected 2111 ...
GGTTGGTAGGAGCTATCTCCCTCACCCGAGAAGACAGAGGGAACCCTATCCCAGGTGTGGCAATTGCTACTGCTTTGATGCCACCGCTTTGTACAGCTGGATTTGGCTTGGCTACGGGCAATATTAGCTTTTTTTTAGGAGCTTTCTATCTATATAGCATCAACTGTTTCTTCATTGGGATTGCTACTTTCCTCATCATCAAATACCTGAAATACACTCCTAAAAACACGGGTAATGAGGCACTCAACAAGCGTTTGCGCGTTGTTATCACCACATTGGTAATCCTTATTGTTACCCCCAGTTTGTATTTGGCATATAGCCTTTTGAAAGAGAAGGAATTCCACGAGAATGTAGCTCATTATATCACTGCCGAGTTTGAAAACAGCGGTTATACCATTATTTACAAGAAAATACACTACAATGCCTCACCTAAAACCATTGAATTGGCTTTTTTAGACAAGAAATTTACCGATGAAGAAGTAAAAACACTACAAAGCAACCTCAAAAACTTCAAATTACATAATACCGAACTCATCATCAGACAAAAAGAGTCGGATATTGACAAAGAGATGCTATCGGAAATCAACAAAAACAAGGCGTCGCTCTCTAATAAAGACATAAAGATAAATCAGCTAAAAGAAGAGTTGGCGCAATACAAATATACCGACCCTACTTTTGCCAAAGAAATAAAAGTATTGTTCCCTAATATTGAGAGCTTTTATTTTGGAAAACTGACAGATTTTTCGGGAAAAGGCAACTCTTCTCTCACTGCGGTGATGCTCTACACGCCTAAAAAAGAAACTGTGAAGGGCAAAGAAGTCGCCAAAGAAGTGGATCGCCAAAAGTTGCAACAATGGCTCGCTGAGAAGTTTGGCGATAAGAAAGTGATTTGCAGATTAGCAGATTAGGGAATTAGAAAATTAGTATATTAGAAAATGAGAAAATGAAATCCCCGTGGTGTGAGCTGTACGGATTGTTAAACTCGTGAGTTCGATGTAAGAAAAGTGTAGCTTACGCTACAGAAATTTTATAAATCTTAAAAAAATCAAACAAATAGGTAGCAAGCTACCTAAAAATCTCGCACAGATTACACGGATAGTCTTTCAATTGACAATTGACAATTGATAATTGACAAAATGTGATGCGCACGGATTAGTAGCTTTGCTACTGGATTTATACAGATTGTAATACAAACATAGGCGTGACTTTGGTAGTTTTTGAAACTTTTAGATGGTTTTTGGTGAAGCAGTGACTAACTAATTTCTTTAACGCAATAGACTGGGATAAAGTAATGATGCTTTATAGCCAACGCTAAATAAGTAGTATAAATTATAACAACATTCCCTGCAATGCCAGAGGCATTGCAGGGAATGTTTGTTTATAAGATAAGATAGTTTAGATTTCTATTAATAATAACCAGGGTTCTGGTCTTCACTTTTTATTAAAGCAGAGTTGGAATTAAATGCTTCTTCAGGGATAGGTAATTGCCAACGATAATCACCTGCAGGAAGGGTTATCCATCTTGCTGCTGGAGGGGTACCTGTACCATCAGCAAGAGCTCCTTTAGTAGCATTCCGTTGTATAGGGAGTCCAAGTCTTTTCAAGGTAAAGAAGCGATCGCCTTCAAATGCCAATTCTAAACGGCGCTCTAATAGTATTGCATCTAATAAAGCAGCACCTGATTCATTACCGCTCACAAATCCTGAATAGCGTTGTGCTCTCACTGCATCGAGGTCGGCTAAAGCTTGGGCAGTATTTCCTAATCTGTAATTCGCTTCTGCTCGTGTGAGATAGACTTCTTCTATACGAATGTATTTGCCATCTACTATATTAGCACTACCTCCATCTCTACCAAGATATTTAGAAATTGTGTTATATAGCCCAGAATCATAGGTGTCAGTAGAAATAGTAGTTGATTTGCGTATATCGGTATTCTGATACAATTGGTATAAATCATAGGAACAAACAAATTCAGCTTTATTTTGTCCATTTGTTTTTTGACCGTAGGCAGATCCTATTTGTATTCTATCTTTTTCAGTAAAAAGAATACGGAAAAGTACATTTTTAGTATAAGCGTCTTTCCATACATTAGCAAACTGGTCACGAGGAGCAATATTAAATGAACCATCAGCTATAGCTGCATCAGCATAATCTTTTGCTTTCTGATAGTTTCCATAATAGAGATACACTCTTGAAAGAATAGCTTTAACCGCTGTTTTATTTAGCTGACCGTCCTTTTTGGTATCGTCCATTAGGGTAAGAGCTGTTTCTAAATCGGATATAATTTCCTTATAGGTATTATCCACAGTAGTCCCATAACGGCGAGGTTTTCTTTCTGGGTCAAAACTCTTCAAGTAAGCTATCCCCATACTTTGTTTAGCATCTGCTGACTGTGTAGGGATTTTGCAATATACGCGTGCTACATCAAAATGACCAATAGCTCGAAGAGCTAAGGCTTCTCCTTTTATAGCATTTTTTACAGCATCGGTAGCCTGTTTTAGGTTATCGAGATTATCCAAAATGTTGTTGGCTCTACTTACAAGAAGGTAGCCTCTTTTATAGAGGTTATAGCCATTCTCAGTTTTATTGTAGCGCATCTCGTATAAGGTACGAAAAGTTCCTCTACCTTTTGGGTTATAGGTAAGATTGTCCGAAAGGATATCTGGGCATATAAAAAGCCCTCCATTATTGTGATAGTAGCCATAATTTTGGAAACTTGTATATACACCTTTTAAGGCGGTTTGTGCTCCTTCGACAGTAGAGAAGAGTTTTTCTGATTCTATCCCATCATAAGGTTCACGGTCTAAATCACAAGCCATAAATAATATGGTAAGTGATAATAAAAGTCCTAATTTTTTATATATTTTTTTCATAGTTATACGATTAAAAAGTTAAGTCAAGTCCCATTGAGAAAGTGCGTAAAGTAGGGTAAGAGTATAGATATACTTCTCCTGAAATAAACTCTTGACCTGCTCGTAATTGTGATTCAGCAGACCCTATAGATACTTCAGGGTCTCCTTCAAATTTTGTCCAAGTGTACAAATTTTGTCCTTGTACAAAGATACGCAATCCTAAACCATTTACAGCATCTTTAGGGAAAGTATAACCGAGTGATAGAGTTCTGAATCGCAAATAAGAACCATCTTGCAAAAATCTATCAGATGATTGATTGAAACTTGCGTCTAAGCGTGGTAATTTGTTATCTCCTGGATTTTTCCAATAATCCAAGGCGTCTTTTCTTTGATTCATATTTACATTAGCCCCATCACTGAGCAAATCTTGGGCAACTTGGTTGTAAATATAGTTACCTAATTTAAATGAAAAATCAGCATTTAAATCTATTCCTTTATAGACAAAAGAAGTGTTAAACCCTCCAAATTGTTTTGCAAAAGGACTTTTTCCTGACAATACAAACTGACTAGCGTCTTTGTAATTATTAGTTGTTTTTAGTTCGCCTGTTTCATTGCCATTTCTATCGTATAGTTTTTGGTAATAAAGTGCATCACCATTTGCAGGGTCTACTCCTGCATAACGTTTCATATAATACACAAAAGGTAGTTCACCCACTTTTAGCATACTTGAATTACCCACAGTTAAGTCATCTCTGCCATCTCCTAAACTTTCTATATTATAGTTCATAAAGGTAATGTTAGCTCCTAGATTCCATTTGAAATTAGGAGTTTTTATCACATCTCCACTCACCGAAAGCTCAATACCTGAATTTTTCATATTACCTGTATTCACGTATTGGGTATAGCCTCCTTCTTCCCAAGAGTGAGGTATTTCAAACAAGAAGTCTTCACGAGTATTGGTAAAGTAACTACCTGTTACTGACAATCGATTGCTAAAAGCTGCCAATTCTGCTCCCACATTAAAAGATTTTTGTGTTTCCCAAGTGAGGTTAGAGTTGGCAATACTACTTTTGAATACAGCAGCTGGAAAATCTCCATAAGAAGTTGATAGATAATACCCTTTGGCAGCATAGTTAGGAATATCCCAGTTACCAGTAGTACCATATGATACCGTTAGTTTAGCGCGATTAAGCCATTCGGCACTTTTCATAAACTCTTCTTTGGCAATATCCCAACCAGCTCCTACACTCCAGAAGTTTCCATAACGATTGTCTTTTCCAAAGCGTGAAGCTCCATCTCTACGTACTGACCCTGTAAGACTATATTTTTCATTGTAATCATAGTTTAGAGCAGCCGCAACTGAGAACATCGCACTTTCAGATTTTGTAGTTTCTACATCTTCAGGCTTAGCACCATTATCTTGAGTCGTTAAGAACTTAGACATATATCCTTTACTATTCAAATAATAAGAGTGATAATAATTATCAGTATATTCAGTGAATAAGGTGGCATTAACATTGTGCTTGCCAAATGATTTTAAGTAGGTTAATTGGTTGAGCCAAGTATAATTATAATTATCACTTCCTGAATCGAGTTTAGAGCCAGGGTTTGTCTTACTTCCTGTTATTTGGTCTAATATAGAACCTGGCTGAACGTAGTACTCTCTTTTGTAACGTTTATAGTTAGCCGAATAACGTGTGGTGAAAGTAAGTGCTGGAGTTATATCATAGCTCGCAAAAGCACTCGCTAAAAGCTGTGTATTCTTACGTACATCAGGTTGTGCTTGAAGAGCTTCTATGATAGATAGTACTTGTGATCCCACCTCATATACGTATTCCCCTGTTTTTTTATCTTTTATAAACTGACCTGTATTCTCATCTCTTTCATATATATTTTCGTACGGATTGTACCAATACATTGCTGCAAAAGGGTTCTGTTGGTTATACCTATCACGAGGTTCGTCTGTTTTAGTTTGTGACAAACTCGAAGTAAAACCAAATTTCACTTTATCAGTCATCTTTGTATTGAGATTTAAACGAGCTGTATAGCGATTAAAACCATCTAAGTATTTCAATATACCTGTATTTTTATCCCAACCACCTGATATAAAATAATTAGTGTCTTCTGATGCTCCTGAAGCCGAAAGCATATGTGAAGTAATAAAGGTTGTTTTCAAGATATTCTTTTTCCAATCATTGTCATAACTGATGAGTCTCTCTTTCTTATCAGCTGTTCTTCTATAAGTATTTGGGTCTACAGCTTCTTCATAGCGTATTTTTTCTTCAGCATTCATCATTTCAAAAGGATCTGGAGCTTTGTCTCCAAAGCCTGTACGAGCTGTATAGGTGAACTTTGTACGTCCTTTTTTCCCTTGCTTGGTAGTAATCAATACTACTCCATTAGCCCCACGCGAACCGTAGAGAGCAGTTGCCGACGCATCTTTCAATACTGACATCGATTCTATATCGTTGGGGTTTAGTATATTCATATCGTCTTTATCTACAAATACTCCATCTACTACATATAATGGTTGCGATTTATCTCCTCCTTTTACATTTAAGGATACAGCACCACGCACTTTCATATAGGCTGTTTGTCCTGGTTTACCATTTAAGGCAGTAACATCTACCCCTACAGCTTTACCCTGTAGCATATTATCCACAGAAGTAGACGGATTTAACTTACTTAAGTTTTCAGATCCAATAGTCGTTACCCCGGCAGAGACTGCATCCTTTTTAGTTTGCATATAACCCGTTACTATTACCTCGTCAATCACTTGGGCTTCTTCTTGCATTACTACATCAATACGACCTGAAGGGCCTACTTTGTGATTTTGGGTCTTCATTCCTAAGAATGAAAACTCTAAGGTCTTACCTGGAGCAACCTTGATGCTATAACGACCATTAAAGTCGGTTTGAACACCGTGTTGTTCTCCTTTTACTACTACAGCTACGCCCATCATTTCGGTTCCGTTAGCATCGCGTACTGTTCCTGTCACTTCTCGTTCCTGCGCCCACGAGAAGCCTTGCACTATTAGTATTAAAAATAGTGCGAAAGATACTTTGTTTAATCTCATCTTCTATAACATTATTTTATAAACTGGTGCAAAGGTAGAAAAGTTTTCTGTTAAGTTCCAAATTTACCCTTAACAAATTTACTCATTTTGTCTGCAAAAAAATAGATGAGAAAAAAATCATAAAAACGTGATTTCTTTGCGTTTTTTGCAATAAAATCGGCATTTCTTTAATGAAAACGCAAAGAAATGCTTATTATGCACTGTTTTTAGGCAAAATTATTTCATTAGAAAAACACTATTTTTGTTACAAAATAACTAATAGAATGTTACAAATATCACAATAAGGAAATAAGGAAATGAGAGAATTTGGAAATTATAAATTAACGTGAGTCCGATGTAAGAAAAGTGTAGCTTATGCTACAGAAATCTTATAAATCTTAAAAAAATCAAACAAATAGGCAACAAATTGCCTGAAAATCTCGCACAGATTACACGGATTGCACGGATAGTCTTTCATTTGACAATTGATAATTGACAAATGTGATGGGCACAAATTGGCAACTGCGTTGCTAGATTTCACAGATTACAATATAAACATAGGCGTGACTTTGCTAGTTTTAAAAACTTTTAGATTGTTTTATGAGGGAATTATAAGTTATAAGGACCACATCACTCTTATATAAATACAAAAGAGGCTGTTTATAAAATTATAAACAGCCTCAAGTATATTGATGATAAATATTGATTACTTAGGGTAGAGGATTAAAATCAGTTTCAGAAGCAGGAACATCAAACCACTCTAAGTATTGATAGTCTATTGTACAAGCCTCGGTAGTGCCATCGGCAGCGACTACTACATTGGCATTGGTACGACCTCCTCCTTGAGCTACGGGTTTGAGAATGCCCCAACGACGTGCATCATAGAAAGAAGTCCCTTTAAGGAACAAGCCTATACGGCGTTCTTTGCGGAGTTCTTCAAGAGCTTGTTCCTTGGTTAAGCCTGTACCTGCCACAGCTGTAAGTCCAGCTTTTTGGTAAGTACGCACTGCATCTATGTGAGCTAGACCACCATCAATATTGTTATTTCTGATTTTTACTTCGGCGAGCATCAATTGGTTTTCTTCATAAGTACCTGCAAAAGGCAATTCTACAACACCAGCGCTAGTACTTGCGTAATCACCTCCATCTTTAAGGGTGTAGCGAGTACCTATACCATAACCACGATTTCGAGGGTTAAAAAGAGCACTACTTCTTCTTAGTACATTTCGGGTATAGCGATTATCTCCAGCCTTAAAATCTTGCACTAAACGCTCTGAAAGGTATTCCCATCCTACGAGAATCCTATAAGGAGTCCAAGCGTTTTCACTTACAAAACACAAACTGCTAGGTGTGATAGATCGCATTATAAAAATCTTATCTCCTTGTTGAATACCACTATTCACTAAAGTTTCTATCTGTGATAATTCAGATGAAGTAAGCTCTGAAGCATATTTGTTTACCAAAAGATTACGTGCTATATAAGTGTTGATATTGCGGATAAACATCTTAGGAGTAATGACCCCTCCATTGCCTTCTTTAAACTGAGAAGGAATAAAAGTATCAATAAGACCACTATAAGTAGTGTCTCCCTCGGGAATAGTAGCTAAGATTGCTTTTGCTTGTTCAAAGATACGATTGGCTTCACTGATTATTGCTTCGTGTGATTGGTAGTTATTGCTAAGCACATTGTATTCATTAGTAATCACTCCCTTTGCATAAAGAGAACCAATACGAGAGTAAGCAAAAGCTTTCCACCATAAGAACCATGCTTGATAAGTTTTTTTCTTTACTTCAGCATTATCTTTAAAAACTACTTCATTGTTATCAAGGAGTTTAAGAGCTAAATTACAATGTCCTAATACACCATACATAGCCATCCATTCATTATTGAAAGCATTTTCATTCCCATTTTCTCTGATATTTAATTGTTTCAACACTACTCCTTGAGTTTTTTCTCCTAACAAAGAAGATTTAATAACAGAGCCATCGGGACGTGTAATGCTAAATATTTGGTTACTATAACAGAATCCAAAATTAAGAGCGACAGCAGTTGTGGCATCTCCCATCAAATTATGAAGGGTAAGCGCAAACCAAGCGTAATAATTAACCCCTCCTCTCATTGGAGCATATACTCCTAAAGCAAATTTCTGTATACCTTCTTCTGTTTCAAGATTTTCCAAACCAGGTTCATTAGGATTCTGTAGTTTAAGAGAGTCCTTACTACAAGCAATAGATAGTAAGGCTACTATAGCGATTATTATATATATCTTTTTCATCGTATTTCGGTATTAAGGGTTAAAATCTAACATTAAGTGCCATCGTAACAGTGCGCATATTAGGAAAAGTGTACAAATCGATACCACGATAGAGCGGATTGTTGAGTGATACCCCTACGGCTTCAGGGTCTAAACCTGAATAGTTAGTAAAGGTAATCAAATTTCTTACTGAGGCGGTAAGCGTCAATCCTTTGATAAAGGTATCTTTTAGGATATCGGTCATATCATAAGAAAGAGAGACATTGCGCACTCTTACATAAGAACCATCTTCTATAAAATAAGAAGTGGCTTGTCCCTTGTTATACAAAGATACATAATAGTTTGTATAGGGTAAATTCTTATCTACAGGTATAGGTGTATCAAGGTCACCGTGGGTTCTATTGAAATACATACGTTGTTTTGTACCATTGTAAATATCACCTCCTTTTGTCCAATCTACTTGCACAGAGAAGGTCAATTTTTTGGCAAAGGTAATATCATTAAAGAACGACATCGTAAAATCAGGGGTAGCATCACCCATTTTTTCCTGTTCAGTGCTAAATATTACTTCTTTGCTTTGTTTATTTACTACCATCCCATTTACCAATTGATAATTGTTCAAATCAGCATCGGCAATATAACGCTCTCCTTTAGAGTTGGTTTGGGTAAGAGAACTCAGCGGTTTGTACCCAAAGAAAGTACCTACGCGTTCACCTTCATTGAGAGTACTTTGCCCTCCACCTGTTATACCTACTACAATACGTTTGCCGTTAGAAATTTTATCGACTACTGTTTCTCCTTTGCTAAAGCGTGCACTAAAAGTCCAATCTACTTTATCGTTGCTAAACAGTCCCAAATCCAAAGAAGCTTGGATTCCGTTGCTGGATAAGTCGATAGCATTGGTAGTAAGTTCTTGAGCTCCTAAGGAAGGAGGTGTTTCGATATTATAAATTGTTCCGAACGATTTACGATCCCAATACACTACATTTCCGCTGAGACGATGGAACCAACCTTCTCCGAGACGGAATCCATAGTCTAAGCCTACTTCTAACTCTTTACTTTTTTGTACTTCCAACTCAGGGTTACGAGCCGTAGTAGGCAGGTAATAATATCCCTTATCGCCTAACTTATCATTAGAAAGAGTAATCAAACGGTCGTAAGCATCAGGTTGGATACCCGCTTCCCCATAAGCTCCGCGAAGTTTCAATTCTGTAACTTTTTCTAATTTAAGTAAATCGGCTATACGGAAATACGCATCCGCACGAGGAAAAGTAAATGGTTTACCTCCTTCACCAAAAGCAGACGAAAAGTCGGAACGTACCCCTACGGATACTCCAAAAAGATTCGCGTAATCAAACTTTTGGTTCACCAAATAACCAAAAGTTACAAACTCTTGTTCAAAATCACTAGAGGTTGAAGTGTTGGCTGAGGAAATCGTAAAAGGTGGCTCCACTCCATAACCTGAACCAGTAGCAGTAACACGATAATAATTATCCTTACGCCAATCATAAGATAACTGAGTAGTAGATTGGATAGGCAATTTCAATTTCAAATCTCTTTGAAAATCAAGGCGTAAATAAGCACTTAATAAGGAGTTTTGAAGGGTATGACGAATAAAACGTTCGGTAAGTTGCCCTGCTAAAGGAGAGATTCCTGAACCAGGTGTATTGGTATTCTTTTGATTTTTAATAAATTCACTATTATCGTAACGAGTATGGTCATAACCATATTTGTAATCAAAGTCTAAGTTTTTGCTAAACTTGTAGTTAGCATTTATACTCTGTATTACACGGTTAGTTTCGGCTAAATTGCTTTGATTTTCATAAATATAAAAAGGCGATACTTCATTAGAGTCAGGATCGTAATGTACAGGAGATTTTCCTGCTGTATCTCTAAAGTGTAAATCTACATAAGCAGGAGTTCCTAAAGCACCGCCGACACCAGAGTAAATACTACTTCTACCATTTACTCCAGCTGTAGTATTTTTACTATTGATAAGCTGTGTATTAGAACGAAGAGTAAGCCCCTTAAATACTTCTACCCCTACATTGGCTGATAGATTTTTCTTTTTATAACTACCATTCACAGGGCTGGTTTGATCTAACAAAGAAGCACCTATGGCATAATCTACATTCCCAGCAGATCCTGTAATATTTACAGAATGTTGGGTAGTATAAGCAGTTTTGTAGTACTGTTTTAAATGATCGTATGTTTTCTCTTTGTATGAATAGATATTAGCTGTTGTGTCCTTAACAGTAGGATCTGGTTTTGTCCAATATCCAGTCTCTGGATCTACCTTTATGGGTCTTTTATTTTGCCCATCAATTATATAACCCTCTTTATCAGTTTTATAAGGGTGTTTTTGTGCAAACGAAAGATTTCCTGTAAGAGCTTCATCTACACTGAGAGAAGAATTATAAGTTATTTCTGTGCGTTCTCCTTTTTTACCCTTTTTGGTAAAGATCTGGATTACCCCATTAGCTCCTTGTGCTCCATAAATAGTTGCAGCAGCAGCTCCTTGTATCACTTCTACACGTTCTACATTAGAAAGGTCTAAATCGGCTAAACGAGAAGAAACAGCACTGCTACCTGATGTTAAAGCATAGTTGCTTGTGTTTACCTCTACCCCATCTACAATCACCATCGGTTGGGTAGTACTCAAAGAGTTGATACCACGTAAGATGATATTAGCTTGCTGCCCTGGTTGCCCTGAAGTAGATTGGATTTGAGCTCCTGCAATCTTACCGCTAAGGGCATCGTCTATGCTTTTTACGGGTGTACGTTTGAGGCTTTTCTCAGAAACGGCATCTACTGAAATCGCTACTTTGCGCTTATCGGTAGCGACCCCAACACCCGTAACCACTACTTCGGTGAGCTCTTGGGCTTCTTCCCGAAGAATCACATTAATACTACGGGCTTTGCCTACCGCCTTTTCTAAGGTTTTCATACCTATTTGCGAAAAGACTAACACAGCTTTGTCGTTAGGCACTTTAATACTGTAGTTTCCATTGAAATCGGTGGCTACTCCGTAAGAAGTGCCTTTTACAACCACAGTTACTACAGGCAAAGGAGTGCCTGCTTCATCTTTTACTGTTCCTGTCACTTCTCGTTCCTGCGCCCACGAGAAGCCTTGCACTATTAGCATTAAAAATAGTGCGAAAGATACTTTGTTTAATCTCATCTTCTATAACATTATTTTATAAACTGGTGCAAAGGTAGAAAAGTTTTCTGTTAAGTTCCAAATTTATCCTTAACAAATTTACTCATATTGTTTGCGAAAAATAGATGAGAAAAAAATCATAAAAACGCGATTTCTTTGCGTTTTTTGCAATAAAATAGCCATTTCTTTGACGAAAACGCAAAGAAATGCCCTATATACACTGTTTTTATGCAAAATTATTTCAGTAAAAAAGCACTACTTTTGTTACAAAATAACTAATAGAGTGTTACAAATATCACATTTAGAAAATGAGGTGCGAGCCGCACAGGCAGGGAAAAAAATGAGAGAATGAGAGAATGAGAAAATGAGGAAATTAGTAAATTAACGTGAGTTCGACATAAGAAAAGTGTAGCTTGCGCTACAGAAATCTTACAAATCTTTAAAAAAATCAAACAAATAGGCAACAAATTGCCTGAAAATCTCGCACAGATTACACGGATTGCACGGATAGTCTTTCATTTGACAATTGACAATTGATAATTGACAAATGTGATGGGCACGAATTGGCAACTGCGTTGCTGGATTTCACAGATTACAATATAAACACAACTGTAAATCAGTATTGATATATATATAGAACTGACGTTAAATTAGTATGGGTTGATGGCGAAAAATGGAGAGGCTCAGGAGAAGTTCTGGAAAAGAGAGAGGCTGGGAGTTTAAACTTTGGCAAAGTGTGTGACGCAAAAGCGATGTGTTAGGGCTGTTAGGAGAATTCGGAAGGAAACGGAAAAGTTCGGAAGAAGAGAGGGAGAGGTTTTGGTGAAAAAAGGCTATGAGAAGGGTGGGGGTAGCTTATAGAGAGCTTATAGGAAGCTTATACGAATCTTGGACGATTGTTATAGGAAGGGTGTATAAATAGTTGATTCATACTGCAATACAACAAGGCTAAAAATGTTAAAAACGGGGTTTCGAGGCGAAAGAAAGAGGAAGAGGTGATAGGCCTCAGGCTTTAGGCAATAGGGGGGAGTATGACGGAAAAGAGAAGTAATGACAAATGAACGAGGGGCGAATGACGAGAAGCAAGTGACGAAAAAGGAGAGAGAAATTAGAGAATTAGCAAATTGGGAAATTAGTAAATTGGGTTAAGTTAGTATGGGTTGTTGGGGAAAGATGGAGAGGCTCGGGAGAAGCTCTGGAAGAGGGAGGGGCTGGGGGTTTAAACTTTGGCAAAGTGTGTGACGCAAAAGTGACTTTTCAGAGGGTTGTTCGATTATAACTATGTAGTTTTGGGCTTTTTGCAAGATGATGTTTGTTAGGAAAATTGGTTATTGACAAAATATTCGTATCTTTGCCCCTTATAAAGTATTAGCTAATAAAAAGAAGAATGAACAGACAGGAGATTATAGACCTTACTACTCGTATTTTTGTTGAGGAATTTGAAGTAGAAGGCAGTGTGATTGCCCCTGAGGCAAACTTCCGCGAATCGTTAGGATTAGATAGCCTTGATTATGTGGATTTGGTGGTGCTGATTGAACAAGAATTTGGTGTGAAATTGGTAGAAGCCGATTTTAAGCCTATCGTAACCCTCAACGACTTTTATACTACCCTAGAAAATAAAGTGAATGCACGCTAACGAACAAGCCAAAACGAAATGGCAAGGCAAATCTAAGGGTACTGTATTAGGCTATCGTATCTTTGTGTGGCTGATGAAACACTTGGGTATTTATGCTGCTTATGTTTTGCTCATCTTTGTAGCGTTCTACTACTTTTTGTTTGAGTGGCGCTCCAATGGCTATATGTATTACTATTTCCGTCACCGCTTGGGCTATTCGCCTCTGAGAGCGGTAGTGAACTTGTACTTAAATTATTTTACTTTCGGGCAAACTATTATTGATAAGATTGCTATCTTGGCGGGCTTGGAAGAGAAATTTACTTATGAGTTTGATGGAGTAGAAAGCTTACATAAACTATTAGACGAACAACAGAGCGGAATACTTATTTCCGCACACATAGGCAACTTTGAAATTGCTGAACCTTTTTTTAGGAAAATAGATATTGATTTGAAAATAAGCACCGTAACTACCGATATGGAACATTCGGTAATCAAGGAGTATTTGGAGTCGATTTCTAAAAATAAACCCTCGAATCAGTTTATCTATGTGAAAGAAGATATGTCGCATATCTTCAAAATCAACGATGCTATTGGCGACAACAAGATAGTATGTTTCACGGGAGACCGATATTTTGAGGGAGTGCGTTCGCTCAAAGGAACGCTGTTGGGCGCAGAAGCTACCTTCCCCGCAGGTCCTTTTTTTATAGCCTCCCGCTTGAAAGTGCCGGTGCTATTCGTTTATGTGATGAAGGAAAGTAGGTTGCATTATCACTTGTATGCCCAAGTAGCTGAGGTGAAAAGTCGCGATGCCCAAGCGCTACTCGATGCTTATACCGAGAATATGGAGCAAATGCTACGAAAGTATCCGCTACAATGGTTTAATTATTTCAACTTTTGGGATGAACAATGAAACGCGTATTGGTAGTATATTACACCCAATCGGGGCAACTCAAAGAAATTATCGATAGTGTACTATCCCCACTCACGGATGTAACTATCGACTTTTTGCCTATTGATACGGCAGAACCTTTTCCTTTTCCGTGGACAGGCGAGGCGTTTTTTGGAGCTTTCCCAGAGTCGTATTTGCAAATACCTCAGCCCTTAAAGCCTTTTCATCTGGCACATACCGATTACGATTTGGTGATATTAGGCTACCAAGTGTGGTATTTGTCGCCTTCTATTCCGTTTAATTCCTTTTTGCAGAGTGAAGCAGGTAAGCAATTGTTACAAGGCAAACCTGTAATTACTGTGTCGGGCACACGCAATATGTGGGTGATGGCGCACCAGAAAGTGAAAAAACTCTTAACTGAGTGTGGGGCGCACTTAGTGGGCAATATCGCCCTTACCGATAGGCACCACAATCATATCAGCGTGATTACCATTGTACAGTGGCTCTTTTCGGGCGACAAGAACAAACGCTATCTCGGTGTGTTCCCCAAAGCAGGTGTTGCCGATAAAGATATAAAAGGCGCGAGTGTATACGGCGCGCTTATTGCCCCTCACCTGCAAACCGATGATTACACAGGATTGCAACAAGAAATAGTAGCCCACGGAGGTGTGCATTACAAGCGTTTTCTCCTTTCGGCAGAGAAGAAAGGCAACCGCCTTTTCGGCATCTGGGCAAAGATGATTTACGGCAGTAAGAAGCGTAAATTCCTGCTGAAATGCTTCCGCATCTATCTGTATATCGCTATTTGGGTGCTAATGCTCATCGTATGGTTGCTATATTGGCTCACCTACCCATTGTTCTTTTGGAAAGTAGAGAGCGATAAGAAAAAATTCACAATTGATAATTGACAATTGATAATTAAAGAATATGGAATATATAGAATTTGAAAATGAGTTTAAAGCCTTTATGAAAAAAGAAGGTTTAAAAGCTCATTATATTAGTTGGTTGCGTTTTATAGCCAAAGAGGGAATTAGAATCGGAAGAGATATGGATGATAATGATACTATTATAAATCATCTTGAAAAGAATAAATCGAAGAGAAGTATATATCTAAATGAAAACAACAATGATTATTCTGATTTTAAAGCTGCTCTCAATAAGTACAGAAAATTCATTGCTACGAAATCTGATTTAATTGATGATATAGAAGCAATTATAAAAGATGAAATTATTCCTAAAACAGAGAAAAAGCGGTTAATATCTGCAAGAATAGGTCAAGGGAATTATAGGGAAGAATTAATAAATCTTTGGAAGAAATGTGCTGTTTCTGAATGTGAAATGACAGATGTATTAATAGCATCACACATAAAACCTTGGAGAAAATCTACTAATAAAGAAAGATTAGACCGTTATAATGGACTCTTGCTATTACCTAACTATGATAAATTATTTGACAAAGGACTTATTTCTTTTGAAGATAATGGCAAAATAATTATTTCTCCTCTTATAAAAGAAGAAGAGTATAAAGTTTTAGGTATTAGTCCTAATGATGAACTCTTTAAGGTTTATGATGAAAACAAACCTTACTTAGAAGAACATAGAAGAATAGTATTTCATCAGGAATAATATAGTCTATTTTTGATAAACATATACAAAGAAAATAATAAAATGGAACAACAAAATATTTCTGAAAATAAGAATCTGCAATTCGGACCGCACAAAGACCTATTAACAGTCGATATGCTACTGAACGGTTACGAGAGTTACGGTATTGGATGGCTACAACAAACAATGGACGGACTCTTGGCGGCGAGACGTTCAAAAGAATTTATGAATTCTTTAACAACAGAACAAGCAAAAGATTATATGGAACAACAAGCAAAGAGGTCTGGAACTTTGTAGTAGTTGTTTTCAATAACAACCTGTTACCTGAATAATATGAACGTTTATATAACAAAAGCAAGTAAATATTTACCTAACAATCCCATTGGCAACGAGCAAATGGAGACTTTCTTAGGTCTCATAAACCAAAATGCCTCTAAAGCACGACGCCTCGTGCTCCGCAACAATGGTATTCTCACCCGTTACTATGCTCTCGATGAGCAAGGTAACCCTACTCATAACAATGCCCAGCTTACGGCTTTGGCAGTACAAAACCTATTGGACGGCGAAGTGCCTTGGGATACTATCGAGGTGCTCTCTTGCGGTACCTCTACCCCCGATGTGCTCTTGCCCTCGCACACTGCTATGGTACACGGAATCTTGGGCGGACACTCAGTAGAACTGAATGCCTCATCAGGGGTGTGTAACTCAGGAATGAATGCCCTCAAATTTGGGTACTTATCAGTAAAGGCGGGCAATAGTGCCAATGCAGTATGCACAGGCTCTGAACGTGTATCGGCGTGGTTGCGTGCCGATAAATACGAAAACGAAGTACAACTCTTAGCCGAGTTGGAAGCACACCCTGCCATTGCCTTTAAAAAAGATTTCTTGCGCTTTATGCTCTCCGATGGCGCTGGGGCTTTTCTGTTAGAAAACAAACCGCGTGAAGGCGCTTTACAAATAGAATGGATGGACGCTTATTCGTATGCTCACGAGCTCGAAGCGTGTATGTATGCCGGTGGCGACAAACTCCCTGATGGCAGCCTCAAAGCTTGGAGCGAATACCCTGCCGAAGCATGGCTTAGTGAATCTATCTTTGCTATCAAGCAAGATGTGAAGCTACTCAATGAGAATATTTTGCTAAAAGGCGCTGAGAGTATGCGTGCTACCTTAGATAAACACCAACTATCGGCAGATGATATTACCTATTTCTTGCCTCATATCTCGTCTTGTTATTTCAAAGAACGCTTGTATGAAGCTCTCAAAACGGTAGGTATCGACCTTCCGTTAGAACGTTGGTTTATCAACCTCCCCGAAGTAGGCAATGTAGGCTCTGCTTCTGCTTATTTGATGTTAGAAGCCCTAATGCACTCAGGCAAACTCAAAACGGGTGATACCGTGTTGCTATCAGTGCCCGAGAGTGGTAGATTCTCTTATTCTTATGCTTTCTTAAAGGTTGTTTAACTATGGGGTTACCAATTACAGATAAAAATAAAATCCTTACTCTTATACCCCAGCGTACTCCCATTGTAATGGTAGATGCTCTTTGGGAGTATACCCCCACCGAGGGAGTGGCAGGGCTCACCATTGTCCCCAGCAACCTCTTTGTACAGCAAGGGGTATTCTTAGAAAGCGGACTCATAGAGCACATCGCCCAAAGTATTGCCTTGCATAAAGGTTATTACTACTATCTCAACGGAAAACCTGCTCCTATGGGGTATATAGGAGCGATTAAAAACATAGAGATACAATCGCTACCCAAAGTAGGTGACACGCTCAAAACACACATCACTATCCAGCAAGAGTTTATGGATGTAACCCTCGTAACAATGCAAACCTTTATAGGTGATACCCTCATTGCCCAAGGCGAAATGAAAACCGTACTTGCCCCTAACCCCTGAATCCTGACACCTAAATATGAACATATCAATCCACAAATACCTCCCCCACCGTCCGCCGATGCAAATGGTAGATACTATTACCGACATCAGTAATACACACGTAGTTACTGAGTTTGAGGTGAAGCCTACTTGCATATTTGTGGAAGAGGGGAAGTTTGCCGAAGTAGGACTCATTGAGAATATGGCGCAAACCTGTTCGGCAATTGTGGGGCAGTTTCTCTTTGGTATAGAAGACACATCGAACTATGTGATAGGTTACATCAGTGCGATTAAGAAATTGGAACTCTTCGCCTTGCCTAAGGTACAAGAGGTGGTGCGCACCGAAGCTGAATTGCTTTCTCGTTTCGATACCGATGAGTATTACATCTGCTCGATGCGCTGTAATGCCTTTGTAGGAGATATTCTTATGGCAACTGCCGAAATGAACTTAGTAATTAAAAACCTAACGGAATGAAAGAAAGCGAACTACCTCAGGAAAAAGGTGCCTTACAGGACTTTACAGAACTGTGCTATGTAACCGATGACGAAGGCAACTACACCACCCTATCCAGTTCGGGCTGGGAGGTGAAGAGCATTGCCTTAGAAGCCTCGCTCAGCCGTTTGCAAGAGCAGATTGACGAAGCAAAAGCCGATGTGCTTGCAGGACACAAAAGCCCCATAGTGTATTATATGCTCCTCAACCGTATGGATTGGGCAGTCCTTGCCGATGCAATGCACCGCTGGCAATGGGTTATCAAGCGTCACGCCAAACCTTCGGTATTCAAAAAGCTATCTTCTAAAACGCTACAACAATACGCTGAGGTGTTTGACATCACTGTGGAAGAACTATGCAAGTTAAACAAATAAAAGTCCTTTACTCATTTAGAATAAAGGACTTTGTTCTATTGCTTTTCATACTATAATTGCCTATGGTGTAGCAAACACTCTTTGGGGTTTAACAAAGGCGTGATGCGACTATCTATCGCATAACACTCAGGACAAGCTTCTTTCATTGTGCTATTATTTTAAAATCTGATATAAACTGCTTATATAGCTCACGCCATTTCAAGTAATTGACTAATTTCCTCAGCGTGTGTACGACAGTAGTACATCACAAAAGCAATGTAAGGCACAAAGAGAACGATGCTCCACACTAAACCGCGAGCAAACGCTTTGTAATCACCAATGCGATAGAGCACATAGCCTGCCCAAATCAGGTTGAGTGTCATTGTAATATGCGACATTTGAGCAAAGATGTTAGCACCACTCCACGTAAAAGTAAAGAGCCCCATCGTACCAAAATAGTACATTGGCAGGAAGGCAAGCGGAAGCCAAACAGTCTTCTTTGTCACCCAAAAGACGATAAGGCAACCTAAATACAACAAGCTACTAGGAGAACAAGCGTTGTAAGCCAACCATTGCACAAAGTTTACTTTCAGAGTAAAAAAGAAGTAACCACTCCCTGAAAGCGTAAGCAATAATAAGACAATCGCCAAAGCGATACCTGTGATTTTTTCTGTTTTTGTAAGATTCATAATGTTAGAAATTAGAAGTTAGGAAATTCCCCGTGCAGTTTGCACTGGGATATATATCTCAGTTTTCAATTTTTCTTCGGGGGTACGACGGCAGTCGTTGAGGTATTTTTCGAACATAGGCTCATCGCGCACTTCGTATTCACTATCTACCACCCAGCGCATAGTAGCATCGTAGACAGCTGAAAGCTGAGTGTAACTACCTTGATAGAAAAAGATTGCATATTTGCCTCCTGCTAAGGTTTTGCAACTCACTTCACCTGAGGGTTTAGCCGGCTTGTGAATAGCCAAACTCACCTCGGAACGTTGCAAAGAGGCTTCGGTAATTTTAGGGTCGTCATACGAAACACATATCGACTCAATGCCTTTGGTAAAGAGTTTTTGTGATTTTACAACACCCCACAATTGTTCGTAAGCTTTGTTGTAGTTAAGTGTACCATATTCTCCTGTAAGAGCTACGTAAATAAGACTTTTGGGCTCAAGCTCTACTATCTTTGGAGCTTTGAGCACTACTTCTGGATTGTTTATTTCTTTCTTCATAATATAAATATCTCTGTTTGTTCTATACTGAGTAGGGGTAATACCATATTGATTTTTAAACGCTTTGGAAAGAGAGGCAGGCGTTTCATACCCTATATTAAAAGCTATTTCTTCTACCGAAAGCTTCGAATAGCGTAACAGCTGGGCTGCCGTTTCTATGCGCAAACGAGCAATAAAGGCAATGGGCGATTCTCCTTTAAGCGCTTTAAAGATGCGACAAAAATGAAAATCAGATAAGTTAGCCACATTGGCGAGTGTTTTTATCTTTATAGAAGTATCGAGATGACCATTGATGTATTCCGCCACTTTGTTGATACGCTGAGTATAATCGTTATGAGTAATGAATTTCATACAGATTTATTTTGAATTTCTGTGGCAAAGATACGGCACTTTCCTAAAGTAGTCTTTTCCTATCTTGCTAATTTCACCCTGTAAGTTCATCTTTCCGTCACCACATTCCCCCTTTTTCGTCACTCGCTCCTCGTCATTCGTCTCTCGTTCATTCGTCATTACTTCCCTTTTCCGCCACCACATTCCCCCTCATTGAGGTAGCCAGCGACAGCTGGGTATGTGAGAAGGGGGA
>ERZ773100.527-NODE-527-length-19563-cov-6.811001_pt1 | contig 19563 bp, 27 predicted proteins | sample MGYA00511119_ERZ773100 | MGnify/ENA primary metagenome ERZ773100 (study PRJEB29015, sample SAMEA2738000) | human oral metagenome | biome: human oral; feature: human-associated habitat; material: dental | place: China | collected 2111 ...
ACCAGATAAATAAAATTATACACAGAGGAACTAGAATATATGTTAATACTATATACCACAGAGGTTTTATATTAAAACCAAAAAGTAATTTATAACTTGCAAAAGAATAATAATATTTATATAAAATATAGAATAAATATCTATTAAAAAATGTACTAAGAAGCATTATCCAAATAATAAAAGTTTTATTAAAGAAAACTTTCCCTCTAGGTTTAAAACTTGAATTAAATATTTTTAAAAAGAAATCATAACTACAATTTTTTAAATATTTCTTTTTTTGATTACAAGAAAGAATGTCACTTATTCTTATTTCATTTCTATCTAATGTTTGTGGTAAATTTTTACCTTCTTTATCTTTAAATATTTTAAATGTATGCTCTAAGTCTTCAATACTTGAATAGATACGACTATTATTAAAATTAAGTTTTTCTTTCTTTATTATTTTATCAACTTCTTTTATATCTAAGTCTTTATATTTTAAACCATCTTTTTTCACTATATGATAATACATTTTTACCTTCCTTATTTTCTATAATATTTATAAGATCTCCTATCTATCTTATCCTTTTCTTTTCTTATTAAATTTAATTCCAACATTTCCTTTAAAAGAGTTATAACCCTAGTTTGACTTAAATTTATATATTCTTCTATCTCTTTTCTTGTTGCTCCATTTTTATTAGTAATAAAACTTAAAATATCCATATATAAAGGTTTTATTTTAGTAGTATTTTTTTCAATATTTTTATTGAGAAAACCATCTCCTAATAATTTTTCTTCTATTTTCTTATAATGTATATTAGGAAGAACAACTTGAAATGCTCCTACCTCTGTTTTTATTATAGGTTTTAAGCCTATTTTTTCATAGCTAGTAAACATCTTTTTTATTCCAGTTCCATAGGCTTCAATAAAATGTAACCTATAAAATATATTAGCTAATTTCTCATTTCTTGATTGTGATACTCCCAACATAATAGAATCTAATGATAAACCAGAAATTATCCCACCTAATGAAATAAACTCTATTCTATCTTCATAAATATTTATAAGGGTGCTTCCACTAAATAAATACTCTCTATGAACTACTGCATTTAATAAAGCTTCTCTTATAGTTTCTGTTGGATAATCTCTTTCATCTTTTCTAGTTAAACCTTCAAAAGTTGCCTCTGTCTTATTCAAAAGATTAATAAACTCATAAGCTTCTGTTACCTGTTTTAGTAATGAACCTTTAAATTCTTTTCTATCTTTAAATATATTTTTTTCTATTCCCTCAAATACTGCTACTTTTAAAGTGTGATTACACTGATCTGATAAAAGTAAAGCAAGATTAGTGTATAAATCATCTTCGCCTATCAAACCCAAAGTTTTTTTTTGACTTAAACCAAATGATAAAGCATTTTCCTCAAAAATTTTCTTAGTATAATCAAAAGTTAAATCTTGATTTAATGAACGAAGTTTTTCATAGCTATCTCCATCTGTTTCTTTTATCATTTGTCTAATATTTTCTTCACTAGCTGGAACAGATGAACTCCCTTGTCTTACATATACACCAGAAGGCTTTAATCCTTTTTCTGCTATATAGTATGGTCTTAATGCTCCTCTTTGCACCTGAATAATTATAACATCTTTATTTTCAATTCTTTCTATTTTTGAATTACAATACATGGTTATATCAGGTTTAATAGAATTTCTTATAGATAATACAACTTGATTAAGTACTTCATCAACATTTTTGATACCTATAATATTTCCAAAATCATCAATTCCAATATAGATAGTTCCTTCATTTGTATTTGCAAAAGCAACTACTTCTTTTTTTAATTCTGCTGTAAACTCCTTTTTAAATTCAATGTTTATATTTTCTTTTAATTCCATAACATCACCAATATTTATTTATTCTAACATATTCTAACATATTCTAACACTGTTAGCAAGTTAGATTATGTTAAAATATAAAAAAGTGTAGCTAATACAATAACTACACTTTTTTCTACAAATTACACTTGTGGTTTTATTTCTTTTAAAATTTTATCCCACTTGTCTAATTCTTCTTTTGCTTTTTCATCTCCCTCTGAACTTCTTTTTTCTAATTCAGTTGCTATCTTTATTATTTCACCCATTTTTTCCATAACTACTTGTACATCTTTATCATCTTTAGTTTTTTCAGCTTTTTCAATAGCTACTTGTAACTCTTTTATCATTTTTTCTTTCTTACTTTGACTTGTATATGGAAACTTTTCTCCACATGCCACTAAGCCTAAAACCATTATCATTAGTATAAATATTTTTTTCATTCTTTCTCCTAGACCATAGTTCCTAATTTTTCTCCACCTATCAAATGAAAATGAATATGGAATACTGTTTGTCCTCCATGCTCATTACAATTTGATACAACTCTGTAACCATCTTTGTCTATTCCAAATTCCTTAGCTAATTTACCTATTACTCTATATACCTTTCCTATTAACAAAGCATCTTCATCAGTAATATCATTGATTGTAGGAATTTCCTTTTTTGGCACAACAAGTACATGAACTGATGCTACTGGTGCAATATCTTTAAAAGCTATTACATCATCATCTTCATATACTATATTTGCAGGAATTTCTTTATTAATAATTTTTGTAAATAATGTAGCCATACTATCACCTACTTAAAATAAATTACAACCTTCTACCTCTATTTGATCCACTCTTGTTTTATGTCTTCCACCTTCAAAAGCAGTTGATAGGAATGTATCAACTATATCTAAGGCAACAAATTGCCCAACTATTCCTGAACCTAATGCTAAAATATTTGCATCATTGTGTTCTCTTGTTAATTTTGCAGTAGTCGTATCAGTACAAAGTGCAGCCCTTACTCCTTTAATTTTATTTGCAGCAATAGAAATACCTACACCAGTTGTACAAACTAAAATTCCAAAATCTACTTCTTTACTTACAACTGCATTCGCTACTGCATGCCCATATTTAGGATAATCCACACTTTCCTTACTGTTAGTTCCTTTGTCTATAACTTCTATTCCACCTTTTTTTAATAGATATTCCTTTATTTTTTCCTTTAATTCAAATCCAGCATGATCTGCTCCTAATGCTATTTTCATAATCTAACTCCTTTCATTAAACATACTTAATTAAAATTATTCTTCATCATCTTCAAATCCATGAAAATGTACATGACCATGATCTAATTCTTCATCAGTTGCTTCTCTTACATCTGCAACTTCTACTTCAAATAATAGATTTCTTCCAGAAAAAGGGTGATTTGAATCTGTATAAACTTTATCCCCATCTATTTCAGTGATAACAGCTATCATTTCTGTTCCATCTTCTAATTCAACAACAAATTCCATTCCTTCATAGATATCATCAAAATCTGCAAAGTCTGCTTTTGTTAATTCTTCAACTAATTCTTCATCATAATCCCCATAAGCTTCATCCATAGGGATCTCAATTTTTAATTTATGTCCTTTTGATTTTCCATCTAATGCTGCTTCTATCTTAGGTAGAAATTGTCCCATACCTTGAATATAGAAATATGGTCCTAGTTCTGTAGTATCTTCTAATAACTCTTTTGTATCAGCATCATATACCTTATATTCCAATGTTACAACTTTATTTTCTCCTATTTTCATTCTACCACCTCTTTCAAGTTTATATGTTTAGGATACCATATATTTTATAAAAAGAAAATATTTTTATTTTAAAAACATATTATCCTTAATAATATTAACATTTTCATTAGATGTTAATTTTTCTAAAAGTCTAAAAGATAATTCTAAGGCATTACCTGGTCCTGAACAAGTAAATAAATTATTATCTTCAACTATTTCTTCTTCAATAGGGATAACATTATAATTTTTTAATTGATTAAAATATCTTTTGTTATCCAGTAAATAAGTTGTAACTTTTTTATCTTTTATATAAGTACTTTCCAGTAAATTTATAACTGCACTGCAAATAGCCACAATAATTTTATTATTTTCAGAAAAATATTTAATCAATTTTTTAAAAAATTTATTGTTTTTCCCTTCAAAGAAATTAGCTTTTCCAAAACCACCTGGGATAATTAAAACATCATAATCAAAAAATTTTTCTATATTTTCTTCTGTGATAACTTTTTCTGTTTTTAATTCTCCACCCCAAGTACATTTTATACTTTCTTTATATGAAATAGTTTCTATTTTTATATCTCTAAACTCTTTTAAACCGACAACATTATTCCAACCAAAAACATCTGTAAAACTTGCTATTTCAAATAGCTCTGCCCCTTCAAATAAAAATATTGCTATCTTTTTCATATTTTCCTTCCATTTATTTTTAAATATTTTTATAGTAATTATAGATTATTCTATTTTAAATTACAATTGATTTCCTAAAATAAAAAAATTATAGTATAATTGAAGCATAAAATATTATTTAAGGAGTGAGAGAATGAAACCAGAAGTTAGAGATGCAATAAATAATATCAATAGATTCATCCAAGAAACTAAATTTATTGATGTTAGTAGCAATTTAAAAGTTGAAGAAAATGTTGTGGCTAGAAACCTACAAGGTAAAGAAGATAATGTTGTAGCTGAAGTTATGGAAAATTTAGAACTTATTTTTAAAGAAATCTCTAAAGTACATAACAAAGGGCAAGCTGATGAATATACTGAAAGATATTACTATTTAAGTGATAAAATCTATGATGATATAGATAAATTTAAAGCAGACTTTTTTATTACTAAATAAACTTTTACTTGAATTTAGTAAAAAAAGTGATATAATGTAAAAGGTCCATTGTAAAATATGTGTCTCTTTGAAGCTTAATTGAATATTAATTTAATTATGTTATTTTGATTTATATTATGTTTATTATAACATTTGGAGGTTTTTTAAATGGCAAATTCAAAATCAGCTAAAAAGAGAATATTAGTAGCAGAAAGAAATAGAGTTAGAAATCAAGCAGTTAAAACAAGAGTTAAAACTATGGCTAAAAAAGTTTTAGCTACATTAGAAGTGAAAGATGTTGAAGCTGCAAAAACTGCATTATCAGTTGCATATAAAGAATTTGATAAGGCTGTAAGTAAAGGAATTTTAAAGAAAAATACTGCTTCTAGAAAAAAAGCTAGATTAGCAGCAAAAGTTAATGCTTTAGTAAATTCTCTTTAATAAAATTTAACTCAAAAGCTGGAAGGAGTGCAATAACTCCTTTTTTTCTTGTAAAAATATAAAAAGTCTAATATAATTATAAATGGAGGAGTATATGGAATTAAAAAATAATGAAAAAGAAATAATATTTAAAGATAAGTACTCTATGAGTTTGAAAGAAAATATATTTGTAGCAAAAAGAAATTTAATTGACTACATTTGGAAATCAGCTAATCTTGCAGGAATAGCTGTAACTTATCCTCTTTATGATGGAAATGCAATGATGGCTGCAAATCAAATTATGATACAAAATGGTAAAGGTATAATCTCAATTCCAATAGAACAACAAGTAACTTTTAAAGAAATGCTTATTGATTTTTATGAAACAGATGATATGTACAGAATAAAAAATTTCTTATATAATAATTGTATTGATGGTATAAATTTTTAGAAATTTTAATAAAAATACTATTTTTACACAAGGAGGTAATAATATGATAATTGAAAATATTAAACATACTCGTTCACACAGAAAATTTACTGAAAAAAGTATTAAAGAAGAAGAAATTTTAGAAATGTTAGAGGGAGCAAGATTTTCTGCTTCAACTAAAAATACTCAAATTTTAAGATATTCTTATACAATAGATGATGAAAAATGTCAAAAATTATTTTCAGCTGTTTCTTTGGGAGGACTTTTAAAAAATGAAGATAAAGCTACACTTGAAGAAAGAGCTAGGGGATTTATATTAATTTCTGCAAAAAAAGATAATACAACTCCTGATTCAAGACTTTTCTTTGATGTTGGTATAGCTACTCAAAATATTATTTTAATAGCTGATGAATTAGGCTATGGTGCTTGTATTGTTATGTCCTATAATAAGAAAACTTTTGAAGAAATCTTAGGATTACCAAAAGAATATGACTCTAAAGCTGTATAATCTTAGGAGAATCTAAAGATATTGTTAAATTAGTGGATTCAAAAGATGAAGAAGATACTAAATATTTTGTTGAAGATGGAATACACCATGTACCTAAATTAAAATTAGGTGATCTTATTCTTGGAAAAAAATAATAATTAAGGGGGCTGTTATATAATTTAGCCCCCTTATCTAATTAATTATCTTTTTGAATTTTTCTATCAATATAACACCATAACTTATAAACAAATGCTCCCCAAATTAAGAATAAACTAATTAAAAACCACATAGAGAATTTTGTTTTAAAAATACTATTATTTATATATTTTTCAAAATTAGGTATATCTGTATAATAGTAAGCTCCTGCTCCAAAATCAAATTTACTTATAAGTCCCATATTCTTATACATTACTATAACTACTGATACTATTATAGATAATATAAATAAGTACCACAAATATTTTAAAATAGTTTTTATATTTTTCATAATATTTCCTCATTAAATTTTTAAAGTTGGTATTTCAAAAATTACTCCTGAAAGAAGAGCCCAAGCAGCTATAAAAGTAAATACTATATTTGCTAACTGTCCGACTATATAAAGAATTAAAGGTTTTCCTCCTTGAAATTTTTCTATGATTTCTTTAAAATTAGTTTCTAATCCAATACTTGTAAAAGCAAGTACAAAAATCCAATTTTTATACTGATCCAAAGTTGAATTAATAGAAGCTAATGTTTCATACCCCACCAAATTTTGAACCACGAAAGAAGCAATAAGTGAAGCTGCAAAGAATCCTAATATAAACTTAGGTAACCTATGCCAAATTTCTCCAAATTTTACTTTATTATTTGTTCCTTCAACATTTTTCTTTTTTTCTTTTGAAGCAAAGAATACAGCAACTGCTACTGCAATAAATCCAATAAGTATATTTTGAATAGATTTTACTAGGATAGCAGAAGTTTCTCCAAGCTTTCCTAGAGTTGAACCTGCAACTGTTACTGCACCTGTTGAGTCAACAGTCCCTCCTATTAAAGCTCCTCCTATAAGTTCATCCATCCCAATAGCTTTTATAATAATAGGCATAAAAACCATCATTAAAACTGTAAAAATTATAGAAATTGAAACTGTCATAGATAAATCATCTTTTTCTGCTTTACTTGCAGCTCCCGTTGCAATAGCAGCACTTGTACCACATACAGAAGTAGCAGCAGCCATAGTTATAATTAATGGTTCATTTTTTATTTTCAAAACTTTTTTTGCAAAGTAATACATGAATAACATAACTAAAGGAGTTACCACCCAAGCAATTCCAAGTCCATATAGTCCAAAATTTACTATATTAGAGAATAAAACAGAAAATCCCATGATTACTAAACCTGTTTTTATATAATATTCTGTTTGAATAGCTGGTTTAAGCCAATTAGGTACTCCTATTGTATTTGCTATTATCAACCCAACAGCTAATGCAAAGAAAGCCCATTCTAAATATCTATTTAAAGTGTATTCAGCACTTATAAGTCTAACAATTATAGATAAAACAAATAAACCAATAAAAGCCTTTAAATATTTTTTAGTATCATAACCTTTAAAATATGCTCCTACTATAAAAAATACTCCTAAAACTAAAAAAGTACGAATAAGTTCAACTAAAACTTTTAAAGACCAAATTTCTGTAAAACTTTTATCTTTTCCCCAAGTTGCAAACTTTAATGCAGTAAAGTCAAAAGATGAAGTAATAATACTTACAGATGCTATTGATATTATTATAAAACCTATTATTATAGCTAAATAATCCTCATTTTTTAAGAAACTTCTCAATTTAGAAACTCCTTGTGTTTGTTGTGTGTTCATTATAGAAACTCCTTTCCTTATTAAATTTTATTGTTAGAATTTTAACATCAAAGCCTCGTATATTCAATGGTACAATAAATTTTAATTCTAGTTCTATAAAAAATATTTTTTTACTAATAAAATCAAGAATAAGTTCAATAGTGAAGTTCATAGAAAAGTACACAACATAAAAAAGAGAGGCTTTTTAAATAACCTCTCTGCTGAGCTTTTATAATTTAAAACTTACTGTGCTAAATATTTTTCAACTATTTCTTTAAAAGTAATAGGAACTTTTTTAACTTTTTGTTCTTCATAGTTATATGCTAGAACTGTTGCAGTACCTGTTATAGCTAAATCTTGCCCACTGTATATTTCATGTTCAAAAATTATTTTCAAACCTTTTATTTCTATTTTTGTTATTCTAACTTCTATTTTTTGATTTAAAAATAGTTGTTTTTTGTATTGAACAGTAGCTTCAACTTGAATAAAACCACTGCCATCACCAATATTAGTTTCACTCAAATTATTTTGTCTTAAAAACGATTCTCTAGTCCATTGAAAAAATAATAATGCTCTTTCATTTCCAACATGATTTCCATAGTTTAGATCTTCTTGTTTTATAGTATAATTAAATTTAAACATTTTACCTCCTTAATTTTAATATTATTTTTTGTATTATAAAGTTTAAATTTCCTTATGTCAAATAAAAAAACAGGAAATTGATTGAAATATTTTCAAAAAATTTCCTGAAATTTTAATAATTTTATATTATTATCCTTTTTTTACTAATGGTTTTCCACAACAAGTGAATTCACAACATTCATGAGTTTCATCATGAGTTTCGCAATTATCATTAGTTCCACAGTCACATGCTTTCTTTACTTCTATTTCAAAGTCACAACATTGACATCCATATACTTCACCTTTTTTCATATTTTCACAACTTGCCATATTATATCCTCCTTAATTTTTTGTTTGATTGAGTACTTATTCAACTGTACGTTTGTATAGTATCATTAAACAAAAATTTTGTCAACTATTTTTTTACTAATTTTATAAATTTTTATTTTTTACTTGATTTTCTCATTAATTAAGACTAAACTTAATTATGACTATTTAACTTATTTTTTAGTCTAAATATAATAAATGATTTTTGTAAAAAGGAAGTAATATATATGAGATTAAATAGAAGATTAACATTTTCAGAAGAACTTGGAAATACAATTACACATGGAGTCATGGCAGCTGCTACTTTGGTATTATTGCCTATTGGAAGTCTATGGGGATATTTTCATGGTGGTTATGCTGCTGCCACTGGAATAAGTATTTTTATTATGTCTTTACTTTTAATGTTTTTGAGCTCAACACTTTATCATGCTATGTATCACAATAGTAAACATAAAGCAGTTTTTAGAATTTTAGATCATATCTTTATTTATGTTGCTATTGCAGGTAGTTATACACCTGTTGCCTTAGTTATAATTGGTGGTTGGAAAGGTATTTTAATTGTTGTTATACAATGGGTGATTGTATTATTTGGAATATTATATAAATCACTAGCAACAAGAGCTATGCCAAAATTAAGTTTAACTTTATATTTAGTTATGGGTTGGACAGCAATATTCTTCTTTCCTACACTTGTCAGAAGAGCTAATACTGTTTTTCTTGTAATGGTTATATTAGGTGGTGTTATGTACTCAATAGGTGCTTATTTCTTTGCTCATGATTATAAAAAATACTATCATATGATATGGCATTTATTCATAAATGTTGCTGCTATTCTACATTTGATTGGAATAGGTTTTTTCCTATATAGGAAGTAATTTAAAAAGGGCATAAGCCCTTTTTATTATACATATTTTCTTGCAACTTTTATAACTTCTTCTAATTTTTTATTTGAAAGATTTAAATTCTTCAAATCTTCAATCATATTTTCTACTCTTTGTTCTTTTCCCATTATTGCTTTAAATTGGTCTTTTTTTTCTCTTATAACATTATCTATAAATTTTTTCATTTTTATTCTCCTTCTTATTTAAAATTAAAATTTTATTGTACTTCAAAATAAACTATTACTAATAATAGTCCTTACAAAATATAAAATTTTAATTCTATCTAAGTCAAAGAATAAAAGTATATGTTACCAAGACAGATGTGCACATCTGCCATGTAAGTAGAAAACAGTTGATTACGAAGTTTAAACATATTACACATCCCCCTTTACTTTTTTGCTTAAGATTTTTAATCTTGACTAATTTAATTATATATTATTTTATCTAAAAAAGCAATAATAACTAATACAATTACATTAATAACTCTTTCATAATATCAGGATAGTTAGTTATAACTCCATCAACTCCTAACTTTACTAAATAAGCTAAGTCTTCTTCTTTATTTACTGTCCAAACAAAAACTTTTACACCATTTTTATGTAATATTTCTACATCTTCTTTAGAAATAAGATTTATTTCTGGATGATAACTATAAGATTTTAATCCATTAGTTGATAAATATTTTTCTATTTCTATAAATTCACTATCAGTTAATAATGCTAATTTTAATTTGGGTTCCAATTCTTGCAATCTTTTGATTTTATCATGATGAAAAGAAGAAACAATTATATTATCAAATTTTTCTGGATATTTCTTTAAAACTTCTAACATTTTTTCTTCTATATTACTATGTTTTCTTGCTGTATCTTTAATTTCTATATTTAACATCATATCATTTGGAAGTATATCTAAAACTTCTTCTAAGGTAGGAACAACCTCCCCTATAAAATCTTTTGTATACCATTGTCCTGCATCTAAAGACCTTATATAGTCAAAATCTAATTCATACACAAAACCTCTACCCGTTGTAGTTCTATCAACTTTCCAATCATGTATAACAACTATTTTTCCATCTTTTGTAAGTTGAATATCTATTTCTATACCATCAGCTTTCATTTCAATAGCTTTTTTAATAGCTATCAAAGTATTTTCTGGTGCATATCCAGAAGCTCCTCTGTGTGCAAAAATTTTCATATAACTCATCTCCTTAGTATAATTAACCAATATCTGATTATAAAATATACAATTTATAGTTTAATATATATTATAGTATCAGTTATAGCCCTTATTGTCAATTTTAACTATTCTTTTATTCTAAAATAAAAAAGGAGCTTTAAAGCTCCTCTTTACTAGTCATCATATTTTACTAAATTGTTTTTTGTTATTATTTGAGTTAGTCTTTGTTCATAAAGTTTCTTTACTTCAGAATAATTTCCTAAATGCTTTATAAGTACCATAGTTTCTTCACCATTATTAATAGCTTTTCTTAAATTTGAATAGCTAGAATGCCTTGATAAAATCATTATATAATCCATTAAAGAATCTTCCAATGTCTCATATTTCTTATAAAACTGATTAGGTCCCAGATAAACAGTTTTGTCTTTATCTTTCAAAGTGGATCTAATTGCAAACAGATTATTTCCTTCTTTTGCAATTCTTGAGTCACCCCAACCGCTTTCCAATGAAGCCTGTCCTAGAATAAATGATGTTGGTGGAACCACCATTTTGTGAACTAATTCACTTTTTGAATTATTTTTTACCTTATACTTGGTAAACATTTCATTTAAAAATAATTTTTCTTCTTCTGTTAAAATTTCTTTTTCTATTAAACTTATTACATATTGCTTATCAGCTTCCACTTTATCCCTTATTTTTTCTATTGTAGGAATAAGTGTTTCAATAAAAATTTGCTTTTTAGACTTACCTTTTACCTTAGCAAAATCTTTTGCTTGAGTAATCACACCAGTATTTGTATCTTGATCTAGGACTTCCGTATCATCAGAATAAGAAAGAAATGACAAGCATATAAAAACAACTGCTAGTAAATATTTCTTCATATATCCTCCTATTCTGTTTTATTAATTTTCTTAATAAAACACTGATGTATTATACCATAAATTATAAAATTTTACAAATTTCTAAGTATAGCAATAAAAAACTAATTAATTATTAGTATTTTCCTTATACCAATTTTCAGAATTATTTATAATTTCATTTATAAAAATATTTATATCATCAGATGGTAAATCTTTTTCTATAACTTTACCGTCATTTGTTTTTATAAAGATAACATTAGATATTCCCTTTGTAACACCTTCTGCCTTTCTTCCAGTATCTAATGTTTTATATGGTTCTCCATTTATACTATATTTAATTCCTGTTGATGAATTATTTTCTATTAAAATATCATGCCTTTTTCCAGTTATAAAAAGAATTACAGAAATCACAACAAGAATTAAAACTATAATAGCTATTTTTAATATTTTTTTCATTTTCTACCTCACTTTTTAAAATCCTATTGCTTTTTCTCTTTCTCTTTCTTTTTCTTTCTTTCTTCTCCATTCATAAATAATAAGAACAAGAGCTATAATTCCATAAGAGATAAATACCCTAAAATATTCTCCTATCTGTGCAGAACCCATTAATTCTTTTCCTGCTCTTGGAGCAACAACAAACATTGTATGGAATAAAATAACTCCACTTATTGCATTAGGTATAGTAGCTCTTGCAACTGAAGCTCCTCCTATTAATAGAGCAGCAACTGAGAACATTCCTATTTGTTCATGTGAATTATATGTATTTATTGTTCCTAAATTTTGAAGATAAATTACTTGTCCAATTCCTGCTAAAACAGTTGATATAACTATTGCATAAATTCTAACTTTATTTACTTCTATACCTGCAGATTTTGATACTTCCATATCTTGCCCAACTGCTCTCATATCTTGCCCTAATTTAGTTTTTCTAAACCAGATAACAAAGAAACAAAGTGCAATTATTAAAAGTATTGTCAAAACTGGTATTTCATAACCTAATATTTTTAAAGGTATTGCATTATCTATTGACTTTGCAACTTCTGTCAAGTCCACAGTATTTTTTATTCCTCTACCAGAAGATAGTAAAAGAGTTTTATCTTTTACAGGAAAAATTTTCCCCATTGAGTATAGAACTACAAGTTGATAAGCTCCATTTATGAAATATCCCAAAATCATTGAAGTTATCATTTCTTTTCCTTTTGCTCTATTTAATATTACTCCACCTATATATCCAAGTAAAATAGAGAATGGAATTGAAAGTATCATTGCAAGGAATATTCCCTGTAAGCCCATAATATGCCAGTTAGTTATAAGAATTAAAGCAAGTTGTCCTCCCATAGCTCCTAAAACTATACCAAAATTTAATCCCATTCCTGCTACTATTGGTATTAATAATGACATTATTAAGAATAAATTTCTTGATATTCTTTGTATCATTTCACGAATTAAATAATCTCCACTTAAACCAGAAAGAGGAAACATTATAGCTACCATAATAAGTATAAGTATTGGAACACTATTATTTAATAAAAAATTCTTTATTTTATTATTATCCACGACTTCCACCTTCCTTTCTAGTCAAAGCATATAAAATCATTCCATTAGAAACAATTATTCTTATTGTCTCTGACATATCTGTTTTTATAAGAGCATTAACAACTGTTGGAGTCATAGTTAATATTCCTTGGAATAAGAAAGTTCCTATCATAACATGCCAAATTGTTACCCTATTAACAGAAGCTCCCCCAATTAAGATAGCTGCTATTGCAGGGAAAGCCATATTAAATGGTGCTAGATAAAGTTGGATAAATCCAAAACTTTGTTGATATACTATTATTCCTATTGCTGCTATTACAGTTGAGATTATAACAGATTGTTTTCTACTTTTATCTGCATCAATACCTGTTGCTTGTGCAAATTTTTCATTTTTACCTACAGCACTCATAGAAAGTCCTGATCTTGTTCTAAAAAATAGCCACATTAAAAATGCTAATAGTAGGAAAAATATTAGCTCTCCAACTGGTATAGCTTGTGATATTTTCCCAAAAACATTATTTAAAACACCTTTCCAATAACTCTCAACACTTATTGTTGTTCTAAGTCCTGAACCACCATAAGCCCAAATCATATCTGCTTTTTTAAATGGAAGAATTATCCACATAATACACATAAAAGCAACTGATGAGAAACCTATATATGTAGCTATCATCATTTCTCCACCTTTTACTCTGTTTAGTATTACTCCATAAGCCCAACCAAAAATAAAAGCAAATACTATTGCTAAAATTATTGCTAAAACAAAACCTACAAACCCTGTAAAGCCTAATTCTATACTAAGAAGTGAACCTAAAAGTCCTGCCTCAATTCCAAGAGGCATACCAAAGTTAAGTCCTGCACCTGATTCTATCATAGGCATAAGTGATAGAACTAAAATTGCATTCATACCAAATCTTATAATTGTATCTGATAAAGCTGTTGTTATAGGAATACCTACGAAAGGAGCAATTATATAAGTTGATATTAAAAATATTAAGATTATTAATCTTGGTAAACCAAATTTCTTTAACATACTATTCTCCCTCCTTTATTCCTGACATCAATTTTCCAAAATCAAGTATACTTGCTGTTGCTGGTAAAATTCCTGCAACCTTACCTTCATTTATTATTGCAATTCTATCACAGATACTTCTTAATTCCTCAATTTCAGATGAAGTTACAACTATTGTTGTATTTCTTTCTCTATTATACTCTTTTAATGTTTCCAAAACTAATTGTTTAGCTCCAACGTCTATACCTCTTGTTGGTTCAGAAACAAATAATAAATTAGGTTCCATAGTGAAAGCCTTTGCCACACAAACTTTTTGTTGGTTACCTCCACTTAATTCTGCAACCTTTTGTTTTTCACCCATACTTTTTATTTCTAATTTTTCTATATATTTTTTAGCATTATCTGTAACAGCCTTATCATCTATTACATTTATAAGTCCTAAATATTTCTTTAAGAATAAACCTTTTATTTCCATAGCAGGAAAAGCAATATTTCTTTCTATACTTTCATCAAGTAATAAACCTACACCTTTTCTATCTTCTGAAACAAAAAATATTCCTTTTTCTAGTGGATATGTTGGTTTATTTAAGACTAAATCTTCACCTTTATATTTTACATTTCCTTTTGATTTAAAAAGCCCCATTACTCCATTAGCTACTGCTATTTTACCTTGTCCTGCCATACCACCTAGACCAAGAATTTCTCCTTTTTTAATATCTAAGTCTAGTCCTTTCAGCATTTCTCCTGGCATATCAACCCATAAATCTTTTATTTCCATAAGAGTTTCTGCTTTAGAGTTATCTATATTTTTTCCTTCAGATGATGAACCTACCTTTCTTCCTATCATCCATTCTGTAATTTCATTTACATTAGTAGATTTTGTAGGGACTGTATTTATAAGTTGACCATCTCTTAAAACTGTTACCTTATCAGAAACTGACATTATTTCATTAAGCCTGTGTGTTATAAATATTATACTTATACCCTTATTAGAAAGTTTTTTCATTGTTTCTAATAAAATTTGTGCTTCATCTTCCGTTAGAACAGCTGTTGGTTCATCTAAAACTAAAAGTTTTGTATGTTCTCTTTCAATTTCACGGGCAATTTCTGTAAATTGTTTATAGGCAACTGCCATTTCATTTATCTGTTCTTGTCCTGTTAAACTTACTCCTAATTTTGAAATAGCTTCTTGTGCTCTTTTACTATTATCTTTTTGGTCTATTTTACTTATACCTTCTCCAAAAAGGTGTGTCATTAAATTATTTTTTGTTGACTCTCTATTTAAAACAATATTCTCACTAACTTTAAAACCTGGGATTAATGAAAATTCTTGGTGAACCATTCCTATACCTGCATTTAAAGCATCAAATGGAGATGCAAAATTTACTTCTTTCCCATCAAAAGAAATCTTTCCATTGTATCCACCTGTTTCTCTTATTACATCCATACCAAATATAATTTTCATTAAAGTAGATTTACCTGCCCCATTTTCCCCAACAAGTCCAAGAATTTCTCCATTCTTTAATTCTAAATTGATATCTTTTAGTACTGTATTATCACCAAATGATTTAGAGAGATTTTCAATTTTTAATATCGTATCCGACATCCACTTTCCCCCTTATATTTTTCTACATTATCTTTTAATATAAAGTAGGAGCTGATGCATAAAAATAAAAGCTCCAGCCCCCACTATCCTACTATCTTAATTTTTATTTATTATTTATTTTCCAATTTTTCCATATTTTTCTGGAATTTCAACAGAAGTTACTCCCATATATCCTTTTCCAAAAATATATGTATCTTGATATACAAAGAATGAATTTTTAATTTCTACTCCATTATTATCTTTCATTAAACTTCCATTCCATTTAGAACCAGGTGTTGCTGTATCAAGAGAAGCTAAAACTTTATCCAATGTGAAATCTCTATCTCCACTTTCAATAGATTTAACTGCTAAATCTGTAAGCCCTTCTATTCCAGAGAAATTATATGAGTAAGCCCATGTTCCCATTCTTCCAGAACCACCAGCAGCTATAACAGCCTTTTCAACTTTTTCTAATATCTTTGGCCAATTTCCTTTTTCATCATCAGTAAATTCTATTCCTAATGCTCCTGGATATCCCATTGTTGGAGATGGTAAATCTGCTTCTATAAAATATCCACCATGAGCGGCTATTTGTTTTAATAAAGGTTCAGTTTGAGCATCATTTGTTGCAAAAAATGCTGTATCTTTACCATATTTTGCTATCCAGTTTGGAACTTGTTCTAATATAAATTGTTGTGCTCCTGGAACTCCAACATCACTTACTGGGTCTGGAGCTGACATTTCAATATATTCCATTCCTAAATCTTTAGCTGTTTGTTCCATTATTGCTCTTCTTCTTGAAATTGTTTCATAGCTTAAGTGTCTAGGGAAAGAAATATGCATAAACTTAGTTGCACCTAAATCATGAGCTGTTTTTACTATTAAATATCCTCTTGCAACTGAGTCTGAGTTTACAACTACATCTGCCACTGTACTTACTTGTACTGGATCTTCGTGAGTGTTGTTTACAAATAATAAAATATCAGGTCTTTTTTCTCTTATAGCTTTAAAAGCAGGATAAGTTCCTGGTATTCCTTCAGCTACTACAATAGCTTTCATTTCTGGGTCATCAGCAAGAGAAACCATTTGAGAAATTGTTGTTTCTTGTTCTTGCATAAAGTTATCTGGAACAGTTACTATTGTAATTTTTCCACCTTCATTACTTAAACCATATTTTTTTGCAACTGCTTCTGCTCCACGGAAATTATCTTCTGATTGTGAAACTGATGTAGTTACAATTCCTATATGATAATTTTGTGTTGCCTCTGTTGTTGCACCTTGTTGTTGTGCATTAGCATCTTCAGTAGGTGCTTCCTTTTTCCCACAAGCAACTGCAACTACTAACATAAATACTGCTAATAGACTAAATAAAATTTTTTTCATTTTCATATATACCTCCTCCTAATAATAAAAACTGTTCTTTTGTATACCAGTTCAATTTGTTTGTGTTATTATATATCCAAACAATACATAAGTCAATATCTTTTTATAATATTTATATTTTATTATTATTGAAGAATATGGAGTTTCAGAAAGAAAGTATTTAATTTTATACAATTTTATAAAATTTTTTAAACATAATTTTTATTTTATGATATAATTATAAAGATTATCTAGGGAGACATAAAATTGAAAAAACTATTAATACTATTATTTAGAATGTTATTTAGTAGAAAATCTAAAGTAGATAGTTCAACTATTGATGGTGAAAATGTAAAAAGAGTTTTATATAATAGTAGAACAAGGGAAACTGATAACATATTATAAAAATGGAATTAAACTATCTAAATGATAAATTAGAAGGAAAAGCTGTTTATTACTATGAAGATGGTAATATTGAAGAATTTTATTATGAAAATGGAGAGTTAAGAGAATTATGAAAAAGTTTTTTATAAAAAGTTTAAATGGTATGGCATTTGGTTTATTTTCATCACTTATAGTTGGGCTTATTTTAAAACAAATTGGAACTCTTTTTAATATAGAGTTTTTAATATATTTAGGAGGCTTTTCACAACTTTTAATGGGTGCAGGAATAGGAGTTGGAGTTGCTTATGCTTTAGAATCTCCTGTTTTAATATTAATATCTTCTGCTATAACAGGAATGTATGGTGCAGGAAGTATTAACTTTGTAGATGGACAAGCTATTCTAAAAGTTGGGGAACCAATGGGAGCTTATTTTTCTGTTATCTTTGGATTACTTATTTCAAAACAAATAGCTGAAAAAACAAAATTTGATATAATACTTCTACCCATGACTACCATTATTTTTGGTTGCTTACTTGGAAAATTCTTTGCCCCATATATTTCTGCTGTTATTTCTGAAATTGGAGTTATTGTAAATAAGACAACAGAACTTAGACCTATTTTAATGGGACTTACTATGTCTGTAATTATGGGAATAATTTTGACATTACCAATAAGTTCTGCTGCAATAGGAATTTCATTAGGATTAAGTGGACTTGCAGCTGGGGCATCTTTAACTGGTTGTTGTTGTCAAATGATAGGTTTTGCTGTGATGTCTTACGATGACAATGATTTAGGTACTGTGTTTTCAATAGGTTTTGGTACTTCTATGATACAAATTCCAAATATAATTAAAAACCCTATTATATGGATACCTCCAATAGTTTCTAGTGCTATTTTAGGTGTACTTTCTACAACAGTTTTTAAATTATCTTCAAATAGCATTGCTTCTGGTATGGGAACAAGTGGACTTGTTGGACAGATTGCTTCATTTTCTGTAAATGGAATGTCTTATTTACCAACTATGATAATTCTACATTTTATATTGCCAGCAATTTTAACTTTTATTATTTATAAAGTATTAAAGAAAAAAGGACTTATAAAAGCAGGAGATTTAAAAATATAAAGTAAGCAAAAATGGAGCTATGAAGCTCCATTTTCTTTCTATCAGTTAATATTTAATTTTTATCTATTCTATTATACCACTACATTATCACTTTCATTTAATGCCCAAAATATAAGTTCTCCTATTTTTTTACTATCTTTTTTATTTAGATAAGAAATTATTCCATAATCCTTAACTTAAATTAACCCTATTTTATTTCTACCTGAGGGCAATATCACCATTCTAAAATCTTTTTCCTTTTTTTTTATATATTGTATTGATATATTGATTTTAACCCTCCTTATTTTAATATTACTGCTTTTGCTTTTTTCTGTCCTCTGTTACATGTTCAACCACTTTTTTTTAATTTTTCATCATTAATTTTTAATTAACTATATGATGCTTCTTAGTACAATAAACCTAATCCCAAAATTATTGCAATTAAATAAACTAATGATGCAACTAAATATTGTAAATAATAAATAAAAGCTGAAATTAAAGCTATTCTAACTATTTTATCAAGTATTTTTTTCCATTTTTTTATTTCTATTCTTATTTTATGAACAAAAAAAGTTAAAATAAATTCAATTAAAAGGAAAGTTAAAACTAATATTATTTTTTTATTTGAATAGAAAAAAAGAGGCTCTTTAGATATATAAAAAAATAAAATTATTAAATTAGTTAACATAAAATATTTTCTTAATTTATATTTTATTCTAAGATTAAAATACTTTTTACTTAATAGAAGTAATATATTGTATGAAATTATTAATATTCCATAAAATATTTCGATATATTGAGACATATGTAAATTATAGTATACAAAATTAAAAAAAGTTCCTA
>ERZ773100.529-NODE-529-length-19512-cov-15.949530_pt1 | contig 19512 bp, 20 predicted proteins | sample MGYA00511119_ERZ773100 | MGnify/ENA primary metagenome ERZ773100 (study PRJEB29015, sample SAMEA2738000) | human oral metagenome | biome: human oral; feature: human-associated habitat; material: dental | place: China | collected 2111 ...
CCTTCTGGGCCATCCACACCCTCACCGTCCCCCTCCTGGACGCCCCCAAGCTCGAGGACCTCACCAGCACCGCCAAAGCCCACCGAGCCATGCTCCACGCAGCCCGCACCGGAAACGTCCCCGCCTACCACCAAGCCATCACCCAACACTACGCCCCACTCCTCGCCGTCCTCACCTAAACCGCCCGGCGAAAAGCTCCTGGGGCACTTTCACGACTCAACAGAACGGGGCCCCACCACCCAACGAGAGTGGTGGGGCCCGTTCTGCGTTCCTGAATGCCATACCCATCTGGTATCGCTACCGGGCGTTGACGGACATCCTTCGTTAGGAATTCATGTACTGGTGGAGATGGGGGGAATCTATCTTTACGGCGTCGCCTAGTTGGCGTAAATCTGCGGAGAATCCCACGGTTTGCCCTGATATCACAAGGTTTGAGCGCCTTCCCTTTCCCCATTGAATCCCACCAAGACACACCGAATCTGCTATAGTTGTTCCACGGGCGTTCCACGCGACGCCAACCATGGAACGACAACCCAGGGAAGGAGGGGCAGGCATGGCACGTCGTCAGGCGTTCGGTAACGTCTCCAAGCTGCCATCAGGCAACTACCGGGCCCGCTACAGGGACCCCAGCGTGCACGCACCGCAGCGTGGCCCATGGATCAACGCCCCTCAGACGTTCAGCACCAAGAGCGCCGCCGAAGCGTGGCTAGCAACCGTCCGGTCCGATATTGAGCGCGGGGTGTGGAAGCATCCCGACGTACTCAAGGCTGAACAGACGGCCCGCGAGCGCGAACAGGCCCGCACCAACACTCTCCGTGCCGTGACCGTGGCCGATTGGGCTGAGACTTGGCTGGCGACGCAACAGGCAACGATGGCCGCCGGGACGATCCGCAAGCGGCGTTCTAACGTCAAGGTGCACATCCTCCCAGCCTTGGGCGCCACGCGGCTTGCTGACCTGACACCTCAGGTAATCGCCGCATGGCACTCCGCACTCCCATCGGAGGGGGTACGCACCGCCTGTTATCAAACACTCCGGGCGATGATGAACGATGCCATAGCCTCGGATGAGACGGCGTTGACTTCAAACCCGTGCAGGGTACGCGGCGGCGGCAAGTCAACCGCACCCCGTGGTGAGCGGTACCTGCTGAAACCCGAACAGGTTGAGGCGCTCGCGGAGACGATTCGCCCAGAACTGCGTGCTCTCGTGGTTCTTCTGGCCGATGCAGGCCTGAGGATCAATGAGGCGCTGGCCTTGCATCGCGACTGCATCACACTGGGCAAACGAGACGCGTTCATAGACGTCAAGCATTCGCTTGTGAGGTCTGAGGGGCGTCTCGTGCTGGGACCGACGAAGACGTACCGGTCCAGACGTGTTCAGGTCATGGCATCGACCGCCCAAGTGCTGGCTGAACACCTGGACCGGTACGCGGCACCCGAGGAGGACGGGCCAGTCTTCCCGGCGCTGGGCGGATACGTGGACCACTTCAGCTACACGATGGCGACGAAGGCCCTCAGGGCGGCTATGGCGGACGCCGGGGTAGTTATCCCGCCGGGGAAGTATGGGGGCTGGCACGCCTTCCGGCACTACTCGGCTACCCGGTTCGGTCAGGCTGGTGCGTCATCGGCGGCGATCATGCAGCGCTACGGATGGCGCAAGCCGGAACAGGCATTGGCCTACCAGCGGGCCGATGCTGACTACGAGCGGGAGATGCTGGACCGCATGGCGGCGTTGACGTCCCCGACGGCGGAGACGTGGAGTGGCAGGGCTGAGGCGGCGCGGGCTGCCGAGGCTGGACTAGTGAATCTCGAGAGCAGGAGGAAGATGGCATGAGTGGTAAGCGCACAGTGACGGCGGTCCTGAAGGTGGTTTGCGATGGCAACCGTCACAAGGGCGGCAGCAAGCCATTGGGGACACTGGTGCAGTTGGATCACCAGTGGTGGCTGACCTTGGGTCCCAAGGGGTACTTGGGGACGTGGGAGAACCTCGACCCTGGGGAGGACGCACCGGTACAGCTCGTGTATCCGATCGATGAGGACTCAGAGGAAGGCGCCAAGGCCCGCAACGATCTTCTACGGGACGCCGTGGAGCGGCATCAGGCAGGAGAGGCGCCGGTTGCCGCCGTGTACTCCCCCCCGCCCACGCCTTCGGGTACGGTGCCCCGACTGTAGGCGCACCAACATTGAGATTCGACTTACCCCTGAAGGTGAAACGGAATCAACGGATGGAGATGACTTCTTGAACAAGATCGCTGACAACGGGGTGGAGGAAGTGTCGTTGGCCTTGCTTGCCGCAGCCACGACGAAGGGGCTGACCTAGTCGGTTGCGACATCCAGCACGCTGCACCACGATGGGGCACATCCCCGATAGTCAGTAAGGCTGTCGGGGGTGTGTTCGTTTTGACGGGAACGCTCACCGCTGGTCAGCTACCATGCGCCCGAGATTGTGTTGTCAGTCATACTTCATCTCCCCATCTAGGCGTAATGACCCCCATATGATACTCTCCTCTACGTGAGCCCAACCGGGCTCGCCCATGCAACCTCTCAGCGGAGGCCTTAGATGGCCATACCCGTTGAGAGGTTTTCTCATGACTGCGCGCAAAGCAGTAGCCGGTGCACGCACCGCCAATCTGACGCCCGTTGACTTCGCCGAGGCCACCAGCCTGTCAGAGTCGACCGTCCGCAACATGATCGCCCGCGGCGAGCTACGTGCCGTCCGCCTTGGTCGGGCCGTACGCATCCCCGTTTCCGAGTTCGAGCGCCTCGGCCTTGACGTCCCCAAGTTCGTGGAGGACGTCGCCTAATGAGTCGCGAACTGAATGAGCCCCGCCAGGCTGGTGACCCGACGAGGCTCGAGAGCAATGATGCGGCGCTCGCGGACAAGTCTACCGGAATCCCGGCTGAGAGACTGGACCTTACCCGCCCTGAGCGTCTGGACCCGTCACTACCCCTAAGGGAGCTCGCGCAGGCAGCCAGTGCACGCAGGCGGGAGATGAAGGCCCGTGCGGTGCGCGAACAGGATGCGACTATAAAGGCGGGCCTTGACTACGCGGCCGACGACCTGCCCAGTGTCTTCGACCGACTCGACTCCCTAACGCCCGACGCTGCGGCGGAAGTTGGTCGCGTCTACTCGGCTGGCGAGCGCATCGGCTGGCAAGCCGGTTTCGATGACGCCATGCGGGCGCTCAGGGCATCGAATGCAGCCGCCTATGCCGAGGGGCAGGCAGACCTTGCTACCGCCCTGTACGCAGAGCAGCTGAAGTGGCAGGAGGACACGGCTCGCCGCCTGGCAGCCTCTCTAGCCAGCGGCACCTCCTACCCGGAGCTGTGCGAGCTTCGTGGAGAGTCCGACAGGGCCGACAGGGCCCGCCAGCTCTACGCCGTCAGGGGGATTGCATGAGCGCAACCATCTCCCAGGTAGCACCAGGGGCATCCTTCGTATCCGATGGCGTCGCCTTGGACGGTTTGGACGGTTCAGTACCGTCCGCAGACACTAGTCACACCACAGGAGAACAGGCACTTTCCGTTGGCATTCCAACGATCTCGGACGCTCTGGACGGTTCGGACGGAGTTGACGGTTCCATGCATGGGGACGGTCTAGCTGCCCTACTCGACGACATTCGTGACCACCTTGCGACATACATCGGGGTCATGGACCCCATGGAACTCGACCTACTCACCCTATGGGTCGCCCACACGCATGTGTGCACGGACACGAGGACGACGCCACGCCTGTTACTGGACTCGACAATGCCGGGCTCGGGAAAGACAACAACTCTCGAACACATCCAGCGGCTCGCATATAAGACCGTGCTCATGTCGTCAATCTCCTCCGTGCCACTACTGGCACGCCTATTGAAAGACGGGCCGGTAACCATCCTCATCGATGAAGTTGACAGGTCTCTGGATGAGAAGAACCCCAATTGTGCGGAGCTTCTGGCTGTAATCAACAGTGGCTACAAGGTTGGCGCCACGCGCCCAACTCTCGTGCCAAGCAAGGATGGCGGATGGGAGGTAAACGAGATGTCCACGTTCGGCCCTGTAGCCATGGCGGGGAACTCTCCGAACCTCCCGGGAGATACCAGGTCTAGGTCTATTCGTATCCTCCTGATGCCTGACGTTGACGGCACTATCGAGGACTCTGATTGGGAGGACATTGAAGAGACCACCAATGCTCTCGGTCAGCGCCTCAGCGAGTGCATGGGGGCGGTGCGAAGCGGGATTGCTGAGTCTCGCCCGGAGCTGCCTGAAGGCTGTCGGGGCAGGATGCGGGAGAAGTGGCGTCCACTTATGCGGGTGGCTGATGTCGCTGGTGGGCACTGGCCTAGCTCTGTTCGGTATCTCATTGAGAAGGACCTGAGTGAAGTGGCTGCGGAGCTCGCAGATGAGGCGACCAAGCGCCCCCCGGCCGTGATCCTCCTGGATGACCTTCACAGGGCGTGGCCTGAGGAGGAGTCCTTCTTGCGGACCTCGACGATCTTGGAGCGGTTGGCTGCGGCTCGCCCGGACTACTGGGGCCTGTCTTCGCGATCTGGTCAGCGGATCACTCCCCAGAGATTTGGGCGGATGGTCAGTCAGGCAGGGAAGGTGCATTCATCTAAGAATCCTATGGGGCAGAGGGGGTATTGGCGTGCGGACTTCGAATCTGTGTGGCGCAGGACGTCCTGACACTCTGTCCCGGTGGGTAGAACCGTCAACTCCGTCCGAACCGTCCAGAGCGTCACCGATTGGCGGAATACCAACGAAAAGTACTCCTCCAATACGAGTTAGACCGACTTCGTTGAACCGTCCGAACCGTCCAGAGGCCGCCAATGCGGAGCGGCGCAAGTCACATCAATCAAAGGAAGTGCCTATGAGCACGTACTGCCTGAGTCCAGGAAGGAAGAACCAATGACCAAGACAGACGAAGAGCCTGAGCTCACCCGGATCGAGGCCGCCCAGCAGTGGCTCAACGCCTACCTCACCAGCCACGGCGGCCAGGCCCGCGCCCAGGACCTCTATGCCGCCGGAGCCAAAGCCGGATACCCCGCAAGCACGCTCCGCAAAGCACGCAAGAGCATCAAGGGCTGCATTCTCGTGAAGGCCGACAGGACGTGGGTGTGGAAGCTTGCCAGCGCCGAGGAGCTCACCGCCGTCGCTAAGACCCACGCCGTCGATCCTGAGGTGTTCGAGGAGCGCCACAGGGATCGCACACAGCCGTTCAGGACCATGGTCACGTCCTGGCCACGTAGGGGCCTCACCCGCGTCATCACTGAGACGCGGGACCCCGATGCCCCATGCGGCATCACCCGACGCACCAGCTACGTACACAGCACACCAACCGCATGCACGTCTCACGCATCAACCATTGAAGGAGAAACGAAGTGACCGAAGCACCAGCCGAGAACCACACACCGAGAGAAACCCCAGCGCCCCTACAGTCCGTTAAAGCCTTCAACTACCAGGGCGAATACCTCCACAGACAGCTCTACTCGCCGGAGAACTTCACCCTGGACCTGAATAGCTGGCCGCATGACGCCATCGCAACCCTTATAGGGGCGTCCCCGGAGGCTTTCCGGGCCGGGCTGCGCTACTACGGGCCCAACGCAGCCGATTGGCCGAGAGGCTGGCACGCACAGGCCCGCATGAATCTGGCGGCCGCCATAAAAGGCCTGAAGGACACCGGCCGGGAGCCCGTCGGGGAGAACATCGTCGCCTGGCTCAAGGGGCAGGAATTCGCCGCCGAGGAGGCGAGCTGAACATGCCGACCGAATCTAAGAGGAGCGCCGTCGTGGGCACCTACTACGTGGGCTCCATCGAGGGCGCACTGAACATCGAAGCCCAGCCTCTCCCTGAGATGCCGCAGCCACTCCCCGGGAAGTGGTGCTTCACCTGTGACACGGAGGCTGACACGCACTGCCTGCACCACCACGACACCGACACCAACAACTGAGAAGGACCAGATGATGACTATCAAGCACAAGCTCACCGACACCGCCGAGGACACTGCCCCTAGCGTGCAGGACGCCCAGGAGACCCCTCAGGCGCCCCAGGACGGGCACGAGGACACTGCCACGCAGGATGACACGGCCGAGCCCCCTAAGGCCGCTGACGAGGCGGAGAACACCCCCGATGAGGACGCCGAGGAGGACGCTGAGAACATCACTGAGGACACCTCCGAGATGGACGACCTCAAGCAGCGGTACGCCGCCCTCGAAGCCAAGCTCGCAGAACTCGAAGCCAAGGAAGCCGCCCGACTCGAAGCTGAAGCCAAGGCTGAGGCACTCACCAACGCGGGCGTCAAAGGCGACTATGGGGCACTCCTTCATGGCGACCAGGAAACCTGGGCCGAACAGATCGAGACCCTCAAGGCATTCGCCGCCGACAACGCACCAGCAATGGGGTCCGCGCGGCGTGACCCCGCCCTCGACGCAGACATGGACGACTATGACGAAGATACTCACTCCCTGAAAGCATTCATCAACAGCAAGACGATGTAACACCAGAAACCGCGAGCACGACAACCGTCTGGTGTCGTAGATAAACTAGAACTACTGAATGAGCGTCACTTCCTCATTCTTTGGGTAGTTGCGGACTTTCCCATGGTCCAGGGCAGGGAATGCCGGGGCGGTCTAAACAGCCGCCCCGGCATTTTCAATCACCGGACACAAGAGGCTAGCAACCACTCTTACGCCCCTAGCGGCAAACCCGCCGCGAACCATGAACAAAGCAATACCTGGAATGGGAGACAAACCATGGCAGACAACACCACATACATGACCAGCAAGGGCGCCCCCAAGGCGTGGGCCGACTCCGCCGTCGGCAACCTCGTCATCCGCCCCGCTATCGAGTCCTCGGTCGCTATCCAGGCCGTAGGTTCAGTCCCGGTTGAGGAGCAGTCCAACGGCTACCGCATCCCGATTGTCACCGCAGACCCGGTTGCCGCATGGGGAGCTGAGGGCACCGAGATTCCCGTCAGCAAGGCGGGCATCGCCGAGGATTTTGATTCGTTCCATCGCCTTGCCGCGCTGACCGTCGTCACCAACGAGTTCCTCAATGACTCGAACCCGGAGATTTCGAACGTTGCCGCTGAGGGGCTCGGCCGCGACATTGCCCGAAAGCTGGACGTCGCATTCTTCAACAAGCGACCTCAGGGCGCTAACGCTGAGGACCAGCCCCGGGGTTTGGGTGACATTCAGGGCGTCCACAACATTGCCGCCGGTGCGAAGCTCACCAACCTCGATCCCATGGTTGAGGCGATCTTCGCCGCCGCCGTTGAGGGCGCCAAGCTGTCCGCGTTCGTCGCTAACCCCGATGACGCGCTGGCCATCGCGAAGCTGAAGGAGAAGAGCGACTCGAATCGTGCTCTCCTGACCCCGGACCCCACGCAGCCCGGTGCGACCACCATCTCCGGTGTGCCTCTCCTCGCAAGCCCCGCCGTCGCCAAGGGCACAATCTGGGGCCTGCCTAAGGACCGCATCGTTATCGCCATCAGGAAGGACGCCGAGCTGGAGGCTGACACTAGTGCCTTCTTCACTTCGTACAAAACGGCGTTGCGTGCCGTGATGCGCACGACATTCCTCTATGCCCATCCGGCTTCGATTACCAAGATCACCGTCGGCTGATCTCTGACCCCTTTCAGGGAACTACTGCTTGTGCCCCCGCGTTTCATCTCCTTGGCGTGGGGGCACACCCATACCCGGAAGGCCCTAGGCCGGGGAAACAATGTCCCCTCCGCCAAAGTTTCGGGCAGGCAACTTTACTGGCGCCGGTAATGTTTCATCCCAAGGAAACTTTCCCGGCCCCGGGAAGGTGGGCGGTCACCGCCGTCACCGCGGACGGCAAGCACGCAGCAGCTCCAGGCACCCTCAGCCCTCGATGCCCCCAGCACTGCTTACCCCACCGACGCACACCAGCCAGCCCCACACCGACCACCACCACGGCAGGGGTATCGATCAGGCCCACACCCCTTCACCCCACCACACGGGCAGGGGCACCAGCAGCAAGGGCGGGCACCAGGAACGGCAGGGGGTCCCGAAAGAGGGGAATACGAACCAGCCGAAAGGGGTCCCCACCAGCACGAACACGCCACATGCACCCTGGTGGCCACGCAGGTGCCCCACAACACGCACCCACACCCAGCACACACAGCCACCACCCACCAAGCCACGACGCCCCGCGCCTCACGCACACCACCACCAGAAGCCGTGTAAGCCAATCTGAGCGCCCAACACCACGCGCCCACCAGCACACGCACGCACAGTCGACAGGCCGTCAGCGTCCCGCACACGCACGCACAGCCACACCACACCACGACGGCCAGGCCACCACCACGCAACCACACACGACCACACAAGCAGCACGAGCACGACACCAGCCAGCCACCACGACCGCGAGCACAGCACGACAACACGACATGCGAACACACGACAACAACGTGACAACACGAGCACGAACCGCAGCACGAGCACGAACACAACGCCGCGACCACAACACGACACGCGAACACGACCACCAGCAGCGCCGAACTCACCCACACACAAGGGGGAGGGGACCCGGTAGGGGCCCTTTCTCCGACCGCAGAGCGTCTTAGGAGCTGAGGTTGCGTGCAGGTTTGAGAAGCCAAATCGAAACGATGGTTTCGGTTTGTGAGCGCGGTAGTTCGCGGGATTGTGCGGAAAGCTCGGTGTTGGTGTGTTGTGCGGCACATGTCAGGAATGGTTGGAAATGAGTCGAACAATGCCCCTGCTGCGAGGGTGTAGGTCGGGCTTACGTCCTTGCGGCGGGGGTGAGCTCAACGGCGGTCGTGTCCTGGCGACGGTGGCTGGTGGCCGCGAGGATGCGGCCTGTAGCCCTCAGGGTGGGTGGCGATCCGCACCCTAGGTGGGGGGGCGTCCGGTAACTACGAACCCTGGGGGTAGGGTAAATATGAACCGCTTCTATTACTAGAAGAGCTCTCTTTATTACTAGAAGAGCGTTCCACCCTTCGCTTCGTTCCGACCGTTGTCCTTGCTCTTCCTCCTTGACTGAGGCGGGACGTGACTCTCTCTCCTTCCTTGCCCTGGCGTCAGGTAGGAGGGTTGTGTCCGGCCGCCGTAGGAGGGGGAGCTTCTTCGATCCCAGTGCCCGTCGGGGATGACGTCGACAGTATCGAGGGCACCTCGGTGGTGGTCGTGGCTGTGACGTAATGGGTGGCACCTGTGTGGGTGGTTGCGGGTGGCCCCTGCGGGCCTGGCTCTCCCGGAGCGTCCCCATCCCCAGAACGGCCCGCCTGTCAACGCGTTCCGTGTCATTCACTGTTCCACGGGCGTTCCACAAAACACCCTCAGAGGCGATCTTTCGTTGAAATCACGCCAACCTGAGGGTACTGGTGGAGATGGGGGGAATCGAACCCCCGTCCGACGGCCGCACAACAGGACTTCTCCGGGTGCAGCTCGCTAGCGTTTTTCTCAGCCCCGGCGTCTCACGCGAGCAAGGACGCCGACGGGCTCAGTCGATGAAAAGTCCCAAGAGCCCTACCGACACGGGCTCTCAGCAGTGGCTTCCTGGATGACGCCAGGAACCGGGGCGGAAGCGCTCCCCGGGCTGACGGACTTCGAGGCTCGCTCAGGCGGCGAGGGCGAAGTCGGTGCGAGTGTTATCGGCACCTATTGGTTCGCGCAGAGCGTTGACGAGATGACTGCGCATCCTCGACCCGCTTCTCCTGAACCTACGACCGTCGTCGAAACCGATCATCCCCTATGGAGGTGTCACTGGGCTCCCGCAGGAGTCCCGAAACGCGCTCTCAACAGAGCTAGACCACATTAGCAGAACCAGCAGTCGAGAGCACTGACAGACGGTGCCCCGTGCCTCACACGGCCAGTCGGCAGGCGGAAGCACCCGACTCATAAGCCCTGCTGCCGACTGTCTCAGCCCCGACGCCGGTTGGCGGCTGCCATGGCTCGGGCCGCTTCCCGCTTGTCCTGCGCCTCACGCAGCGCCTGACGCTTGTCCCAGTCCTGTTTACCCCGAGCCAGGGCGATCTCCAGCTTGGCGCGCCCACCGATGAAGTACAGCTCCAGCGGGACCACCGTGTAGCCCTTGGCCTGGACCCTGGTCGCGAGGCGCTCCAGCTCACTGCGGTGCAGAAGCAGCTTGCGCTTGCGACGCGGGGAGTGGTTGTTCCACGTCCCTTGCAGGTACTCGGGGATATGAGCCCCCTGGAGCCAGGCCTCACCATGACGGTCGATCTCAATCCAGGCCTCGGTGAGCGAGGCCCGTCCCATGCGCAGTGCCTTGACCTCGGTGCCTGTGAGGACCAGCCCCGCCTCGTAACGGTCCTCGATGAAGTAGTCGTGGGTCGCCTTGCGGTTACGAGCCACCGTCTTGTGGGCGTCGGAGAAGGCCTTCGCCTTCTGACCGGCAGTTGGCTTGGACGTCCGAGCAGACTTGGAGGCAGGAGTCATCGACCTGTCCTTTCACGAGTACGGCATGGCTGGCGCTCCCGTGCCAGGACGGCCCGGAGTCCCCTCCGAGCGGGCCGCATCCGACCGGGGCATTGTGGCATGACGCGACGACGCGCAGGGACAGGAGTCTACGGGCCCGGTCAAGAAGAACTCGCCTAGAAGCCGGGCAGGGACATCGGGTCGATGTACGCCCCGTCCTGAGCCACCTGGAAGTGAACGTGCGCACCAGTGGCGTAGCCTGTGGATCCGGTCGCGCCGACGACGTCACCGCGCTTGACCTGCTGGCCGTCGGCAACACTGCGCGAGGAGAGGTGGCACAGGGTGATGACGTAGGAGTGCCCGTCGATGATGCCGCCATTGATGTCAATGCCGATGCCGCAGGACTCGGAGTCCCAGTAGGTGGCCACCCCGGAGACCGCGGCGTACTGAGGCGTGCCCTCACTCGCGGCGAAGTCGACCCCCTGGTGTCCTGTTCCGGAACCGGTGACCGGGTGAACGCGGTACCCGAAGGGCGAGGTCACCTCGAGCGGGCCGGTGATCGGGTGACCGATGTACCCGCTTCCCAGAGAGTCGGAGCTGATCGAGCTCGAGGGGACCGACGGCATGGTGCCGGCACTGGCCGCAGCCCGGTTGGCGGCGTCGATCTTGGCGACTCGCTCAGACGCGGCCGCGGCGTCGGCGTTGGCCTGGTTGAGCTGGGCCTGCAGGTTGCTCTTACGGCTCTCCAGCGCCGCAGCGGCCGACTTCTTCTGCGCGGCCAGCTTAGCGACCTCGTCCCGCTTGGTCTTGGCCGTGTCTCGGGCCGCCTTGGCGTTCGCCTCGGCGGTATCGGCCTCGGTCTTGAGAGTCCCGACTCGCGTGGTGGCGGCGTTCTGCCTGGCCTCACGGTTGGCGTTCTGAGCGCGCTCGACCTCGGCGGCGGACAGAACCGCCTCCTGGACCCCTGAACCGATCTCAACTGCTGAGGCGCGCTGGCTGAGCTCCTCGACGTCCTGTGAGGCGAGAACATAGCTCCATGAGGTCACCGAGTTGTCCCCCTGGTAGGTGGACACGACGATCTCCGCCACGGAGTCAGAGGTCTCGTCGGCGGTCTTCTTGGACGCCTCGGACTCCTGCTTGACCGTCTCAAGGCTGTTCTTCGCCGCGGTCAGTCGGTCACTGGCGATCTGCTGCTCTCGCTCCTTGGCGGCCAGAGTCGTCTCAGCGGTCGTCAGCTGGGTCTCCGCGGCGCTCAAGGAGGCCTGGGCGTTCTGAAGCGAGATGTAGGCCTGTCCCAGATCGGCGCTGACCCCCTCGAGTGAAGAGATCACCTCCTGCTGCTTGCGCTGCGCCTCACTCTGTTTGGCAACGGCGTCGTCACGCTCATCGGCCAAGGAGATGTCACCGGAGTAGAAGAAGACGAGGCTGGCGGCGGCCAGGGCGCAGACCGCAGCACGCCGGCGAGAGCGGCGCAGGAACAGAGGAGACGGCATGTGAGATCAGATCCTCGTGTACTTGGACAGGGATAGGGCGGAGGAGACCGCAGCCAAGGCGATGGCAGCCAGAATCAGCCAAGGCGACAGGAGGAGAACATCCCTGGTGCTGATGAAGGCGCTCGTGAAGGAGATGGAGGAGGCGAGCCACCCCTCCACGACGTAGCGGACTCCCAGCCACAACGTGGCCACGGCAAGAATCGCCCCGGTGAGGGCGGCGATGACCCCTTCGAGGATGAAGGGCAGCTGGATGAAGAGGTTCGAGGCCCCCACCAGACGCATGATCCCGGTCTGTCGGGAGCGGGACATGGCCGACAGCCTGATGGTCGTCGAGATGAGCAGCACCGCGGCCACCGCCATGATGGTCGCCAGTCCTCCCGTGATCCAGGAGGCCCGGTTCATCACGAGGAAGAGTGGCTCAAGGGTGGAGCGTTGATCGACCACGCGCTCCACGCCACTGTGTCCCTCGAACTGCTCGGCCACCAGCTTGTAGTTCTCGGCGTCCTTGAGCTTGATGCGGAAGGACACGGGCATCATGTCCTCCGTCGCGTTCCTCCCGACGGCGGACTTGGCGTAGGCCTTCATGAAGTTCTGATAGGCCTGGGCCTTGGTCTCCATCTGGTAGGACTTGACGTAGCCAGAGGGGGCGCCGCTGGTGATGAGGTTCTCAACCTCGCTGATCTGAGCGGCAGTGGCCTCTCCGTCTGCGCAGTTGGAGGAGGCCGACGACTTGGGGCACATATAGACCGACACCTCGACCTTGTCGTACCAGTCGCCCTTCATGGTTGAAATCTGGCTCTGCAGCAACGACGAGGCCCCCACGAAGAGCAGCGACACGAAGGCGACGAGAATCACGGACACCGTCATCGCCAGGTTCCGGTACATGCCCTTGGCGGTCTCCGAGAGGACGAAACGCAGTCTCACAGTTCTTCTCCTTCAGCGGTCCGAGCCGTAGACGCCGCGGTCCTGGTCGCGTACGACCTCACCGCCCTTGAGCTCGATGACGCGTTTACGCATCTGGTCGACGATCTCATCATCGTGAGTCGCCATGACGACCGTGGTCCCCTGCCGGTTGATGCGATCGAGCAGACGCATGATCCCGACCGACGTCGAGGGATCCAGGTTTCCGGTGGGCTCATCGGCCATGAGGAGCTTGGGGCGGTTGACCATGGCGCGGGCGATCGCCACGCGCTGCTGCTCACCCCCGGAGAGCTCGTGCGGGAGGCGCTTCTCCTTGCCTGCCAGCCCCACCAGGTCGAGGGCCTCCGGCACAGCGGAGAGGATGTAGTGGCGTGGCTTACCGATGACCTGGGAGGCCAGTGCCACGTTCTCCAGGACGTTCTTGTTCTCCAGGAGCCGGAAGTCCTGGAAGACGAAGCCGATCTCCCGTCGCAACTGGGGCACCTTCCACGAGGAGATCTGCGACAGGTCACGTCCCAGGACGTGGATACGCCCCTTGGTGGGGCGCTCCTCGCGCAGGACCAGACGCAGGAAGGTTGATTTCCCCGACCCCGAAGCACCGACGAGGAACACGAACTCGTCGCGGTTGACCTTGATGTCGACGTCGTCGAGCGCCGGTCGTGCCCCGCGTTTGTACACCTTCGAGACGTGGTCGAAGCGGATCATCTACTCGTTGCTCCCCTGCTGCGCCCCGAGCACGGCACTCGGGTTCATGGCGTTGTGGCCACCGTATGCGCCGACACGCCATTTTCCCCCCGTGACACGCCCGGCATCGATGTGGCTTGTGATGACCGGGACAAGGTGTGATCCTCCTGTGATCACACAGGTCGAGAGCGCCAAGCTCCAACCACTCACCGGCAACGCACCCTAGGCTTGGGAGCATGAGTGAGATCTCCCTGTCGCCCGCGCTGTCACGTGCCTTCGAGGATCGCGTCGACAGGGGTTCCTGGGCGGGCTTCACCTCGTCGCTGGCCCAGTTCCTCGATGAGGTGTGCAGGCCGCCGGCACAGCGGGGAGAAGCCGTCATTGCCCCGTCTGGTGGGACCCTGCTGCTGACTGCCCCGGCCCCCATGGTCAAGGCCGAGGAGCTGGCTCCCCAGGGGCGCTGGTCACAGCTGCTGGCGAAGCTGTCCCTGACCACTCCCCCCATCCCCTCCCCGGACCTGCCAGGCGTGGTCCTCGTCGGACGCACCGACGGCATCGAGGTGTCTCTCCCTGAGCTCGATGCACAGGGGCGAGTGCTGCTCGGCCCCACCGAGCGCAGGATCCTGGGCGCGATCGGCTGGCAGGAGAGCCATCATGTCTTCACCAGACTGCTGTCCGACGGAGACGAGACAGCCGATCTGGTGACCCGCATCCTCATCGAGGTGCTCGAGGTCGCCCATCCCGCAGACCTCGACTATCTCCTGCGCGCGCACTCCGACATCAGCTGACCCCCACGGCCTGGTCGACGAGATCATCGGCAAGCTCGTAGACGGGCCACGGCTCCCCGGCCTGATCCTCAGGGCGCGCAGAGGCTGGATCGATAACGAAGGACTCATGGGTCTCAGAGTTCTCGATGTGCGTCGCGCTGGACTCACTGGATTCGCCGAACCCTGTGGACTCCGTGGGCTCCGCGAGTTCCTGGGGGATTGTGGACCTCCGGAGCCGTGAGGCCGAGGCAGCTGTGGCCATCACCTCGACGTCCCAGTGATCCGCTGAGACGTGCTCATCGCAACCGGGATCGAGCTCGGCATCACCGGTTCCACCGCCCGAGGACGCCGATGGCGCCGACTCCACGGCTCTCACTCGCGCGAAGCGGGACTCCCCTCTGGTCAGGTCGTGCCCAGCGGCCTGAAGCGTGATGACGTTGGTCTCGTGCTTTCTGCCGTTGTTCTCCCAGGACTCCTGAGAGAAACGTCCTGTGAGCAGGACTGCATCTCCTTTACGCAGGGAGTGGCTCAGATTGGCGGCGAGCTGCCCCCATGCCTTAGCGGTGAACCATATCGTCGCGGCATTGTTCCAGCCCTGCACAGTGCGGTAGGTCGGGGTGACGGCGACGCGAAAACGGCAGTAGGGACGGGCATTGTCCCCGACACGGGACAGGACCGGGTTGGTTCCGACGACGCCCTGAACGGTGAGATCGAGCTGACGAGTCATGAGCGGGCTCCTTGGTTGTGGGCGGGCGGCGCTCTGCCGCCCCTGCACCACAACGGTGCTCAGTCTGCCCGTCAGATGCCCAGTGGGACCCGGGCTCACTCCCCACATGTGTCTCCCCGGAGGGCAGGCTGAGGGCTGTGGCCACTGGGGGCCTCGAAGAGACTGGGTTACAGCCCCAGAGCCGATTGCAGCACGCGATGCTTCTCCAGAACCTTGGCAGCCGGCCGGTTCAGTCCCCGCTCAACCACCGACTCCAGGCGGGCACGTACCCGTTGTCCATAGCGCTCCGCCTCACGGCGCGCTCTGCTGCGCCGGCGCACCGAGCCGATCAGGACCGCGATGAGTCCGAGGACGATGAGACAGACCGGGACGATCTCGATGCTGCGACGCAGAGCCTCAAACCCCTCTCGTACCACAGAGGCAGACAGCCACGACACCCCACCGAGCATCATGAGCAGGCCTCCCCACCACAGCAGGTCAATCACCGGCTGGCGGTGCCCCGGCAGCGTCACAGAACCGACCGCCTCAGCGGTCTGCCCCGCCAAGGTCTCCGGGGAGACGACGGAGGCCTCCAAGCTTCGGGCCCACGTGGGCGGCAACCCCTGCGAGGTGCGGTGGACCCATGTGGAGTGGGCCGAGGACACTGCGGTGCGCGAGGGCGGTTCGGGACGGGCCAGGGCTCTGGGCAGCACCCTGGACAGCCCGGCTCTCACCGAGTCCTCCACCGCCTGGGCTCCGGATGCCTGCAGCAGCACCTTGGTGGCCTCCTCGGTGAGTTCGGCATTGAGCTCCACCTTGTTTCGGGCCACCGTAGGACGCAGACTACGCGTGATCGCGTCGAGCTCGGCCGAGGCCGTGCGTGCCGCGTTGGACTCCCGCGCGACGCGCTGGCGCAGCATGCTGCGCACGACGTCGAGGTTATCGCCACGCACGGCCGAGACCGGGAGCACCTGAACCTGACTGAGCCCGTCCTCCTTCAGAAGAGACCCGACGTCGTCAAGCAGACTCGCCAGCCCGCTCTCCGGGAGGGTGTCCACCTGGTTGACCAGGACGAGCATGTCCTCCTGACGGGCGCCCAGTCCGCGCAGGTAGCCGTCGTGAAGGGCCGCGTCGGCGTACTTCTGAGGATCGACCACCCATACGAGGATGTCGGCCAGCGGAACGAGGCGATCCACCTGCAAGGAATGCTCCGTCGTCACCGAGTCGTAGTCGGGGACGTCAAGCAGGACCAGGCCGGACAAGCTGCCCTGGTCCTCGGCGTCGAGAATCGAGTCCCTCCGAATTCGCCGTTCCGAGGAGACCCCGAGGAAGTCCAGGAGCGGGCCGGCGTCGTCACCCCAGGAGCAGGCGGCGGCCCGCGACGTCGTGGGTCGGCGCGCACCGACATCCGCGAAGTTCAGCTGGGTCAGGGCGTTGAACAGCGACGACTTGCCCGATCCGGTACCCCCGAACAGCGCTACGACGGTGTGATCCACCCCCAGCGCCAGACGCTGGGCCACGGCGTCGAGCGCCTTGTGAGCAGGGATCGACAAGGAGGCCGGAACCTCCGTGGGGCACAGGCGCAGGGCCTCTCGAACCGCGCTCAGACGGGCATCGAGGTGCTCGGCGTCGAGCCCCTCGAGACCTCTCTGGGCCGAGGAGGTGGAGGACACGGATTCGGAATGGCTCATGCTGTGGCTCCGGGACGGGTGAAGGGCTTGAGCTCGCCCGAGCGCAGACGCAGCGCAGCGGCGAACCCGGGGGCGGGGGCGAGCGAGGTGGCCGCCCCCTTGGGGACTGTGGCAGTCAGCGCCTCCGTCACCGCTTCCACCAGGAGAGCACCGGCCTGAGCGGTCTGCTCCTCCAGTCCCAGGCGTCTGGCGGCTGAAACGGCCCCGTCAACACCGGCTGCCGCGGAGATGAGGAGATCGATGACACTGGCGGGGCTCAGTCTACGGATGTCCTGCGGGCTCTCGATATTGGCCTCCAGGTAGCCGACCCAGGCCTCAATGGTCACGGCCGCGTCGTCACCCTGCCCCAGGATTCGGTGCGCATGCTCCTCGGCCCCCACCTCGGCCCAAGCTCTTCGAGCCTCGGCGCTCAAGGCGATGAGAGCGGCCTGAAGCTGGTTGGCCAGGGCCTCGCGGGCATCGTTGGCCAGCTGGGAGAGCCCCTCAGCGCGCGCCTTGTCCGCCCGCCCCAGGAATCCTCTGCGCAGTTTGCCTCCCTGAGCCAGCGAGGCCAGGGGGCCTCCGGAGGAGGCCAGGGTGATCCACCGGGTGGCCGTGGCACCCTGGCCTGCGGAACCGGCCCTGATGTCGGCGCTCAATGCCTTAATGGCGGCCTCCCTCAGCTCCTGGCACGTCCTCTCCAGGTCGTGGGCCACCGCGTCCTGGGCGTCGACGTCATCGGCCAGACGCTCCAGGTCGGCGCGCAGAGAGCTCCACACCCCTCTGCCGGTGCGACGCACAAGACCGGCTGCACGGTGACGGCCGGCGAGGAGCTGCAACCAGTCGCGCAGCTCGTTCACGCCATCGCCAGACAAGAGTCCCTCGTGCGGCCCGGCGTCCGGGACGACGAAGAAGGGCGCCTCCGACAGTCCCAGTCCCTGCAGGCGGGTGATGAGATCCCGACGCACCTCAGAGAGGATCTTCGCCGGCACCCGGTTGAGAACCACGCCGATGGGGGTCTCACGGCGTGCGGCCTCCTCCAGCGTCGTCCACGGCGTCTGGTCGCCGTAACGCGCCGCAGTGGTGACGAAGAGCCATAGGTCAGCCGCCTCAAGCAGCCTGCCGGCCAGAGCCCGGTTGGCCTCGTGCACGGAGTCCAGATCCGAGGCATCGATCAGGGCCAGACCGGCCGGAATGGCAGCGGAAACCTCCTGCCTACAGACCTGCGTCAGAGGATGGTCCGACAGTGACTCCATGTCCTCGGGATTGGCCACCAGAACCGGGGTTCGAGTGGTGGGCCTGAGCACGCCGGCAACTGAGACCTCCTGGCCGAGCACAGAGTTGACGAGTGTGGACTTCCCAGCGCCCGTGGATCCCCCGATCACCACGATGGACGGGATATCAGCATCCTGGAGGCGAGGAACAACCTGGTCACGAACCTGCCCGATGAGACCGTCGCGCAACGTGCGCGCAGCCTCGATGCCGTCGGCACTCAGGGCCAGGTCGAGGCGCTCGAGGTCCCGGACCAGGTCGGACAGGACATCGAGGAGCTGAGCGCGACTCAGGGCGGAGACGGGGGCGTCGTCCTTGGAGTGGCGCGAGGGGACAGGAGCGGGCATGTGCCAACACTATGAGCACAGCGCAGCAGAGTCGACGATTGATCTCGACAGTTCACACCACATGTGTCGCAAGCTCAGTGAGAATCTCCTGACGCCCCGCTGTGACCACTGGGAGCGCACACCGCATCCCGTACGAGAAGAGCAACCACTCTCTCAGGCAGGCCAGGAACACGGCCGCCGACCGCGGTGCCCAAAGCGCAGCGTCAACGGGCAATGAGTACGACACCATCATCACAGTCCCCTGTGAGCCGACGCCCCGAACGGTCGATAGTCCGCGGAATATCAACCTTCTCAGCCCCGACTGCCAGTGCCCCCGGCCGGACTCGAACCGGCAACCTGCGGATTAGAAGGCCGATGCTCTATCCATTGAGCTACGGAGGCGTGCGCAAGCGCCTCACCAGCCTACGCCATCAACACGGCGGCTCCGCCCCCGACGGAAGGGACGCCCCAACGCCGTCGTCAGCGCCAGGAGATGATCGCGAGGAGATCACGTTGCTGTGACAAATGTGCATCGAACCGAACAGTCGAAGGATTCTGCATAGCCACGACGGTCACGTCTGACGCCGCTCGCCGCCCGAGCCGCAATACGACCGTGATAGCACTGCAACAACCCTGTGACCGGTTTGATCGACACGTCGGAGGGCCTCACCCCCTGCCCCGAGACGCTGCCTGATTGTAGCCAACCTCACGCCGGGGAGTCCTCACTCTTAGCGATGACGTCGAAACACCAGTATCGTGGCCGGAGCCCCATCCCGCCCCATCGGAAGGACCGCGCCTTGCCCACTCCCGCACTCATCGTGCGCTCCCTTTCTGCCCAGGCATCACTGGAGCCCCATACCTTCTCCGCTCCTTTCACCGTGGGGCGCTCACCGGACAGCGATGTTCAGATCGTCCACCCCCTCGTCTCCCGCACTCATCTCCAGGTGACGCCCACCCCGACCGGCTGGGCGGTGAGGTGCCAGGGCCGCAATGGCATGCTCGTCAACGGGGCCGTGACGCGCGAGGCGCTTGTGACTCAGGGCACTCGAATCCAGCTGGGCGATGCCTCCGGGCCTGCACTGGGGCTCACTCCGATCGTCTCCGGCGACGCCCCTCAGGCCGGTGGCCCCATCCAGTCACAGCCGATGGGGCAGCCCGTGCAGTCTGCGCCGAGCGCCCCCTTGATTCCATCACAGCCGGGTGCGGCCTCCGCCCCACAAGCCGCCCCCCTCCTCCAGCGTCCCGCCGCCCCGGTCCCGGCTGCAGCCCCCTC
>ERZ773100.534-NODE-534-length-19430-cov-3.609239_pt1 | contig 19430 bp, 17 predicted proteins | sample MGYA00511119_ERZ773100 | MGnify/ENA primary metagenome ERZ773100 (study PRJEB29015, sample SAMEA2738000) | human oral metagenome | biome: human oral; feature: human-associated habitat; material: dental | place: China | collected 2111 ...
ACAACTGGTCTGCATTTCGCCGATATTAAACAACTTCTCGAAGTGTTACACCGCTTGCGCGATCAAGGCAATACTATCGTGGTGATCGAACACAACTTAGATGTGATCAAAACCGCAGACTGGATTGTGGATCTTGGTCCAGAAGGCGGTAGCGGCGGTGGTCAAATCATTGCAACAGGCACACCAGAAGAGGTCGCTAAAGTCAAAGGCTCGCATACCGCGAAATTCCTAAAAGACATTTTGACAAAAGGATAGAAAAACTAACCGCACTTTTGAACATCATCAAAGTGCGGTTATTTTTTTGGATGTTTTTAATGTTTGCTGCTGAAAGGTGGTTTAGCAAACCAAATGAGAACGACCAAGGAAATAAATGTTATCGCAGAAACTAAAAAGATTTCATTGGCACCGATGATAAATCCTTGGGCGGTGATTTGTCTGGCAATATATGATGCCGTTTGTTCTTCACTTAAACCAAAACTCCCCATAGTTTGGAAGAATTGTTGGGAAATAGGATTATATGGATTAATGACTTCTGTAAGTTGCGTGTGATGCACGGCTTCGCGGTTATACCAAATAAAAGTAGTAAGTGATGTGCCTATTGAGCCGGCAAGGGTTCGGAGGAAATTAAATAAGCTCGACGCCGAAGCCATTTTTTCGGGCGGTAAACCAGAAAGTGTAATGGTTGTCAGCGGCATAAAGAAACAAGCAACGGCTAAGCCTTGCACAAATTGCGGTAATGCCACATCCATAAAGGTCATTTCAGGTTCAAAGGTCACGGCTCGCCAATAAAAGGTCAGCGCATAAACCATAAAACTGACGGTGATTAAAATCCGCATATCAATTTTATTACCGAATTTCCCGATAATCGGTGCAAGTAGAATCGGCAATAATCCCACTGGTGCAGCCGCAAGCCCCGCCCAAGTGGCTGTATAGTTATAAACCTGTTGGAGCAGAAGCGGGATGAGCACGACCGTCCCTGAATACACCAAGAAAGCAAGACTAGTCGAAACACAACCTACGGTGAAATTTCGGGATTTGAATAAGGAGACATCCACAACTGGATTATCGTCCGTGAGTTCCCAAATGATGAGGGCGATTAAACCTACCGCCGCGATAATGGTAAGCACCACAATTTCAGTGGAATTAAACCAATCTAGCTCGCGACCTTGATCCAGCATTAATTGCAACGCACCTACACCGAGTGCTAACAAAATCAGCCCAATAGTATTAACTGGTTGATGAGAAATTCTACTTTCTCGGCCTTCTAAAATTTTCCAACTGATTAAGACAACGGCAAGCCCGATCGGAACGTTGATAAAGAAAATCCAACCCCAGTGAATATTATCGCTGATCCAACCGCCTAAAATCGGGCCACAAATCGGGGCGACCACGATTGTCATTGACCAAAAAGCCAATGCCATTCCGCGTTTTTCTGGCGGGTAGTTATTTAATAATAAACTTTGAGAAAGGGGGATGATGGGGCCAGCAACTGCACCTTGAAGGACGCGAAAAACGATCAACATTTCCAAGCTATTTGCAATACCACAAAGCCAAGAGGCTAGCACGAATAATAGTGTTGCGATTAAAAATAACCGCACTTCACCAAAACGTTTTGCCAGCCAGCCTGTAATCGGGATCGAAATCGCATTTGCCACCCCGAACGAAGTGATCACCCATGTGCCTTGGCTCGACGATGCCCCCAAATCACCTGCAATAGTTGGAATGGCTACGTTAGCGATGGTGGAGTCTAACACGAGCATAAAGGTGGCTAATGAAAGCACCAATGTGAGCATCGCTAACGCACCGCCTTGTAGCGGTTTGAAATGAGATTGCGGCATAACAGAACCTAATGGCTATTGTCACGAATAATAGATTCGATCAAATTATTGATCGCACTTTCATCATATTGCAGCACATTTGTGGAATAAAGCGTTGTAGCTGGCGCTTGGTCACGCAAGGTTTCACCTTGGCTATCACTAACATTCACTTTCACGGTAGCAGAAAGACCGATACGTAATGGGTTTTCAATGAGCTGTTGTGGATCCAATTGAATTCGTACAGGCACACGTTGCACCACTTTGATCCAGTTGCCTGTCGCATTTTGAGTAGGCAATAATGAGAATGCGCTTCCCGTACCCATTTCGATTCCCACCACTTTTCCATTAAAGGTTTTATCTTTTCCATAAAGGTCGAAATGAATTTCAACTGGCTGACCAATTCGCATATGGGTTAATTGTGTTTCTTTGAAGTTGGCGTCTAACCACATTTGATCGGTAGTGACCACTGCCATTAATGCGCCACCAACAGAAACCGCTTGTCCTACTTGCGCATTACGACGAGCCACATAGCCTTTAATTGGGCTGCGGATTTTTGTGCGTTCTAAATTCAACCAAGCTTGTTTCAAATTACTGACCGCACTTTGAATTTGTGGTTGTTCACTTAAAGGGCCGTCTAACAATAAAGCTTGATTGGCTTCAAGTTGGTTTTGTGAGGTCGCTAAGTTTGCTTTCGCCAGTTCAACCGCTTCTTTGGCGTGTTGGAAAGATTCTTTATCGATCGCTCCATCTTTCACCAATTGAACGCGACGGTTCAAGTTTCCTTGTGCTTGAGCAAGGGTAATTTCATTCGCTCGAACAGCAGATTTCAATTGTTTTACGGTGTAATTCAGTTGAGAAATTTGGCGAACGGCATTGGCTAAATTGCTTTTAGCTTGCTCAAAGCTCAATTTGGCATTGGTGTCATCCAGTTCCAATAACACGTCGCCCGCTTGTACGGGATCCATATTATCAACATTAATTTTTGAAATATTTCCCGCAACTTGTGATGAGACCATCACCTGATTGCCGCTCACATAGGCATCTTCGGTTTCTTCAAAGCCTTTAATAAAGAAAAACCAATAAGCTGCAGAACCGATTGCAATCAGAAGAAGCAAAAGAATAAAAATGGAAAGCCCTTTTTTACGTTGTTGAGATTTATTATTTGAGGAAGTTTGTGTATCTGTTTGTTGATCGGACATAATGCGAGCCTTATGAGAAAATACTGAAGTAAAAAAAGCTTCAGTCTATAAAATATGAATGTTCGTTCATTATGAACGTGAATTAGAATTATTTCAAGAATGACTGCACTTGTTGATATCAAAGTGCGGTCAATTTTAATGATGTTTTATCCTTAAGCCATTTATGCCAAGCAAAATCAAACTGGTCCAAATCGGTACATAAGTAAAGTAATCGGAAAGGGAAACTTGTGTGTTGAGCCAAAATATCGCAATTAAAAAGAGCAATGTCGGCTCGAGATAACTGAGCACGGCGAACACACTGACCGGAATTTGTTGATTTGATTTTAAATTGGCAGACAAACCGATTGCACTCACTAAACCTAATGCAGGCAATAAATACCAATATCGACTTTCACTGATTACAAAAGAAAATTGCTGTTCTTGTATGAGCAAATAGATGAGACAAGGAATAGCAATGAAGCACACATCGAGCGTGATGCCTTGCAATGCGGGGATCTTCATGGCTTTACGGCTTAAATAATAATAGGGATAAACTAAGCACACCCAAAGACTGCTCCATGAAAAGGTTTGATTATGCCACAATTCATGCGCCACACCGCAGGCGGCGATACATAAAGCGATGATTTGAATGGTGGAAAGGGTTTCTTTCAGCCAAATACGCCCTAGTAATGCCATCACTAATGGGAATAAGAAATACCCCATTGCGATGTTTACTCCTTCACCATTAACAGGCGCCCACATAAATAACCAAAATTGACTGCCAGCATCAAGTGTACCGAGCAAAAACAACATCCAACGTTTTTTGTCTTTGCCTAAGGTTTCATTGACTAATTTTGATAACGAACGACAACCTACGGTTGGGAAGATAATCAAAAACAACCCAAATACCATCATCACCATTCGCCAAGCAAACACATCCGTGCCGTTAAGTGGCTGTAGCCATAAGCTGAATAGATAGAGCAATCCAAATAAAAATTGCGAGATGATGCCGAGAAAAATACCTTGAGCCATTTTTATATTTCCTTAGGTTTGATAACGTCATTATAAAAGTCTGGTGTGGTAAATTTTCTCAATATAAAATAATTAGTGATTATTTTTCTCAAGTTTGAGCGGTATTTGGCATTTATTTTCAAGGTGTAAACATGGAATTAGATAAATTAGATCGGGATATTTTAAATATCCTCCAACAAGATGCGACTCTGCCATTAAAAGAGCTTGCGGAAAAAGTGCATAGCTCGGTAGCAATCTGTCAGCGTCGAATTCAATTACTGACAGAAAAAGGGGTTATTACCAAGCAAGTGGCGGTGGTATCGCCAAAGGCCGTGGGTAGAGGCATTAGTGTTTTTGTGATGGTGGAAATGGATAATCAACATTCCCGCTTTCAAGAGTTATTTGAACGGAAAATGCGACAAGAAACCGATGTGGTGAGCTGTTATGAAATTTCTGGCGATTATGATTTTATGCTGCTTATTCACGCTGAAAGCATGGAAAGTTACCATTCGTTTACCCGTCGCGTTCTAACCGGTGAATATCATGTTCGCACTTATAAGAGCTTGTTTGTAATGAATTTTACCAAAGCAGAGAGCGGGATTTTGTTATAGTTGTGTAAATAAAAAAGAAAATCCTTTGCTAAAGTGGCAAAGGATTTTTTATTAAGACGTGATTATTTCGGTAACCTTGTTGTGGCTTTTAACGCCATATACCCCATAATCGCAGAAACCGTGGAGCCTAATAAGATCCCTAATCGAGAAAGGGCATTAATGCTTTCACCGGCATCAGCATTGAAGGCCAGGCTTGCTAAGAACATTGACATGGTGAAACCGATACCACATAAAATCGCTACGGCAAAAATTTGTTTGAAGTTGATGCCTTGCGGAAGTTTTGCTATGCCTAGTTTTACGGAAAGGTAGCTGAAACCAAATACGCCGAGTGGTTTTCCAATAATTAAGCCTAAAGAAATCGCAAATAATAATGGTGATGAAAGCATGCTTGAGTCGATACCATCAAAACTTACCCCCGCATTGGCAAATGCGAATAATGGCAGAATAACAAAGGATGACCAAGGCGCAAGAATATGTTCAAAGTCATGTAACGGCGTTTCGCCATTTTTGCCTTTCAATGGAATACAAAACCCGATGATAACGCCTGCAAGAGTAGCATGTACGCCCGATTTTAATACAGAAGCCCACAAGATTGTTCCCACCACCATATAGGCACAAAGTGCGGTCACTTTAAAGCGATTTAATGCAATAAGTACAGCAATTGCAATGGCAGCAAAGACGAGTGCTTGCACGCTTAATCCATGGGAGAAGAAGAGTGCAATCACGACAATTGCACCTAAGTCATCAATGATGGCTAAAGCAAGTAAAAAGATTTTTAGTGGGATTGGCACTTGGTTACTTAATAACGCCATGATGCCCAGTGCAAAGGCAATGTCTGTCGCCATTGGGATTGCCCAGCCATCGGCTAAAGTAGGATCTTGTTGTGCAATAAAAATATAAACCAAGGCAGGAATAACCATTCCGCCAACGGCAGCAATAGCAGGGAAAACCGCTTGTTGATAGCTTGAAAGGGAACCCTCAAATAATTCTCTTTTGACTTCCATTCCCACTAAAACAAAGAATACCGCCATAAAACCATCATTGATCCAGTGAATTAAGGTTTTATCGATAGAAAAAGTCCCTACTTGAATGCTGACTGGTAAGTTTAAAAAGTCGTTATAGTTTTGATTGAGCGGTGAATTGGCTAATAGTATTGCGATTACCGCTGAAAAAAGTAATAAAATTCCGCCAGCTGATTCCAATTTGAAAAAACGCTGAATTTGTTGAATCAAACTCAGTTTATTCATTCATTCTCTCCTAAAAAAGTAATAATAAAGGCTGGATACTATCACAAATTTACTGATTTTTGGAAAATAGGCTATGGATAATGTGTGATTTAATCGGGATGTGATAGAGTTCGTGATCTATTTCACAGAATTTATTTTCATTTTTGGAATAAAAAACAATTTAATAGTAAAATTCTTAAAGTTTATTTATTCGAGAATACTTATGTTTTCAAAAAAAGACATCATCGTACTAGGTATGATGATTTTTGCTTTATTTTTAGGCGCGGGAAATATTATTTTTCCTCCAATGGAAGGTTACTCCGCAGGTAATCATTGGGCAACGGCTTCGCTAGGGTTTGTGATAACGGGCGTACTCATGCCATTTATTACATTGGTTGTGGTGTCAGTGTTAGGACGTGGCGAAGAACTGACTAAGGACTTACCCAAGTGGGCAGGCGTATCCTTTTTAACCATTCTTTATTTAGTCATCGGTTCAACCTTTGCAATGCCTCGAATTACCAATGTTGCTTATGAAATGGCATGGTTACCATTGGGGCTCGTTGAAGATAGTGCGACGACTCGTCTTATTTTCTCTGTGATTTTTAATATTATCGCCATGGGATTTATGATTCGCCCAAGTACCATTATTTCAACGGTGGGTGAAGTGATGACGCCGGCATTATTAGTATTATTACTCGTTGTTGGGATCACGGTTTTTGTGTCACCACTTTCTGAGATTGTTGCCCCATCGCAGGCTTATGCCGAGAATTCAGCACTAACCACAGGCTTAATTAGTGGTTATCAAACGATGGATGTACTAGCTGCGATTGCCTTTGGTGGCATTGTTGCGCGGGCATTATCTGCAAAAAATGTGACCAATCCACAAAAGATTATTCAATATACGATTTCAGCCGGTTTTGTCTCTGTCATTTTATTAGGTTGTTTATATTTTGCCTTATTCTATTTAGGGGCGACTTCTGATGCTGTGGCACAAGGTGCAACAAATGGTGGACAAATTTTCTCTCGTTATGTGAATAGTTTATTCGGCACGGCGGGAACCTGGATTATGGCGGGTATTATTACTTTAGCAAGTCTAACCACATTAGTGGGCGTAACCAGTGCTTGTGGTGATTACTTCTCCAAGTTTTCGACACGTTTTTCTTATCCATTTTGGATTGTCTTCTTCACCGCCATGACGACAATTATTTCACAATATGGCTTAACAAAATTACTCCGAGTGACAATTCCAGCCTTGTTGTTGATTTACCCAATGGCGATCATGTTAGTGGTTTTACAGCTTGTGCGTAATAAATTGCCTTCTATTCGATTGAGCTATTACGTAACTATCTTTGTGACTGTTTGTTTTAGTTTAGTTGATAGTTTGAAAAACTTAGATGTTTTGCCTGAAGGGTTGCATCAAGTCATGATTCATTTCCCGCTTTACTCACAAGGATTAGCTTGGTTGGTGCCAGCATTATGTACTTTAGTGTTCTCTATACTATTAGGGAAAACCATTTCAAAATAACAAAAATGCCGACCATGATTTGTCGGCATTTTTTATATCAAGTGCGGTTAGTTTTTTGCACGTTTTAGGCGGCTAGACGTTGTCTCACAATTTCAAATAAACATACGCCAGTCGCAACAGAAACATTCAGGGATGAAACTGAGCCCGCCATTGGAATACTAATAAGCTGATCGCAATGCTCACGGGTAAGGCGACGCATGCCTTCACCTTCGGCCCCCATCACCAAAGCAAGAGAACCCGTAAGTTTAGTTTGGTAAATGGTTTCTGTTGCTTCGCCGGCTGTACCCACCACCCAAATATTATGATTTTGTTGTAGATCTCGCAAAGTACGCGCTAAGTTAGTGACGCGAATTAATGGCACAGTCTCTGCTGCACCGCAAGCCACTTTACGTGCGATAGAAGTGAGCTGAGCGGATTTATCTTTTGGCACGATAACGGCGCTCACCCCAGCTGCATCCGCAGTACGTAAACAGGCTCCTAGGTTATGGGGATCCGTCACGCCATCAAGCACCAATAAAAGTGGATTTTGCTTACGAGTAAGAAGTTCATCCAAATCGTGTTCATTCAGCTCTTTGGCTTCTTGCACACGCGCAATCACACCTTGATGCACTTCACCGTTGGATTTTTTATCTAATGTTTGACGGTTTACAAATTGCACCGCAATGCCTAAAGCATAGAGCTCATTGAGTAAGGGTTGTAGGCGTTTATCTTCACGGCCTTTCAGCACAAAAACTTCAATTAAACGCTCAGGACTATTTGCTAAAATGCTGTTTACAGCATGGATACCATAGATATTTTCTGACATAGGGTTCTCTTATTTATTATTTTTTGTCATTATCCTCCCCGCTTTATCAACGAGGAGGCTGGGGAGATTGGGTTAAAATATTATTTCTTCCGTTTTCTAGTCGGTTTCTTAGAAACATCTTTATTTTTGACCGCACTTTTACGTTTTTTTGACGCTTTAGGTGGCAGTTCCTTAAAGACTTTTTTGGCTTTTTGTTTTGCCGTTTTGCCCACACGACGTGGTTTTCTGGCACTTTCGACTAAACTGAAATCGACCATTTTTTGTTCTAAATGAACGGCGACCACGCGAATTTTTACTTTATCGCCAAGGCGATAAATCATACCACTATTTTCACCGATTAAACGTTGTTTTGCCGCATCAAATTGATAGTAGTCGTTATCTAACGTGGAAATATGGACTAAGCCGTCAATGAATAGCTCATCTAAACGTACGAATAAGCCAAAGCCCGTTACAGATGAGATCACTCCGCTAAACTCAGCGCCCACGTGATCTTGCATATATTCACATTTCAGCCAATCTGCTACTTCGCGAGTGGCATCATCGGCACGGCGTTCTGTCATCGAGCAGTGATCACCTAATAAATCCATTTCATCAAAAGAATAATGATAGCCGCCAGTATCTGTCGTTTTACGTTTAGCCCCTTTTTCTTTTGCTAATAAATATTTAATTCCACGGTGAAGAGTTAAATCTGGATAACGACGAATCGGAGAAGTGAAGTGTGCATATTCCTCTAAAGCTAAACCAAAGTGGCCGATATTATCCGCATGATAAACGGCTTGGCTTAATGAACGCAGTAACATGGTTTGGATAAGCTCATGATCTGGACGATCTTTCACTTGCTCTAACAATTTCGCATAATCTTTTGTGGTCGGTTTCATGCCTCCTTCAAGGCTTAAACCGCATTCACTTAAGAATGCACGGAAAGACGTCAGTTTCTCTTCACTCGGAGCAGCATGAATACGATAGAGTGCAGGCTCTTTATGTTTTTCCATAAAGTTTGCCGATGCAATATTCGCAAGAATCATGCATTCTTCAATGATTTTATGAGCATCATTTCGCACAACGGGTTCAATGCGCTCAATTCGTCCCATGGCATTGAAAATAAATTTGGTTTCAATGGTTTCAAAATCGATAGCACCACGTTGTTTACGGGCATTGAGTAACGCTTGATAGAGATGATGCAATTCTTCTAAATGTGGAACAAGTCCTTGATAACGCGTACGGAGCTCATCATCGCCGTCTAAAATCGCCGCGACTTTCGTATAGGTTAAACGCGCATGAGAGTTCATTACCGCTTCATAAAAACGATAGTCCGTGAGTTTACCTTTTGCGGAAACGTGCATTTCACACACCATACACAAGCGATCAACTTGTGGATTCAGTGAACACAATCCGTTCGATAAAATCTCCGGCAGCATTGGCACAACACGATTTGGGAAGTAAACGGAGTTACCTCGGTTATAAGCTTCAGTATCTAATGCAGAACGTAAACGAACATAGTAGCTGACATCGGCAATTGCCACCCAAAGTTTCCAGCCTTTACCACTTTTTTCGCAATATACGGCATCATCAAAATCGCGCGCATCTTCGCCATCAATGGTAACCAGTGGCAGATTGCGTAAATCCACACGGCCTTTTTTTGCTTCTTCAGGCACTTCTTCAGTGAATTTTTTAACGTATTTTTCGACCGCACTTGGGAATTGGTGAGGAATGTCATGATTACGAAGGGCGATTTCTACTTCTATCCCTTTTGCCATATTGTCACCCAGAATTTCGGTGATGATGCCAACAGGTTGAGTAAAGGATGCAGATCGTTCTTGCAATTCAACCACGACAACTTGTCCCATTCGGGCACCATTGCGGTGTTCATTAGGGACTAAAATATCTCGTCCGATACGACTGTCATCAGGCACAACATAGCTAAAACCATTTTCTAAGAAGAAACGGCCGACAATTTGTTTTTTACGACTTTCAAGTACACGAACAATACGGACTTCACGACGACCACGACGATCCAAGCCGGCAGGTTGCGCCAATACAAAATCACCATGCATTACACGTTGCATTTGGTGATTAGGAATAAAGAGATCCTCTTTTTTGCCTTCGACTTGTAAAAAACCATAGCCTTCGCGATGACCAATGACCATGCCTTTGAATAAATCTAATTTTTCAGGCAAGGCATAGCGTTTACGTTTAGTGAAAACTAATTGTCCATCATTCTCCATGGCGCGTAAGCGGCGACGCATAGCTTCTTGTTGTTCGTCACTTTTAATTGAAAGTGCGGTCAGAATTTCTTCCCGACTCATCGGGGCATTATTTTCACGGATAATTTGCAGAATGTAGTCTCTGCTTGGGATCGGATTACCGTATTTGGCTAATTCTTTTTGATAATTCGGATCCGCTTTTTTTAAAGATTTTTTGGTCATTTATCGTTTATTTTATGATTAATTTTTAAGTTGTGGGGTAGTTTACAGGTTAAAGGGGGGAATGCAAGCTTGTTATCGGGCGTTTGTGGCAGGACGGTTTAAGACAAACAAAAACCGCACCAAAGTGCGGTTTTATTTTTAAGCTGTTTTAATGCTTTAATTACGCTAATTTTTTGATTTGAGCAGCTAATTTAGCTTTGTGGTTTGCTGCTTTGTTAGCGTGGATTAAACCTTTAGAAGCCATACGGTCAACAACTTTTTGCATTTCAACGAATGCTGCTTCAGCTGCTGCTTTTTCACCTGCTGCTACTTGAGCATATACTTTTTTGATGTAAGTACGCATCATAGAGCGTTGGCTTGCGTTATGTTGGCGGCGTTTTTCGGATTGAACCGCACGTTTTTTTGCTGACTTGATATTAGCCAAGGTCAAACTCCTAAAATTTTTGTTAATTGATAGACAAAATAAAGGGCGTCAATATGCCGATTTTTTATACATTTGTCAATGAGTGATTTGTGTTGATTTCGGTGAGACACAACCGAAAGTAAGCATCGTTATTTTTACAAGCTTTTTCAATAGGGGCTCACACAAACGATGTGCGGCGGATTCTATCAGTTTTTTGGTACGGAATATAGCGTAAAAGCAAAATTTCTATACAATTAGGCTAAAATTTTCTGGCCCAAGAGAGCTTTATTTTGAGTAAACGACTTTTAAAATCCGGCATTATTGTAAGTGGAATGACTTTATTGTCGCGTGTGTTAGGCTTGCTGCGCGATGTGGTAATTGCTCACCTTATCGGTGCGGGAGCCGCGGCGGACGTATTTTTATTTGCTAACCGAATTCCGAATTTCTTACGCCGTTTATTTGCTGAAGGAGCCTTCTCGCAGGCGTTTGTGCCGGTATTGGCAGAATATCAAAAATCCGGTGATCTCAATAAAACCCGAGAATTTATCGGAAAAGTGTCCGGTACGTTGGGCGGTTTGGTCAGTATCGTAACGATTTTGGCCATGCTAGGCTCACCGATCGTTGTGGCTTTATTCGGTATGGGCTGGTTCACCGATTGGTTAAACAATGGCCCTGACGCGCATAAATTTGAACAGGCTTCCCTGTTGCTCAAAATCACTTTTCCTTATTTATGGTTCATAACCTTCGTGGCGCTTTCCGGTGCGGTGCTCAACAGCATAGGTAAATTCGGCGTGATGTCATTTTCGCCGGTGCTGTTAAATATCGCTATGATTGCCACCGCGCTTTTTCTCGCCCCACAGATGGATAATCCCGATTTGGCTTTAGCAATCGGCATCTTTCTCGGCGGTTTGTTGCAGTTTTTGTTCCAAATTCCCTTTATGAAACAAGCGGGATTACTCGTTAAGCCTAAATGGGCGTGGCATGATGAGGGAGTGAAGAAAATTCGTAAACTTATGCTTCCGGCTCTGTTTGGTGTGTCGGTGAGCCAAATCAATTTATTATTGGATACGGTCATTGCCAGTTTTTTGATGACCGGTTCTATCAGTTGGCTTTATTATTCCGACCGCTTATTGGAATTTCCCCTCGGGTTATTCGGTATTGCGATTTCCACTGTAATTTTGCCGACACTTTCGCGCCATCATGTCAATCGCCAAGATAATTCGGTGCAAAGCGCGCTAGACTTTCGCAATACCATGGATTGGGGCGTGCGAATGATTTTATTACTCGGCGTGCCGGCCGCCGTCGGCATTGCGGTATTGGCTAAACCAATGTTGCTGACGCTGTTTATGCGTGGCAGTTTTACCCTTCATGATGTGCACGCGGCGTCTTATTCTTTATGGGCGTTTAACGCGGGCTTGCTGAGTTTTATGCTGATTAAAATTTTTGCCAACGGCTATTACGCGCGCCAAGACACCAAGACGCCGGTAAAAATCGGTGTGATCGCCATGGTGAGCAATATGGGTTTCAATGTATTGGCGATTCCTTTTGGTTATGTGGGGTTGGCTATGGCTTCCGCCATGTCGGCGACCTTGAACGCATGGTTACTTTACCGCGGTTTAGCAAAAGCCGAAGTGTATCGTTTTTCGCACAAGAGTGCGCTCTTTTTGGCTAAAGTGTTTGCCGCCTCCGTGCTGATGGGCACCGCATTGAGCTACTACACACCGGGCATTGAGCAATGGGCGTCCATGACTTTTTTAACGCGTGTGCATTGGCTTGCTTGGTTGATTGTTTTGGCTGTCTTGGTTTACGGCGGCATGTTGATTTTATTAGGCATAAGGAAGTCTGCTTTTATTGCGGATAAATTCGAGGAAAACACAGCCATTTAGCCGTCTAGATTGTCATTTATCGGTTTTTTCATTAGAATACCCACACATTATCAAGTTTTATTTTTTTAACTTAAAAAGGTGCGTTATGGCGAATTGGGAGGGCAAATATATCAGCCCTTATGCGGAGCATGGCAAAAAAAGCGAACAGGTGAAGAAAATTACCGTGTCGATTCCGATCAAAGTTTTAGAAATTTTAACCAACGAACGTACCCGCCGTCAGTTAAAAAGCCTACGTCACGCAACCAATAGCGAATTGCTTTGTGAGGCTTTTTTACATGCCTTTACCGGTCAACCCTTACCGACAGATGCAGATTTGATGAAAGAACGCCACGATGAAATTCCGGAAAACGCAAAAGAGATTATGCGTCAATTGGGAATTGATCCTGAAACTTGGGATTATTAACCGCTTTCTTTATTTAGCCCTTCTAAAATTGCACAATCGGGGCAATCGTTGCCCTGACAATCATCATGCCAGCGTTGCAATTCTGCGAGCATTTTTTCTAGTCGTTCGATTTGTCGTTTTAACGTTTCAATGTGTTGCGCCGTGAGCGCTTTAACTTCGCGGCTATTGCGACGAGGGTTGTCTTGCAACTGTATCAGTTGTTCGATTTGTTGTAAGGAAAAGCCCACATCGCGCGAATGGCGAATAAAATGCAACCGTTCAATATCTTTTTCTTCATAATGACGATAGCCGGAAAGGCTACGTGTCGCCGGTTTAAGCAAACCAAGCTTTTCATAATCCCGAATTTGTTTGGCGCTGAGTCCGCTTAATTTTGCCGCTTCGCTAATATTCATAAAAAAATCTTGACCTTAACCTTGAGTTAAGGTTTATAGTAGCCGACATCCGTTTATCATTCAATCTAAAACAAGGAGAAATCTATGAAAAACGTTCGTTTAACTATCACAGGGATGCATTGTGGCGGCTGTGTAAAAAGTGTCACGCAGGTGCTGGAAGCGCTTGACGGCGTAGAAAAAGCGAATGTCGATTTGCAAGGCTACGCAGACATTCAATTTGATGAAAGCAAAGTTTCCGTCAGCCAATTAATTGAAACCATTGAGGAGGCAGGTTTTGATGCAACAGCATAAAAAAATCCGCCTGCAAATTGAAGGCATGACTTGCCAATCTTGTGCCAGTCGCATTGAAAAAGTGCTGAATAAAAAGCCTTTTGTGTCGCAAGCGAATGTGAATTTTGCGGTGGAAGAAGCACAAGTGGAGTTTGATCCGAGCCAAGCCGACGTGGAAGAGATTATCGGCATTATTCAAAAAGCAGGCTTTAAAGGCACCTTGAAAAGTGATGTGCCGGTTGCGTCACACAAGCGACAAAAACCGCATTGGCGCCTTTGGTTGTTGCTGCTGATTAATATTCCGTTTCTGTTCGGTATGTTCGGAATGTTATTTGGTAATCATGATTTAATGCTGCCACCGATGTGGCAATTTATTTTGGCGACCATCGTACAAGTCGGTTTGGCGATTCCGTTTTATCGCGGAGCTATCGGCAGTATTCGCGGCGGTCTTGCGAATATGGACGTATTGGTGAGCAGTGGCACGCTGACGATTTACCTTTATTCCACTTATATGCTGTTCCACCACCGTGCGTTGGGGCATGATGCGACGCATCACATTTACTTTGAAGTAGCGGTGATGGTGATCGGTTTTGTAAGTCTCGGTAAGTTTTTGGAAGAACGCACCAAAAAACACAGTTTGAACAGCCTTGAATTATTGCTCCAACTCACGCCGAAGCAAGTCAGCGTATTGCGAGCCGGCGCTTGGCGAAACATTCCGCTTGATCAAGTCAACGTCGGTGATGTATTGCGGGCCAATCATGGCGAACGTATCGCGGCGGATGGCGTGGTGGAAGAAGGCGACGGCTGGTGCGACGAAAGTCATTTAACCGGCGAATCCGCACCGCAAATGAAGCAACCGCAAAGTTCCGTACTGGCCGGTTCGATGGTGACGGAGGGCAGTCTGACTTATCGCGCGAATCAGCTCGGCGCGCAAACCTTGCTCGGTGATATGATGAGTGCGCTTTCCGAAGCGCAAGGTACAAAGGCGCCCATTGCGCGCTTTGCCGATAAAGTTGCCGGTATTTTTGTTCCGGCAGTACTTGCCGTTTCGGCGCTTACTTTCATGCTTACTTGGCTGTTTACGAAGCAACTCGACACTTCCGTTATGCACGCCGTTGCGGTATTGGTGATTGCTTGTCCTTGCGCGCTTGGGCTTGCCACACCGGCCGCCATTATGGCCGGTATGGGTAAAGCAGTGAACAGCGGCATTTGGTTTAAAGACGCAGCGGCGATGGAACAGGCGGCGCATATCGATACCGTGGTATTAGACAAAACCGGCACGTTAACGAACGGCGATCTTCAAGTGGTAGCCGTCTGGCGACCTTCCAATGCGGTGCTCTCGGAGGAGTCACTTTACCGCATTGCCGCCACTGTCGAACAACATGCCGCTCATCCGTTGGCGCAAGCCATTGTGCATACGGCACAAGAAATGAAGCTCGAAATTAGCACCGCATTGGAAGCCCAAACGACGCCGGGTGCCGGAATTTGCGCACAAGTGGAAGGGGTGGGTTCGGTTAATGTCGGCACTCCGGCATTTTGTGGATTTGCCCTGCCGGAAAATTTACCGGATGTATGGCAAATTGCCAGTGTGGTGGCGGTTTCCATAAATGGTGAAGCGGCAGGCGCCTTTGCCTTGACGGACACGTTACGGTCGGAAAGCAAGCAAGCGATCGCGCGCTTACGACAACGCAATATCGACGTGCTGATTATGAGCGGCGATCGCCAATCGGTGGTGGATTATGTTGCGCAACAGCTCGACATTCAACGCGCTTTCGGCCAACTCAGCCCGCGCGATAAGGCGGCTAAAATTCGAGCCTTGCAGCAAGAAGGCAAAATTGTCGCGATGGTGGGCGATGGCATTAACGATGCAGCGGCGTTAGCCATGGCCGATGTCAGTTTCGCCATGAAATCGGGTTCCGATGTAGCGCAGCAAACCGCATCAGCGACTTTAATGCGTCAGTCCGTGAATCAATTAGCCGACGGAATTTTCATCGCGCAAGCTACCTTAACGAACATCAAACAAAACTTATTTTTTGCTTTGATTTACAACCTATTAGGCATTCCGCTCGCGGCATTGGGCTATTTAAGTCCGGTTATTGCAGGCGGTGCGATGGCGTTAAGCTCCGTTTCGGTGCTGACCAATGCGTTAAGATTAAAACGTTTGAAACTCCGTTAATCAATAACCGTATAAGTTCACTCCGCATAACAGCAGCACACAGAAAATGACGCCAATGCGGTGCTATTTTGAGAGTAGACGGCGGTTGGTTTTTCGTATAATCGTCATTGCCGATTGGCACCGCATTCAAGCAAGGCTTATCGCCGTTCCTCGTACAAGTCGAAAGCTTGTCGGTATTGCGTATTAAACTATTTTGGTTTTTGGCTGTTTCCCTTTATGATGGCGAGGTGCCTTTTATAAGGGAATTTATGAAAAAAATACGCGTTATTCCGCATACCGCCTGGGCGGCAACTTCGCTTTGGTCCGTACGATTTAAAACTTTATGGGTTTTACTTTTGGCGTTGGCCGTCCTGGGCGCCGGCGATGGTTTGATCGTCCTTTCCGGACTCGGTTCAACACCTTGGACGATGCTCTCGCAAGGCATTGCGTTACAAGGCGATATAAGTATCGGTTGGGCGTCATTTTTCATTAGCGGCATTGTTATGCTGGCGTGGTTACCGCTTAAACTCCGCTTCGGATTAGGTACCTTGCTGAATATTATCGTCATCGCCTTTTTCCTCGGATTGACCACCAAAACGGTACCGGAACCGACCACGCTTTTACCTCGCATCATCTTCGGCGTCAGTGGCTTGTTTCTATACGGCTTGGGCACCGCATTTTATTTGACGTGTCATTTAGGCGCGGGGCCGCGTGATGGTTTAATGGTGGGCATTTGTCAGCGTTTTCATTGGAAAGTTGGCATCGTGCGTAGCGGTATTGAAATATCGGTTTGTGTGTTGGGATTTTTTCTCGGCGGCACGGTGGGTGTCGGAACGCTGGTATTTGCCGCCGGAATCGGTTGGATTGTGCAAAGTTACTTAGCTCTAATTGCCCGCTTGCCAAATTCGACGTACGAAGGGAATAATTGAGGTTAGAGCCGCTTTGATAGAAATTAAACCTAAATTCATCTGTGTGTTTTTGCCGGCCGGCGGACAAAAAGCCAGGTGTTTATCCGCATCGTTAATCGGTTTCCAACGTCGCGGCTGAGAAGAACGACTGTTCGGATAGAATCCGACGGTCGGTACGTTAAACGCGCTGCTTAAATGCAGTGGCCCGGTTGAACCGGCAATAAACAAATCGGCACAAGCCAAAGAATGGGCAAAATCCACTAGGCCATGATTTTTATCGTAAATCGCCACGCGCGAGTCGTTCACTAATTGTGCCAGCTCATGAGCTTTTTCACTTTCGCCCGGCCCCGCTGTTAGCACCGCATTGCAATCAAATTCGGTAAGCAAGCCTTGAATTAATTCGGCATATTGAGGTAACGATAAATTCGTCGCTGAACCGCCGGAACCGCTATGCACGAAAATCCATTTTTTATTAGTTGAAATCCCTAACGTTTGGCTTAAAAAAACGCGCTGATTTTCGATCGCACTTTTATCGAAGGTTAAATAAGGCGGTTTTACTTCTACAATCGGCATATTCTGTTTTTTCAGAAATGCACGGACTAAATCTTGATTGTATTCCGCTTCTGATTTTTCCGAGCGGGAACGACGCTGAGTCAGACGATGATTATAGAAAAACTGAACAAATTTCGTAGCCGGCGCCAAGCGATATTTTATACCGCTTTTCCAGGCTAATTTGGCATTATGCGTATTGGAAAAAAAGCTGATTAACCCGTCAAAATGATGGTTTTTTATTTCATTAAGCAGTCGCCGAAAATCGGCTTTATCGTCTTTTTTACTATCAATAATGATACTGTCTAAATAAGGACAGATTTCAGCCAGTGGCGCTGTGTAAGCGGGCACTAGGGCGGTTAATTTTAATGACGGATTGGATGCCTTCAACATAGCAAATGCCGGCCACGCTTGTATAAAATCACCGAGTTTATCGTTACGAATGACTAAAATATTATTCATGCTTCGCTCTTTGCTGTTCGGTTCTCATCATGGCGTAGAACACAATAACGAGGAAAAAATAGAAAATATTGCCGGAATTGTGGTTAAAAAAGCTTTGACTTAAGCAATAAGTCATCGCTGAGATAATATGCATAATGCCTAATATGGCCGTCATTTTTACAGTAGAATTGCCGGCGGTTTTTAGTCCTTGAATGAAAATTCGTAATGGCAAGATGAAAACCCCGAGCAAAGCCAGTATTCCAAGCAGGCCGTATTTCGTCAATACATCTAAATATTGGTTATGAGCATGTTTAAATGTTCCCGCGTATTCACTAATAGTCCCTTCAGAAACCTGTTGCGTCTGTTTTTCTTGATAGCCTTTTACGCCCCAACCCAAAATCGGTTTTTCTTTTATCATCAATACGGCACCTTTCCACATATCAAATCGTGCGCCGAGCGAGGTACTCGTATTTTTTCCTGATAAATAAGAGGTAATATCATATTTAGCTTGGTTAAAACGCTCCATAACCCTCATTTCGGAGGTTTGAGCAGCGCCTACACCGGCCAGAATGAAAATGGAAATCGCGCCGATAAAAAATTTTTTTGATAAATAATGCCGATAAAACCAGAGGGAAAATATGATGAAAAGCGGCAAACCGATCCATCCTCCGCGTGCGCCGGATAAAAGGCTGCCAATGATGCCGAAAATAACCGCCGAAAAACATAGTAGGGCGGTTTTTTGCATTTTTCGCTCAAGAGAATAAAACCCTAAAACTAAGCTGAATATGCCTAAAGACATAGCAATGTCGCCTCCTTGAATATGCATAATTCTCGGCGAAAAAGCTAACCAAACTTGAGAAACGAAACGATCATAAATGGCGATACCACCTGCGATTATTGCCCCAAGAGGAATACAATAAATCAATACTTGAGGGAGAAGCCGAATTTGCAGTAGAAGAATTAAAACAGGAATGAAAACTAACGCTCTACTCGGGTTATCCAATTCCCGAACGTTACCTTTATGAATGAAAAGAGAAATGAAAAAAACAGCAAAATAGAAAACATAACAGCAAATTATCCATTTATCATTTTTTGAAAAGGCTAATTTCGTTTTTCGAGTTAATAGAAATAGGCTATATCCGACACCGAGTACGCCACAAAAAAAAGGCATCCAGTTATATGCCCCTTTTGTCGCGAGAAGAGAAAGGAAGAAGAAGCCAATCGCAAAATTAATGACGGCAGAAAAAGATTTTTGTTTTGAGATTTGCATAAGTCATCACTCTAATAATAAAAAACCGCACTCAAAAGTGCGGTCGTATTTTAGTGTATTTTTAACAATTATAAAACGTCAACGCAGTTTAAGTCTTCAAAAGATTGTTCTAAGCGTTTAGACATAGATTCTTCCATTTTGCGTAACCAAACGC
>ERZ773100.540-NODE-540-length-19324-cov-3.946806_pt1 | contig 19324 bp, 16 predicted proteins | sample MGYA00511119_ERZ773100 | MGnify/ENA primary metagenome ERZ773100 (study PRJEB29015, sample SAMEA2738000) | human oral metagenome | biome: human oral; feature: human-associated habitat; material: dental | place: China | collected 2111 ...
CCACCAACACCGACAACCTTAATCAGTGCACCTGATTGCTCTTCAAAATCACCGTAATCTGGGTATAACATTTATTGTTCTCCATTCTGCTAATTCTTTGCTAGCACATTAATAAAAGCCAAATTGGGCGTATTGTAGATGAAAATCGAAAATAATCAAAATTCGGACCGTACTTTATTGGCAATTTTTTTAATCCCAGACCAAATAGATCCCAGAATACTACCTCCCGAATAACTATCTCCACCGATAAGTTCATCATCGCTATTACTGTGACTATATTGTAATAAACCAACCACCGTTGAATATTGCGGACGATTTACATAATCCGTTAACCCCGTAATATTTAACGGACTACCAGTTCTAACTTGACAACCGAATACATCCATCGCGCATTCCCTTAAATCTTCAATTTGCGCGCCTCCTCCGGTAATAACGACACCGGCAATAAGCTCAAATTTGATATTCTTGCTTTCTAAATCTGCTTTTAATTTACTTAGTTCGTCCTTTACAACACCAAGAAGTTCCGTATAACGGGCAGAAGTAATCAAAGATAAATCACTTTTTGTTAAAGTACGTGGTGCACGGCCTCCGATACTAGCAACTTCAATTTTCTTATCACCATTCAAACGCGCCGGATAAACCGCACTCGCATAATTGACTTTTACCCTTTCTGCCTCAGTACGAGAAATCGTGCATGCATGCGCAATATCATTCGTTACGATATTACCCGCATAAGGAATAACTTTACTAAAACGTAACGCGCCATTGGTAAACACCATCATATTCATAGTGCCAGCACCAAAATCTATCAAGCAGACACCAAGATCCTTTTCATCTTCGGTCAACACCGAATGAGTCGCTGCAAAACCGGAGAAGACCACTTTATCCACTTGCAAACCGCAACGTTCAACAGCTTTCTTCAAATTATTTTGCCAGTCTTGATGACAAGTGATTAAATGAACATGAGCATTTAAACGAACACCTTGTAAACCAAGCGGATTTTTAATATTTAGCTGGCGATCCACTGCATATTCTTGCGGAATCACATGTAATAGAGAAACGCCTTCAGGCAATTTGATCGTACTGGCATTGTGCAATGCAGAGTCAATTTCATCTTGAGTCACCTCGCTTTCACCGATCGGAACGAAACCACTTTCATTTAGGCTTTGGATATGTTCGCCAGTAATGGCTAACGTTACACTCATGATTTGGCAATCTGCCATGGATTCGGCGGATTCAATCGCGCGCTGAATGGAATTTACCACCGCATCCAAGTCAGTAATACTGCCGCGATCAATCCCCTTTGAGGGGCAACTTCCCACGCCGAGTACATTTACCACGCCATCAGGTAAAACTTCGCCAACGACGGCCACAACTTTAGATGTTCCTACTTCAAGTCCAACAATCGCCTTCGTTTCAACTACTTTTGCCATTTTTATCACACCTAATAATTTTTATTTATTCGCCATGCCGACGGCTGCCCCCGCAGCATATCGCAAATCGATATAATCAATTCGTTTACCTTCCGGCACTTCAATTTGTGGATAAATCGTCACAAAACGTTCCAGCTTTGATTTCCATTCGCCACGTCCAAGTTTTAGTACTATATCATTATCAAGGGTAACTTGCCACGCGCCACGCTCATCAATCGTTATCCCCTTTACACTCAAATTCTTTGCTTTAAAATCTGCGTAAATCTGGTTCCAAGCCTCAAGCACTTTTAAACTTTGATAATTCGGCCCGCCTAAATAAGGTAAAGTGTTATTCTTCAGACGTTCCATCGGTAATTGAAAAACCGTACCCTCTTTCGTGATAAACTCTGTGTTGTTCCAAACAGCTACCGGCATATATTCCGTTAACCAAATACTTAACCGATTCGGCCAAACTTTACGAACTACGGCGCCTTTCACCCAAGGCAAACTCTCAAGCCGTTCTTGAATCGCTTTAACGTCCTGTCCCCAAAATCCTTTCAGCGTCCCCATTTTTAGTAACACATCTTGTACATCAGCGTAATCAGTAAACTCCGTTTTTCCCACTAAAGCATAAGCGCTGATAGGTTTCGAATCCAAGCTTTCCAACCAATTTTGCCAGTTTGAATAAACAAAGTACGCCAACCCAACGCACAACAGCACAATCAACAAACGAATCTGTAAAAAATACTTAAACCTTGATTCGCCGTATCGAATATTTTGCGTCGTTTTGCGTTTTAGCACATTCATTACGCACTCAACTCCAAAATTTTTACCACGAGTTGTTTAAAAGAAATTCCCGCTATTGCCGCCGACTTCGGAAATAAACTATGGCTTGTCATACCCGGATTAGTATTCACTTCCACCAAGCGGAAATCACCTTTCGCATCGCACATCACGTCAATGCGGCTCCAACCACGACAGCCAACTGCGTCATAAGCGCGTTTTACCAATATTGCTAATTCTTGCTCACGCTCCGGCGTTAAACCGGCCGGACAAAAATATTGCGTATTATCGGAAATATATTTTGCCTCGTAATCGTAAAACTCCCCTTCAGGCACGATACGAATGGAAGGAAGCACTTGCCCATCCAATACCGGCACCGTTAATTCATCACCGGAAAGCCATTCTTCAATTAAAATAGTGTTATCAAATTTAAGCGCAAATTCCACTGCCGATTTTAGTTCATTCTCCGCTTTCACTTTGGTCAAGCCGACGCTTGAACCTTCCAATGAAGGTTTTACCATTAACGGCAAACCTAATTTTGCTACGATTGCTTGCGGATCAAGTTGAGCAAAAGTTTCACGAGTTATCACCTCCATCTCCGCTACCGGCAAACCGAAAGCTTTCCACAACATTTTGGTACGCATTTTATCCATGGTCAACGCGGAGGCCAATACACCACAACCGGTGTAAGGTAAGCCGATTTGTTCTAGTAAACCTTGCATCGTACCGTCTTCGCCGCCGCGGCCGTGCAAAATATTGAACACGCGATTAAAACCGTCATTTTTTAAATTCGCGACATTATATTCTTTTGGATCAATCGGATGCGCGTTGTAACCTTGATTCAAAAGCGCATCCAGCACCGCATTGCCGGAATTTAAAGACACTTCACGTTCAGCCGAAGTGCCGCCTAATAACACCGCAATTTTTTCTTGTTTTAAATTCATTTTTTATCCTATTAATTCTTCTAATTTTTCCAAGATTCCGCCAAACCGCGTGAAATTTTACTCACACTACCCGCACCTTGAGCCAAAATTAAATCGCCATCTTGGATAATTTGATCTAACACTTCGCCTAACTGTGTCGTATCGGAAAGCAAAATCGGATCAACTTTACCTAAATTGCGAATGGAACGACAAAGCGCTTTACTATCCGCGCCTACAATCGGTGTTTCGCCTGCCGCATACACATCCAACATAATTAACGCATCGACTTGAGAAAGCACCTGTACAAAATCGTCGAATAAATCGCGAGTACGGGAATAACGATGCGGTTGGAAAATCATCACAATACGTTTATCACCCCAACCTTCGCGCGCAGCTTTTATAGTTACCCCCACTTCGGTTGGATGATGACCATAATCGTCCACTAAACGCACTTTACCGTTCGGACGAATAAATTCACCAAGTTGGTCGAAACGACGTCCCGCACCTTGGAAATCGGCAAGGGCCTCTAAAATCGCTGCGTTACCAATACCTTCCTCCTTTGCCACGGCAAGCGCCGCCGTAGCATTTAAGGCATTATGTTTACCCGGCACATTCAATAACACATTAATACGCTCACCGTTCGGGCAAATCACCGTATAATGCCCTTGAAAACCGGTTTGTTCATAATCTTCAATGCGGTAGTCGGCATGTTCGTCGAAACCGTAAGTTATCACTTGGCGTCCGATTTTCGGTAGAAGTTCAATTAAAACAGGATCATCGGCGCACATCACCGCTAAGCCGTAGAACGGTAAATTATGCAGGAATTTTACGTAAGTCGCTTTCATTTTCTCGAAATCGCCTTCGTAAGTATCCATATGATCCGGCTCCATATTCGTTACCACGGAAACCATCGGCTGCAAATGTAAGAATGATGCATCGCTTTCGTCTGCTTCCGCAATTAAATAACGGCTGGCGCCCAAATGTGCATTTTTACCGGCAGATTTCACCAAACCACCATTAACAAAAGTCGGATCCAATTTTGCTTGTGTGTAAATCATTGAAATCATCGCGGTGGTAGTAGTTTTACCATGCGTTCCGGCCACCGCAATACCATGACGAAAACGCATAATTTCCGCCAACATCTGCGCGCGCTGAATTACCGGAATACGTTTTTGCTTTGCTGCAATCAGTTCCGGATTATCTTCGTGAATCGCACTGGACACCACGACCACACTCGCGCCTTCAATATTTTCCGCTGCATGACCGATAAAAATCGTCGCCCCGGCTTGCGCAAGACGTTGCGTAACCACACTGTCGGCAATATCGGAACCGGAAATTTGATAACCTTCATTTAATAAAATTTCCGCAATTCCGTTCATTCCGGCGCCACCGATGCCGATGAAATGAATTTGTTGCACACGACGCATTTCAGGAATAATTTTTCTAATTTCTTCGTGGGAATGTTTCATTTTTTATCCTTTTAACCCTTAAAAACATTGCCACCTATTGTAAAAGCGCAAGTAATTTTTCTAAAGGATTTTTACATTATTTTGCGTTCTCAATAATGACATCTGCTACTCGTTGCGCAGAATGGGGTGTAGCCATCGCTTTTGCTTTTAGCGCCATTTGTAACAGCTCATTGCGGGTAAAATTACGTAAATAATTAATCAAAATTTCCGGTGTTAAATCCGCTTGTTCGATGATTTTCGCCGCTCCCGCATCGGCTAAATATTTAGCATTCAAATATTGCTGACGATCTTTATGTTGAAATGGCACGAAAATCGCCGGTGTACCTACGGCTGCGAGCTCGCACACGGTCAATGCGCCGGAACGACAAATTACCACGTCCGCCCACGCATAAGCTTGCGCCATATCCTCAATAAATTCGGTAATAGTTACATTCGCCGCGTATTCGCCGTAAAGTTCAGTCACCTTTTCTAGCGAGCCTTTCCCCACTTGGTGACGGACTTCCAGTTTATCGGTTAATTGTGCGACCACTTTCGGTAAAGTTTGGTTCAATACGCGTGCACCTTGACTTCCGCCTACCACTAACAGACGTAACTTTCCATCGCGTTGGGCAAAACGTTCGGGCAGACTTGGCATCCGAAATAAATCTTGACGAACCGGATTGCCTACTACTTCCGCCATGCTAAAGGCGTTCGGAAAAGCTTGCAGAACGCGCGTCGCAATTTTCGCCAACCATTTGTTAGTTAGACCGGCAACGGCGTTTTGTTCGTGCAAAATAATCGGCACACCACAAAGTTTCGCTGCCACACCGCCCGGACCGGAAACATAGCCCCCCATTCCGAGCACCGCATTGGGCTGCTCCGCTTGAATAATTTTCTTTGCTTGAAGTACTGCGCGTAAAATCGCAAAAGGCGCACAGAGCAAAGCTTTGATTCCTTTGCCGCGCAAACCTGAAATTTGAATGAAACGAATCGGAATGCCATATTTCGGCACCAAATGCGCTTCCATTCGATCTTTCGTACCAAGCCAGCAAATGTCCCAGCCTTGCGCTTGTAAATGTTGTGCGACGGCAATAGCGGGAAACACATGTCCGCCTGTACCACCCGCCATCACTAATAATTTTTTATTTTTCATTTTTATTCCTACTCATCACGCAGACGCGCTTGACCGCCGCGTTGTAAGCGATTTTCGTGGTCAATACGCAATAAAATTCCGATAGTCGCCGACATAATGATAATACTAGAGCCGCCGTAACTGACTAACGGGAAAGTCAGACCTTTGGTCGGCAACATACCGAGCGCCATGCCTAAATTCACAAAACCTTGAAAAAAAATCCAAAAACTAATTCCAAGCGCAAAGAAACCACGAAAACGTTGTTCAAGTTGTAACGATTCGCGTCCGATTTTCAATGCGCGGAAAACCAACAAACCGAGTAATATCACCACTATAAAAATACCGATAAAACCAAACTCTTCACCGATAATCGCCATAATGAAATCGGTGTGCGCTTCCGGCAAGTAATCGAGTTTTTGAATAGAATTGCCTAATCCTTCGCCGGTAATTTCACCGCGACCAAATGCCATTAACGAGTTAGTGAGCTGAAAACCGGTGCCATAAGGATCTTCAAAGGGCTCTAAAAAACCGGTAAATCGTTTTAAACGATAAGCGGCAGAAAGCACCAACCAGACAAAAAGCAAAGCCCCTGTTCCAATCAAGCCGATAAACTGCCAAAAGTTTGCGCCGACGATAAAAAGCATACTGAAGGTGATAACGAACAAGACCACCGTACTTCCCAAGTCAGGCTGTACTAGCAAAAATACGCCCATACTGCCCATTACGATGAAGGGTTTGAATGCGCTAAGCTTATTTGCTCGAACTTCATCGTAACGTCGGGTGAAATAGCTGGCAAGGAAACAAGTTAACGCTAATTTTGCAAATTCTGCCGGTTGAAAATTTAACAGACCAAGAGAAATCCAACGCTTCGCGCCGTTTACTGAGGTACCCACAATCAGCACGGCAAAGAGCAGCGCGATGGCTAAGAAAAAGATTTTCACGTGCCATTTTTCCCACTGTTGAGAGGAAATTTGCATCGTGAAATAGCACGTTAAAAGAGATAAAAACACATAAAATGCATCGCGTTTGGCAAAATAAAAAGCATCATTGAATAAACGCGAACTATAAGGAATTGACGCCGAAGTTACGGCAATCAGGCCAATCATCAATAAAATCACAAAAAGCCAAAACAACGCACGGTCATACAATAAACCATGCGGCGTAATTCGGCTCCAGTCATCAAGATTTTGTTTAATTTTTCGAATAAATTCCATTGCACTAGAAATATCGAGTGTTAACTTAATTTTGCCAAACGCGTAAATTCTTCACCGCGTTTTTCAAAAGAGGCGAATTGGTCAAGGCTTGCGCAAGCGGGCGACAATAATACCATATCGCCTGCGCTTAGTGCCGGACGCAAAAATTCAACGGCTTGTTCCATTGTGTCAAATAAATGGCTTTGCGGAGAAAGCGCAGTAAGCTGTGCCCCGTCGCGCCCAAAACAATAACAAATAATATTCGGCCGATTAATCAAAGTGGCAAGTTCAGAAAAATCTGCCCCTTTGCCATCACCGCCTAGCAATAAATGAAGTTTGCCTTCCACCGTCAGGCCTTCAAGCGCCGCGACCGTACTGCCCACATTGGTGGCTTTAGAATCATTAACCCAACGCACGCCGTGAGCTTGATGAGCGAGTTGAAAACGATGATCCAATCCTTTAAATTGGCGCAACGCTGCGCGAATCGCATTTAAATCAATACCTACCGCTTGCGCCAATGCGGTGCCCGCCAAGATGTTCATATAATTATGGCGCCCCACCAAAGTCGCTTCATCGCAAGGCAAAATCACTTCGTCTTTCGCCATTAAATATGGTTTGCCGTTTTCAATTTTTAATCGATAATCCGCATCGTGCTCGGCAAAACATACTGTTTGCTTGGCTTGATTTTCGCCTTCCCCAAAGGTTAATTTATCTTCGTTATTTACCACCGCCGTTTGTGCATTATGATAAATACGCAATTTTGCTTGGCGGTAATCTTCCAAATCGACATAGCGATCCATATGATCTTCCGTGACATTGAGCACCGTTGCCGCTGCGGCTTTCAGGCTATAAGTGGTTTCTAATTGAAAACTAGACAGCTCCAACACGTAAAGATCACAATCTTCCTTCAACAAAGAAAGCGCCGGAATACCGATATTGCCCCCCATCCCGACTTTCACGCCGGCTGCTTTAGCCATTTCATAAACCAACGTGGTTACCGTGCTTTTGCCGTTAGAGCCGGTAATCGCAACGATCGGCTTGGCCGCCGCGCGACAGAACAATTCAATATCGCCGACCACTTCCACGCCGGCGGAAAGTGCTGTCTGAATTTCCGGTGTTTTTACCGCCAGTCCCGGGCTAATTACAATCATATCGCTTTCAAGTAGCCATTGTTGATTTAGTCCGCCGATGTGTAACGGAATATTTTTTGGCAGTTGATCCGCACCTTTTAGATTTTGACGGGTATCGATGACGCGGATATTTGCACCTTGCGATTGAAGATAGTCGATACAGGATAAGCCGGTTTTGCCGAGCCCGATGATGGTGATATTTTTGTTTTTATATAAGCTTGTCATTTTAATTCTTCTTTTTAATGTTACATTCGGTTTAAGTTTTTAAATCCGGAGTATAAGCTTACACCACAAAACAGCACCGCATTGGAAGTGGTTTCAATGCGGTGCTATTTTGTGAGGTCATTTAAGCTTTATACAACCGCTGTGTAATTTGGCGATAAACTCCGGTGGATTTTTGAAACGTTTTTTGGATAGCTTTTCACCCATAATAAACGCGAAAACTTTCTGGAAATCACCCATACTTTTTCTTTTAGAAAGAGCCAAATCCGCTATCTTAATTTAAGCGTAACCAAGCCCATCAACACCAACATCAACGAAATAATCCAAAATCGAATAATCACTCTCGGTTCCGGCCAGCCTTTTAATTCAAAGTGATGGTGAATCGGCGCCATGCGGAAAATGCGTTGCTTACGGAGTTTGTATGAGCCCACTTGCAAAATGACGGAAAGCGCTTCAACGACAAATACACCGCCCATAATCACAAGTAAAAATTCTTGCCGAACCAAGATCGCCACCACGCCTAAAGCGCCGCCTAGGGCAAGCGAGCCTACGTCGCCCATAAATACTTGCGCCGGATAGGTGTTAAACCATAAAAAGCCGAGACCGGCACCCACGATTGCGGTGCAGAATACAACCACTTCGGAACTGTGTTTAATGTAAGGGATATGCAAATATTCGGCAAAATTGATGTTCCCCGTCGCCCAAGCGATTAAAGCAAAAGCGCCGGCTACCAATGCGGTCGGCATAATGGCCAAGCCATCCAAGCCGTCCGTTAAATTCACCGCATTGCCGGTACCGACGATCACGAAATACGATAAAACGATATAGAACAAACCAAGTTGCGGCATGATGTCTTTAAAGAAAGGGAGGACTAAACGCGTTGCGTCGGTGTCGTGACCGAGCCAGTAAAGCCAAATAATCGCTGCCAAAGCCACAACTGACATCCAGAAATATTTCCAGCGCGCGATTAAACCATCGGTATTTTTGCGGGTAATTTTGCGGTAGTCGTCCACAAAACCGATAGCACCGTAGCCAAATAATACGAACAAACAAATCCAAATGTATGGATTAGCCAGATTTGCCCATAATAAAGTGCTTACGCCAATGGAGAATAAAATCATCACGCCCCCCATAGTCGGCGTGCCTTTTTTGGCGAAATGGCTTTCCGGACCGTCGTTGCGTACTTCTTGACCAAATTTCAAAATTTGCAAACGCTTAATCACTTTCGGACCAATCCAAAGAGAAATTAACAGCGCGGTCAATAACGCCAAAATTGCGCGGACGGTAATATAAGAAATCGCATTAAATGCGGTTTCGTAACGAACAAGGTATTCGGCTAACCAAACTAACATTTAATTTTATCCTTTAATGAATAAATCACATCTTCCATTTTCATTGAACGCGAGCCCTTCCCTAGCAACACGACGTTGTTATGTTGTTGTAATTGCGCCTCAATAATCGGCAGCAAAAAATTCGTCATCTCGGTTTTATCGGTAAAATGGTGGCCGAAAGTTTGCTCGGAAATATGTGCGCTTTCATCTCCGAAAGAACAAACCAAATCAAGCTTTGCTGCTTTCGCGTATGCGCCCACTTGACGATGAATCGCCGAGGAGTTGACACCAAGTTCTTTCATATCACCCACGCATAAAATACGAAACGCCTGATAATTTTTGAGTACATCAATCGCCGCTTTCATGGAATCCATATTGGCGTTATATGTATCGTCCAACAATAACAACTTATCGTTCACGTGAATTGGAAATAAACGGCCTTTCATTTGCGAGCGATGCTCAAGCCCCGCTTTCACATCCGCCAAATCGGCACCAACATTCATCGCAAGCGCGCTTGCCGCCACAGCATTTTTGACATTATGTTCGCCCAAATACGGCAAATTAATGTCGATTTCGCCTTTCGGTGAAACTAACCTAAAAGTGGAACCTTGTTCTGAATAGTGAACATTTTTAGCGAAATAATCTTTCCCGTTGAAATATTGAATCTGATGACTGCCGATTTCTTTTTGCCAAATCGCCAACTGATTATGTTCCGTATTAATGATCGCCACGCCGTTCGGCGTTAAACCACGGAAAATTTCACCTTTCGCGCGCGCCACACCTTCTAAAGAACCGAATCCCTCCAAGTGCGCCGGCGCAATGTTGTTTATGAGCACCGCATCGGGCTCAACTAATTTCGTTGTGTAATCAATTTCGCCTTGATGATTCGCCCCCAATTCAATGACCGCAAAACGATGTTTTTCGTTCAAACGCAATAAAGTGAGCGGAACGCCAATATCATTATTTAAATTACCCTCGGTAAACAGCACCGCATTGGCGTCGCCGGCGGTGTGCTGTAAGATGCCGGCAGTCATTTCTTTGACGGTGGTTTTACCGGAAGAACCCGTCATCGCCACGGTGCGCGGATTAATTTTTTCACGCAACCATTTGGCCAATCGCCCTAACGCTAAACGTGTATCATTTACCACTAATTGCGGCACATCAAGGGCGGGTTGCGCTTGTTGCACGACTAAAGCGACGGCGCCTTGCACAATCGCTTGAGGGAGATATTGATGGGCGTCGAAATTCATCCCTTTTAAGGCAAAAAACAAATGATTCGGCACCGCTTTGCGCGTATCCGTGTTGATGTTTTCGATAACAACTTGTCCGTCGCCGATAAGCACAGCATTTAGAATTTGGGCAAGTTGTTGCGTGGTTAAGTTAATCATTTTTAAGTTTAAGGATTATTGATTTAAATAGTATGAGGCGGTTTCTTGATCGGAAAAGTGCAAAATTTGATGACCGATAATTTGATAATTTTCGTGCCCTTTTCCGGCAATTAAAATCAGATCATTTTTAAACGCGGCTTGAATGGCGAATTCAATGGCCTGCGCGCGATCGGGAATTAAGCCGACGTTATTCATATCGCTGAAACCGGCAACGATATCCGCTTCGATTTTATCCGGATCTTCGGTGCGCGGATTATCTTTTGTCACCACAATCATATCGGCGAACCGTTGCGCGACTTTTGCCATTAACGGACGTTTGCCTGTATCCCGATCGCCACCGCACCCGAACACACACCATAATTTACCATTGCAATGCTCGCGTGCGGCGATTAAGGCTTTTTCCAAAGCATCCGGCGTGTGAGCGTAATCAACGATTACCGTCGGTTTTCCCGTTACTTGAATCACCTCCATTCTGCCGCATACACCTTTTAAAGCGGAAACACTGTGTGTGAGATCATGTAATGGATAGCCCAAAGCCAATAAAGTCGCCATAGCAAGCAGCAAATTAGTCACATTAAAAGCACCGATTAATGGGCTATTTAATGTGCCATTTCCCCAGTTGGATACAAAATCAATCTGCGTACCTTCGCCGCTAAAACGAACGGAAACGGCATTTAAATAGCGTTTTGAATGCGCTTGGAAATCAGCTTTACAACTCACCGCAACGGCGTTTGGTAATTCACTTAACCATTGCGCACCGATAGGATCATCGGCATTTAAAATTTGTAGTTCGGGTTGAAGTTCAAAAAAGAAACGTTTTTTCGCTTTGGCATATTCTTCCATGGTACCGTGATAATCTAAATGATCACGGCTTAAGTTAGTAAAAATCGCCGCATTAAAATTTAAAGCTTCAATGCGGTGCTGAACCAGCCCATGAGAAGAAACCTCGATAGCGGCAAAATCCGCGCCGGCATTAACGAAAGAAGCCAATGAAGATTGAATTTCAATGGCCGACCCCGTTGTATTTTCGGCCTCTACTATTTGCCCCAATAGGCCGTTGCCGATGGTGCCCATCACTGCGGCCTTGTGTCCTAAGAGTTGCACCCATTGAGCTAATAATTGGGAAACGGTGGTTTTTCCATTGGTACCGGTTACACCGACTAATGTGAGTTTTTTAGAAGGCGAAACATAAAACTTATCGGCGATTTCGGATAGGTCGGCAGATAAACGATAATAATAAATCAACGGTATTTGTTGGTAATATTCGACGCTGAGGTGCGCATCAGGCGAATCGGTTTCGGCTAAAATCGCACCGGCTCCGGCGGAAATGGCCTGGCCGATAAACTGTGTCGCATCAATTTGATGGCCTTTTACCGCCACAAAAAGATCGCCCTTTTTGACTTTTCGACTATCTAAAACCAATCGGTTAATTTCAATATCGCTCGAAAGCGCGGGCAAATTAAAAAGCTCAGTCAATCTTTTCATTATTTTTCCTTAATTCGCCCGCTCTGCTCGATGCGGTGCTATACGAACCGTACGTTTGGCGGTTTTATCCGTTGGTTCGGCATCCGGTGCAACGCCATTGGCGCGTAAAGCGTAACCCATAATGCTGGAAAAGACCGGTGCGGAAACCGCGCCACCGTAATATTGTCCTGCTTTCGGATCATTAATTAAAATCACCAAGGCATAACGCGGATCGCTAATTGGCGCGATGCCTGCGGTAAATGCCACATATTTATTCACATAACGACCGTTTTCAATTTTGCGTGCCGTACCGGTTTTCACGCCGACGCGATAACCATCTACCATCGCGCGTTTATTTTTAATCGCTACTTTTTCAAGCATGCCGACAATATCTTTAGTAATTTTTTCGGAAAAAACCCGTTGACCGATTACCGGCGGATCGACTTTAGTAATCGAAAGCGGACGATAAATGCCGAAACTACCGAGTGTTGCATAAGCGCGCGCCATTTGTAACGGAGTGGCGGTAATGCCGTAACCGTAAGCCACAGTAGCGCGATCGATATCTGCCCAACGTTTACGGTTGGCATTTAATAAGCCGGCTTGTTCGCCGATTAAGCCTAGATCCGTCGGCTTACCTAAACCGGCAGCTTGGTAGGTATCCATTAAAGCACTTGGCGGCATACGCAAAGCCAAACGACTCACACCGCGGTTACTGGAGTTGATTAAAATTTCGTCTAAGGTTTGTTGCGGCCGTGGTGCAACATCCACAATTTCTTTTCCGCTGACGGTGAAAGAACCGGTGTTGATAATTTCATTACGCCGTGCGGCACCGCGTTGCAGGGCGGTTAGAACAACAAAAGGTTTTACCGTCGAACCCGGCTCAAACACGTCGGTAATCGCACGGTTACGCATAAGCTCGGCTTTCACGCCATCGCGATTATTCGGATTATAAGAAGGCGCGTTCGCCATAGCGAGTACTTCACCCGTGCGCACATCCACAAGCACCGCCGTACCGGACTCGGCGTTATTTTCGGCAACCGCTTTTTTAATCTCGCGATATACCATGGATTGTAATTTTTCATCAATGCTTAAAGTTACATCTTGCGCATCGTATTTTTCCTGATCGGCAATATGTTCCACCACATTTCCGCGTTTATCTTTACGTACTAAACGTGAGCCGTCTTTGCCCACTAATAAAGAATTAAAGCTTTTTTCAATCCCTTCGATACCATTGCCGTCAATATCTGTATAACCGATTAAGTGCGCGGCTTCTTCCACACGCGGATAAAAACGACGAGGCTCGTTTTCCAAGCCTATACCTTTAATTTTCAGATCTCGAACATATTGTGCTTTGCCGGCTTCCACTTGGCGCGCCAAATACAAGAAACCGGATTTTGGATTTTTTTCGATTTTTTTAACCAACTCGCTGTAGCTCAGCCCTAACACCTCGGCAAGCGCTTTCACACGTTCTTTATCAGATAAGGAACCTTCTTTGAGAATCGTTCTCGGATCGGCTACCACGGCGTTCATCGGTACGCTCACCGATAACAATTGACCATTACGATCCAAAATGGAGCCGCGCACGGAAAGAATTTCGTCCTTACGAAGGGAACGCTTATCCGCCTCACCGGAAAGCGTGTCGGAATTAACGGATTGCACGTAAGCCGCACGCGCCACCAAAGCGCCCAATCCCAAAAAAATAAAACAGCTCGCGATAAGATAACGGCTGCGCAAGAAACATTTTTCAAACACCATTTTCGGCTTATTTGCTTTAAATGCCGCCGTCGGTGCTGCAAGTTTTCGAATCGTCTTTTTAGATTTATTCAATTTTTTTGACGAATTAAACTTAACCATTTTAATGACTATCCTATTAATACTATGCCGATTTAATCTTTATTCTAAAATAACAACTTCTTGATCGCCTTCAACACGCTTCATTTTTAAGGTTCTGATTGCGATTGACTCAACCCTTGTACTATCGCCTTCCGTCGCTTCTTGCAATTGCAAATTACGGTATTCATCTTGCAAAGCTTGATGTTGCAGTACAAGCTCGCCGTTTGTTGAAATTAAACCGCGGGTTTGATGGGTAATCCAAATCGTCCCCATCGCAGAAATTAGAATTAATACTAATAACAACGCAATTAATTTATTTGATGAAAATAAATCTTCCACTAACAGATTTTGTAAAGGATAACGTTCATTATTCTCTAACATTTTTCATCCTAAAGACGTTCCGCAATACGTAATACAGCACTTCTTGCACGCGGGTTGGCTTGAATTTCAGCATCGCTCGGCTGAATCGCTTTACCGATGATTTTTAATTTTCGGTTACGTTGAATTTGATCTTCGCGCAAAGGTAAACCTTTTGGAATTTCCTCACCTTTGCTTTGTTTTTTCATAAAATGTTTCACCATTCTGTCTTCTAACGAATGGAAACTAATAACGGATAAACGTCCTTGCGGCGCAAGCATCTCCAATGCGGTGCTAAGTACGCTTTCCAATTCATCCAATTCCGCATTGATAAAAATGCGAATTGCTTGGAAACTCCGAGTCGCCGGATGTTTATGCTTGTCTTTAAACGGCACCGCATTGGAAATAAGTTCGGCAAGCTGCGCAGTACGGGACAAAAACTCGCTGCCATTTTTCAGCGCATTTTTATTGTATTCCACAATCGCTGTCGCAATACGTTTGGCAAACCGTTCTTCACCGAAGGTCTTTAGCACCCAAGTCAAATCTTCCAGGCAAACCTGTTTCAGCCACTCGGCAGCGGACAAGCCTTGCGTCGTATCCATCCGCATATCAAGCGGACCATCTTGCATAAAACTAAAGCCTCGTTCGGCTTCGTCAAGCTGCGGAGAAGAAACGCCTAAATCAAGCAAAATACCGTCGATTTTCCCCACTAAACCCAATTTTTCGCAAATTTCGGGAATATGAGAAAAACTGTTGTGTTCGATTTGAAAACGTGGATCTTGAATTTTTTGCGCTTCGGCGATAGCGCGAAGATCACGGTCAATACCAATTAAACGGCCGTTTGGAGAAAGTTTGGAAAGAATTAAGCGGGAATGGCCACCGCGGCCGAAAGTTCCGTCGATATAAACACCGTTTTCTTTCAACGCCAAGCCGTCCACCGCTTCGTGGAGTAAAACCGTAATATGTTCGGGCGACGAAAAAGAATTTGGCGTAGTCATAACTTAAATGCGGAAATAAACAAATTAAAAAAGTAATGCGATATCAGCACCGCACCGGCTGTTAATGCTGCGGTTCCGGTGAACAGTTCGGTTATAATGACAGCATTTTTAAATCTTCATCCATTGCAAATTCGGCACTTCCGCCGACGGCAATGTCTTCATCAATTTGGGCGTACCATTCCGTGTCGCTCCAAATTTCAAATTTATTCAATTGCCCTACCAACATTAAACCTTTTTCTAATTTTGCGTGCTGGCGTAACGGGCCGCTTAATAAAATTCGACCTTGAGCATCCATTTCGCACTCGGTGGCATAACCAAGCATCACGCGTTGTAAACGACGGGTATTAGGATCAAAATTAGAAAGCGCGAGGAGTTTTTGTTCGATTTTTTCCCATTCGTCTAACGGATAAAGCAATAAACAAGGCTGACGAATATCAACGGTACAAACCATTTGTCCTTGATTTTTCTCAATAATTTCAGCGCGATAGCGAGTAGGAATCGCTACCCGCCCCTTTGAATCCAAATTTACCGCCGCTGCACCACGAAACATATTGAGAGAACCTTTAAAAAAATTAAACTTTTGGCAGAAATTACCACTATTCGCCACTTTCCACCACTTTTCGTAAGTTTATCGGTTGTCTAACCAACTTGCAAGCAATTCCATATGGAGGAAGCTAAATTTAAAAAACAAAAAAAATCCTTGAGACTCTCAAGGATTTTCAGCATTCATTCACTTCATATCGAAGCGGAAATTTTAGTTTTTTAGGCGTTAATTTTTTGCCGTCCCAATGATAAACATGCCATGAATTTTGCCGTTGATTAGCAAAAGCCGCAAGATAAAAGGGCAATTCTTCGGTAAAAAATAATTCACCCGAGGGGCAATAGTTCGAAAAAATTTGTTTCTTTAATGGAAAATGATGCACTTCCGATAATTTTACAATGCCTGCGCCTTGTGATTTCAGCACCGCTTCGCGTAAGCACCAACAGCGGTAAAACGCTGCTTCGGCATGTTCTTGCGCTTGAAACCACGCGACTTCGTGGGGAGGCGAGAAATATGTCATTAAAGCAAGAAAATTGCGTGTTTTTGGAAATTCGATATCAATACCGACCACACTTTGCGTTTTTTCCGTTTTCAGTATCACCGCCACCCAATCACCCGAATGACTCATATTAAAATCCAACATCTCAGCCGGAAAATAAGGGCGACCGCTTTCGGTACGGTGGATTTCGGATAACAACGAAGTCGGTTTTTCCACGCGTTTTAATAGTTGCCACAATAAAAAATGAGCCAAACGGCGGCATTGATGACGTTGCTGTACGCGCGCATTACCTTCGGGCAAATGACGCAGCTTTTCCGGAACCAGCTCGTCGGGAATTTCATCAAAAGGGAAAGGTTGGCGAATATCGGCGTAGGCGATCAAAGCGGTCATAGCGGATTTGAATAAATTTCACGTCGCGTCATTATAGTGACAAACCCTTCGCTCGCCAATATTAGCCAATTTTTCAGCGGATATTCGGGCTAATGAAAAATGAACGTCGCCAGAAGCACCGCATTGAAAAGACGAATGATGCAAACAGCACCGTATTGAAAAGCCGAACGATGCAAACAGCACCGCATTGAAAGGGCGTGGCTGAGGTGTTGAATGTGGGCGGCTAAAAAGAAAGCCGACACCGCTTTCTATAAGTATGAGATGAAAATTTAAACCAGAATTTGAACAAGGCTTGGTGAAGCCGATAAGAAATTAAAAAGGGGCGCAAAGCCCCATTCCATCGTTAATTGACAAAAATCAATCACACGATTATTTCAACAAATAAGCACGTAATTGCGCAAAATCATTCTCCATTTTATCGGAAAGTAACGGCAATTTATTGTGTCTATCCAAGGCTTCCGGAAGCGGCAATTCCAAACTAAGAATGCGCTCGACCGATTCTTTAAATTTCGCCGGGTGCGCAGTGCAAAGGAAAATACCGGTTTCACCCGCTTTGAGTTGATCTTTCAACACCTGATACGCAATTGCGCCGTGCGGTTCGCACACATAACCTTCTGCATACATTGCTTTTAAGGTTTCTTCCGTTTGCGCATCGGTCAACATACCGGAACCTAACTCCGCCAAATTCCAACTGTTGCGCTTAAATAATTCTTCCACACGTGGCCAGTTGTTCGGACGGCTGACGTCCATCGCATTAGAAAGCGTTGCGACCGTTGCTTTCGGCTCCCAGTTACCGGATTGTAAATAACGTGGCACGGTGTCATTGGCGTTGGTTGACGCGATAAAACGTTTAATCGGCAAACCTAAGGTTTTTGCGATTAAGCCGGCAGTTAAGTTACCGAAGTTGCCACTCGGCACGGAAACCACCAGGTTATCGCGTTTTTCTTTTGGTAACTGTGCTACGGCTTCAAAATAGTAACAAATTTGTGCCAGTAAACGGCTGATGTTGATGGAATTTGCTGAGTTCAAACCAATCGTTTCACGTAGTTCCGCATCATCAAAGGCTTGTTTAACCAGCGCTTGGCACGCATCAAAGTCACCGTTAATCGCCACGGTGCGAATATTACCGCCTAGGGTGCAAAACAATTTTTCTTGTAACGGACTGATTTTGCCTTTCGGATACAAAATCACCACGTTGATATTTTCTAAACCATAAAATGCATGCGCCACCGCCGCACCGGTATCGCCGGAGGTTGCCGTTAAAATCGTGATTTTGCCGTCACCGCGCACTGCCGCAAGGGCTTGCGCCATAAAACGGCCGCCAAAATCTTTAAACGCCAATGTAGGTCCGTGGAATAATTCTAATGCGTAAATATTCTCTTCCACTTTCGCTAGTGGTGCAGGGAAAGTAAACGCGTTTTTTACCATCGCATTGAGGGTTTCCGTTGGGATTTCATCACCGATAATCGCAGAAAGGATTTTTTGACTGCGTTCAACGAGCGGGAGATCTAATAATTCATTGATGTTTTCTAGTTTCGGTAAGACTTCCGGGAAGAATAAGCCTTGATCTCTGCCGAGCCCTTGACGGACGGCTTGGGAGAAAGAAACTTGTTGTTCGGGGTGTTTGATGTTGTATAGGTTCATGGTTGATCCGTTTAGTTTGTTAATTTTGAATGTGGTTGTCTATTTTAAATATGATGTAATTTTTTAAATCGGATTTCGCCGAGGGCGACTTACTTTCTTTTACTCGTGTAAAAGAAAGTAAGCAAAGAAAACACGCCCCAGTTAAATCGCTGTCTTTGCTTTGTTTCAATTTTCTTAACGGCAATTTGCTGAACTCGCTACGCTCAGACAGACGCAAATTGCCTAAAAATTGAAAGTCGCAAAGGCGATTTATATGGGGCCCCGAATTAATCGGAGCGTTATTTGAGAAGTGCGGTTGGTTTTGAAGTGCTTTAATAGCTCTGAATCATTTATGAGGTTGATTCACTTCTGCCAAATCTCCCCTTACCCCTCTTTGCTAAAGAGGGGGATTGGTTAGATAAAAAATCTTTCAGGAATCAACCGCACTTTAAATCGAAGAAAGAATAAAATGGGGTCCCCATATAAATCGCCTTTGCGACTTTCAATTTTTAGGCAATTTGCGTCTGTTTACTCACTTCGTTCGCCCTTCGGGCCGTTGCTAAAGCAACGTTCAAACGCAAGCGTTTGTGAGCGTAGCGAGTTCAGCAAATTTCCGTGAAGCAAATTTCTGCTTTTTCAGGAAACAAGGCAAAGCAG
>ERZ773100.546-NODE-546-length-19276-cov-6.267728_pt1 | contig 19276 bp, 20 predicted proteins | sample MGYA00511119_ERZ773100 | MGnify/ENA primary metagenome ERZ773100 (study PRJEB29015, sample SAMEA2738000) | human oral metagenome | biome: human oral; feature: human-associated habitat; material: dental | place: China | collected 2111 ...
CGCCGCCTCTGCGAGAAGTGTGACCTCGCAATTCAAGTCCCCTTCCCGCCCCAAGAAAATAGAAATCACGGCGTGAATTTAGGAATGAAATTTTATTTTGTAAATTTTTACAAAATTTTATGATATAGCCTAGCGCTTGGGTACATTATGTGCGATATTCGTAAGGGGGCGGCGCTCAGAGTTGCGAGGCGCGCCCGCCCCCTTACCAACCCCCACCCGCGCGACGCTAGCAGGGCGGACTGCGTCCGCGTTATTCAAACTGCGGCTTGCGCCGCATATTTGAAATTTTAAATTCTACGTAAAATTTAAAACCACGAGCCGCAAAGTGTTTCGGCGCAGCGGGTATAAGCGGATGTAAATTTAAAATTTACCCGCTGCAAGCTGCAATCAGGATGCAAGCGAGTAAATTTGGCAATTTCAGGCAAATTCACGAGCAAAAATAAATTTTACAAATTCCCAAGAAATTTTATAAAATCTCTCTAAAATCATACCCTGCGTTTTTGAGCGCCCAGGCGATGTCCTCTTGATGAGCCTTGCCTTTAGTCTCAAGCGTGATCGTGATCTGCGCGTCGCCGTATTCGATATTGGTCGAAAAGCGGTCGTAGTCGATCTTGACGATGTTTGCATTGGCACGGCGCAAAATTTCTGTAAGCCCCGTAAGTGCGCCCGGCTTATCGACGAGCGTGACGTTGATCGTCATCTTGCGGTGCGACTTGATAAGACCTTTTTCGATGATGATGTTTAGCATCTGCACGTCGATATTGCCGCCGCTTAGGATGATACCGATCTTTGCGCCCGCGGGGAATGCAAATTTCGCGTTCATCAGCGCTGCTACTCCCGCCGCGCCCGCGCCCTCGACGATGATTTTTTGCTGCTCGAGCAGATAGAGTATCGCGCTTGCGATCTCCTCGTCATCGACCTGCACGAACTCATCGACGCACTCGATGATCGTAGAGAGCGTGATCTCGCTCGTATCTCGTACCGCGATGCCGTCGGCGATGGTGCGGACCGATTCGGAATTTAGCGGCTTTTTCGCGACGAAGCTATCGTGCATCGCAGGCGCGCCCTTGGCGGCTACGGCAATAATTTTGATGTCGGGGTTGATCTGCTTGGCGCAGCTGCAAACTCCCGTCGCAAGCCCGCCGCCGCCTACAGGAACGACGATGTATTCAAGATCAGCGACCTCTTCGATCATCTCAAGCGCGATCGTGCCCTGGCCCGCTTGGACGAACTCGTCGTTAAAAGGATGCACGAACGTCAGATTGTGCTCTTTGGCATATTCCAGTGCAAACGCGTACGCCTCGTCGAAATTATCGCCCTTTAGGATGATCTCTGCGCCCAGAGCCTTCGTGCCGCTTACCTTAAGTAGCGGCGTAGCTTCAGGCATTACGATCACGGCATGCACGCCGAATTTTTGCGCGCTCATCGCTACGCCCTGGGCGTGGTTGCCCGCGCTTGCAGCTATTACTCCATGGGCCCGCTCCTCATCCGTTAGGTGCGCGATTTTATTGTAAGCGCCGCGAATCTTATACGCGCCGGTGCGCTGCAAATTCTCGCTTTTGAGATACACTTCCGCGCCGTAAAGCTTGCTGAGCTTCGGCGCCAAAGCAAAGGGCGTTTTATAGACGAAATCGTTTATCGTGCGCTTTGCTTGGATGATTTTATTTAGATCAACCATCTACTTCCTTTCGTAATTTTAAATTTTGTTATTATACATATTTTTAGGCGAAATTTTATCCAGCGCGCCGTCTAAATCCGCGACTTCGGTTTTAAGCTCATCTAACTCCTGCGCCGCAGCAGCACGCCGCATTCGATATGGCTCGTATGCGCGAACTGATCGAAGATCGCAAACCTGCGCACCTCATGCGTAACGCAAAGCGAGCGTAAATTTTCAAAAAGCGTCTGCGGATTACAGGAGATGTAGATTAGATTACGAAAATTTTTTATGAAATCAATCACGCTAGGCTCCAGCCCCGCGCGCGGCGGATCTATCAAGACGTGCGAAAAATCGTAGCTGAAAATATCGATCCCCTTCAGCCGCTCAAACTCGCGCTTGCGCGCAAACGCACTCATCAGCTCATCCGCGCTAAGGCGGATGAATTGCGCGTTGCAAACGCCGTTGAGCTCGCAGTTTATGCGGGCATTCGCGATCGAGCTTTTTGAAATTTCGCTCGCCAGCACGCGGTTAAATTTAGCCGCAAGCGGGATAGTGAAGTTGCCGTGCCCGCAGTACAGCTCCAGCAGATCGCGCGCGGCGGAGCTTTTGGGGCGCACGGCATATTTTTTGCAGCTAGAATTTTGCGCGGCGGGCTTCTCGCAGCTAGAATTTTGCGCGCTTTGCTTTTCGCAATCTAAATTTTGTGAGGCGGAATTTTGCACGTCCAAATCCTTGCGAGCGAAATTTTTATCCGCAGAGCTCTCGTCTTTGGACGTATAGTTAAATTTCACGGAATTTTCGCCGTTAAATTTTGCAGAAGCGGAATTTGCTTTAACGGAATTTCGGTAGGCGGCGTCAAATTCGGCGGAATTTACAGAAGCAGAATTTCTATCAGTAGAATTTTGCGGGGCGGACTGCTCGCAACTGTAATTTTGCGCAGCGGAATTCTCCGCTATGGAATTCTTTGCAACGAAATTCTGCGCGGCGCACAGCTCGCTCGTGCCCTCTTTGCCGAAGTCCACGCAGCTTCTCGCCCAGGCGATCATCTTTTCGTTCACGCCGCGGTTTGGCTGGATGAAGGCGTTTTCGCCGAAGCGAAATTTATAAACTCGCCCGTCCACACAAAGCTCGTCTATGAGGCTTAGCTCGCCGCTTAGAAGCTTCTGTCTGCGCGCGCGAGCCATGATCGTGATACCAAGCTTGCCCGCTAGTTCGCAAATCGCCTCCTGTTCGCGCTCGCCCAGGCGCTTGTGATAAAGCAGCGTCGCCAAAATCCCGCTAGCACACGAGATAAACTCGACGCCGAAGAGCTTCTCTTTTAAAGCTTCGCTCCGCCTAAGCGCCTCTAGCAGCCGCGGCATTAAATTTGCGATAGGAAGCGCTACCTTAGGGCATTCGTTAATTAAAATTTTCTTGCTACGTGCACCGCCCATCGTGTATGCAAGATCAGATGCGCTATGCCAAATATCGTGCCAGATGCCAAATTCCGCCCTGATGCGGTAATTTTGCGGCTGCGAGGCAAAAAACTCAAACTCGCCGTCAAAAAATTCTCTGAACTTATCGCTTATCAGCTGCTTTTTGTATGAAATTTGATCCTCATAGGGCTCGACGAGCGTGCAGCTGCCGCAGCTACTGAAGCTTTCGCAATTCATACATCCACTCTTTTACCCACCGTGCGCAGTAAAAGAATGATAGCTGCGATACCCAAGATCAGACATCCCCACACGCTGAGCCCAAAGCCCGCAGGTAGGTAGCCGCAAACGATACTAATGCCGCAAACGACCAGCGCATAGGTCATCTGCGTGCTTACGTGCTCGATGTGATCGCAGCCTGCGCCCATCGAAGAAAGGATCGTCGTATCCGAAATCGGCGAGCAGTGATCGCCGAAGATCGCTCCGGTGAGTACTGCGCTGATATTTACGCACATGAAAACGTGAAATTCCTCGCCGCTAAGTCCGTATTTTTGCCCCACGGCGTGCGCTAACGGTACGGCCAGAGGAGTTACGATACCCATGGTGCCGAAGCTCGTGCCGGTGGAAAATGAGATAAACGAGCTAAGCACGAAGATCACGATCGCAAGCGCAAAGCGCGGCGTAGCGTCGCTTAGAAGCTCGACTAGGTAGCGCGAAGTACCAAGCTCTTTGATAACAGAGCTTAGCGACCACGCAAAAAGCAGGATTATGACGGTGTTTAGCATGCTTTTCCAGCCGCCAACCCAGACCTCGATCGCCTCTTTGACGCCGTAAATTTTTTGTGCGATGCCTAAAACGACGGCGATGATCGATGAAAAGAGCGCGGATTGAAACAGCACTACCGAGGCATCCGCCGCGCTAAATGCGGTGCGGATCGAAGTGAAGCTAAGAGGAGCCGCCTTGACCGCCTCCAAAGCCTCGCCCTCCAGCGAGCTGTAGCCGTTGAGATAAAATCCGATAACGGAAAGAACGATCATCGCTCCTAGCGGGATTATCGCGTTTATCTTGCGAAGTACTACGCCCTCTTTGGGTACGAAAATTTGATCCTCTAAATTTTTGATCTTAAAATCCGCGGCTCCGCTCTTACCGCCGCGAGATGCGATCTCTGCGCGATACATCGAGCCAAACTCCCTACTCATCACTGCCGTGGCGACTACGAAAAAGATCATGAAAATGTTATAAAATCTATACGGAATCGTCTCTACAAAGACGGTAAAGGCATTTATGTTTTCTATGCCGATCTGCGAGTAGGCCTCTTTGATCGCCGAAATTTCGACTCCGACCCAGGTGGAGATCACCGCGATACCGGTAATCGGCGCGGCGGTCGCGTCGATGATGAAGGCGAATTTCGCGCGCGAAATTTTAAATTTATCCATCAGAGGCCGCATGATGGGGCCCACGATCAACGCGTTTGCGTAATCATCAAAAAATATCACGATACCCATGAGCCAAGTATAAATTTGACCCAAAACTGGGGTGTCTGCGTGCTTGCTAAGCCAAAGCGCAAGCGCCTTCGTACCGCCGCTTTTGGTCACCAAAGCGATGAGCCCGCCGATACACATAACCTGAAGCAAAATACCCGCATTCCACGTATCCGCCATCGATTTTACCATACGCGAGCACAGGTTTGTAAAAGCGAAAAGCGCCGAAGCTGCGATATTTTGATCGACCATACCGATAAGAAAGGTTCCGCTTAGCACGCCCAAAAACAGCGACAAAATCACGTCCTTGGTGATGAAAGCAAGCACGATCGCCGCAACCGGCGGGATAAGCGTCAGCACGCCGTAAAGCTCGCTGTTTCGCACGGCGGGCTCCACGTCCGCAAGCGCCAGCGCGGGCAAAAAAATCGCTGTAAAGATAAGCAAATTTTTTAACATTTTAATCCTTGATTATTGATAAAATTTTAAAATTTAACCTCCGATCGGGGGTTAAATTTTAAAATTCTGCGCGCCTTGCAGCAATTATTCGTATTCACGCGCTTTCTTTTACGGCGATTTTTGAGCGTCTTAATCGCACAGCAAGCTCTACAATTTTGCTGCGTTTACAATTTCGAGCACGCATTTTTAAGCAATTTATCGCACAGAAAAATCTCTCCGGTGCAAAATACCGCGCGCGGCGTAATCAAAAGCGTTTTATAAACGCATTTAAAATTTTACTTAACATAGCAAAAGCCCCAAGTCAAGGTAAAATTCCGCAATGTTGCGACACTTGCTTTGCCGCAAGAGCGATAAATTTCGTGCGCAAAATTTGACGAAATCCCGCTCTTGATCGCAAACCAAAATCCCTCGGCAAAAATTTTATCGCGCATAAACGCACAAATATCGTCATTTTTAAAGCTCGTCTGCGCGTTTATAAAATTTCAGAGCATGCAACCTGCGCAAGCAAAGCGATAAAATTTTAAAGCGTTAAATTCTACCAACTCGCACTCGAAAAATCTGCTAAATTTATAGAATTTACAAAGCGGCAAAACATTAAATTTAAAGCTCATAAGGCTTTTGCAAACCCAAAACGCCGCAAACCTAAAACGACGACGAAGCGGCGAGCGACCCTTTAAATCAAGCCTGCTAATTCTCACGCTCAGGTGCATCTTGCGGATCGCTCGTAAAATCATCGCTTACTTGCGTAGGACTTAATCCAAGCGAGCGCAAATAGCTCTGCGTAGCCGCTTCACCACCCGCAAGCGCGTAGTCTAGCGCATTTAGCCCCGACTCATCGACTGCTTTTTCGTTTGCGCCCGATTTTACGAGCAATTCAACGATCTGCTTGGTACTTTTTTGCGCCGCAAACATCAGCAGTGTCTTGCCCGCGCCCGAACGCTCACAGCCGTCGCTACGCTCGCCTAACGATGCTAGAGCCTGGGCCTCGGCGCTGCCGATCTGGCGGACATTTACGCTAGCATGCGAGTAGATTAGCAACTTTACGAGCTCATAATTTTTTGCCGCGGCGGCGAAAAATATCGGAGTTTGCCCAAGTGAGTTTTTATAGCCAACCAAGGCGCCTTTAGAGATCATAAATTTTGCGCTTTGAACGTTATTCATCGCGTAAAATAGAGAGTTTTCCTCGCCCGCATTCACCTGCGCGCCTCGCTCGATCAAAGCGCCGCTAAAGCGCTCGTCATATCCTAGCAAAAGCGCCAGATCCAGGGCATTATCAAGCTCGTAAATTGCAAAATCCTTGCTAAAAAGTAGCGCACGGAACTCATCTGGGCCTACTCCGCCTTTTAGCGCCAGCTCAAGCTCACCGTAATTTCCCGCCTTGCGATCCTTTGCGGCGTATGCGATAAATTCCGCTATAACAGCGCTTGCCAGCTCATCGGCGTCGTTTTTATTAAATTTGGCGGCGAAATAATCTTTTAGCGCCTCCCTGGCTGCTGAGATCTCGCCCATAAAATTGCCATAAGCGATGAAATTTCCAATCTTGCGCTCAGAGTAAAATTCTAAGGCTTCAAGCGATTTTTCGCTAATTTGCGCGTAGTTTTTCTCTTTGGCATAGCTCAAAAAGCCCTCGCCATCCATTCCCGCAAATGCCAAGGTTCGCTCAAGCCTTTTTTCGTTCAGCAAGGCTTCGTTACCGACACAATCGATATTTTCGTCCCTGATCTCAGAAGCCGCGCTTTTTAAATTTTGCAAAAATTCTGCGCCAGCCAGCGAGCCTTTACAGCCAAAATCGCTTTGCAGCAGCTCTTCGTCCGCAGGCTCTTTGCTAAAAAAGCCGCGCGGATCGCTTAGTATCTGCTCGCAAGAAGCGCCAAAAAGCGTGCCGCAAAAAACAAACGAACCCATTAGAATTTTTCGCATCGCTACCTCGAATTGCATTTGAAGCGTTATTTTACCTTTAAATTTATTTATTAAAACTTAGTGCGGGCGGTGGACTGCACGAAATTTCTTTAAGCTTTATGGAATTTCGCGAAATTTCTGAAATTTTGCGGCGCGGCGGCGCGGCGGCGGGCGGCGTTAAACGACGGCTAGGCAGAGGTGTAGAGACGGACGGCGCTGTATGACGACACAGCGACCGGCAGGTTAAAATTTTAAAATTTACGCGCGGGCTAGCGGTAAAATAAAATTTTGCAAGCTGTACAGATCTAGCGGAATTCCGCGCACGATCGCGCAATTAACTTGCCGAATAAAATTTTATGCGCTCTGCGCGGAGTGAAATTAAAATTTCTCCGAGTAAAATTCCGCGCTTAGCGCAAATTCCGCCGCGTTAAAATTTAGCGAATTTCAATCTGATGGAATTTAGCACGACCGTTACGGAGCTAAAGCACATCGCCGCGGCGCCGTACATCGGCTTTAGAAGCACGCCGAGCGCTGGATATAGCGCGCCTGCCGCGATCGGGATACACACGGCGTTGTAAAACAGCGCCCAGAAGAGGTTTTGCCTAATCGTCCGCATGGCAGCACCGCCTAGGCGGAATAGATACAGCACGCTTTCAAGGTCGTTCTTTATAAAAATCACGTCGCCCGCACCCTTGGCTACGTCGCTGCCGCCGTTCATCGCGATGCCGATGCTAGCGGCTTTTAAGCTCGGTGCGTCATTGACGCCGTCGCCCACGAAAAGCACCCGTTTGCCCTCGTCGGTCAAGGATTTGATGAACTCATATTTGCCGCTTGGAAGCACTCCGCTTCTTACCTCGTCGATGCCGAGGTTGCGAGCGACGAAATTTGCCGTTTTGGCGTTATCGCCCGTTAGCATGACGGTTTTTACGCCTCTGTTTTGTAGCGTCTGCACGACGCTGCGCGCTTCGGCTCTGATCTCGTCGTTAAATGCGATAAAGCCCGCGTATGAGCCGCCTATCGCGCAGTAAACGACGCCGAAGCCCTTGTCTAAAAGCTCCTCCGCTTCTACTTCGACGCCCGCATCCACGCCGCGCTCGCGCAGAAAGCCCGCGCTGCCGCAAAGAATTTCGCCGGTGGGATTTTTTGCGACGATACCTTTTCCCGCGACGCTTTCAAACTCACCGTTAAATTTAGAAATTTCGCCGAATTTCAGCTCGGCAAATTTCACGATCGCCTTTGAGATCGGATGTTCGCTAAGCTTTTGCGCGCTTGCTAAAGCGTAGAGATCCTGAGCGCTCAGATCGCTGAAGCTTACCGAAATTTCGCCCTTGCTAAGCGTGCCTGTTTTATCAAAAACCGCGACGTCCGCGTCCTTTAAAATTTCTAAAATTTCGGGATTTTTGATTAAAATTCCAGCTTTTGCGGCGTTTGAGATCGCGCAAACGATCGCAATCGGCGTCGCAAGCCCTAGCGCGCACGGGCAGGAGATGATAAGCACGCAGATAGCTGCGGATGCAGCGTATGAGAGCCGCCCGTCAAGCGCCATCCACGCTATAAAGCTAACAAGCGCGATCAAGATCACCGCGGGCACGAAGATATTTGAAATTTTATCGGCAAAGCGCGCGATCGGCATCTTTTTGTTGCCCGCCTCGTTTAGCAGATTTTTAATCTCGGCAAGCAGCGTCTGATGCGAAAATTTCGTCACCTTCACGTAGATGACGCCGTCAGTGCTGACGCAGCCTGCATTTACCTCATCGCCTACGCTTTTATAAACCGCCAAGCTCTCGCCGCTGATGAGAGAGGCGTCGATCTGCGCGCCGCCTTCTACGATAAGCCCGTCGCAAGGGATGCGCGAGCCGTTTTTTACGAGAACCTTATCGCCCGGCTTTAGCGCTTCTGCGCGCACTTCGGCTATCGTGCCGTCGTCTTTGATCAAAAGCGCGGTTTTAGGGCTTAGATCGATTAGCCCCTTGATGTAGTCGTTCGCCTTCATCTTGCTGCGCTCTTCGAGGTATTTGCCGAGCGAAATAAAGGCGATTATCATCGAGGCGGATGAGAAATAAAGATTGGTAAATTCATTCTGCGCGCCGTGCGTATAGACCCACGCCGCGGCCGTTAGCGAATAAGCAAACGCAAAAAAGCTTCCCATCGCCACGAGCACGTTCATATCGAAGCTTCTGTTTTTCAGCGAGCCGTAAGCGTGATAAAAGAAGTTCTTGCCGCAGTAAAAAAGGCTCACGCACGCCATCGCCGCGCAAAGCAGCGCCTTTGGAACGAAGCTTAAAAACCCGCTCATCTCCACAGCCATTACCGCCGCAGCTAAAATGAGAGCGAGGATTAGCCTAAATAGCGCCGCTTTGAGGTTGCGCCGCTTTTTGCGCTCCAAATCCTCGTAATCCACGGCGATATCGTAGCCTAGTTTTTTGATCTTAGCTTTTAACGTCTCCTCAAGCACCGGATCGGCAAGTACGAACTCGCCGTTGCCGTTTGCGAAATTTACGTGCGCGTCCTGTACCCCCTCGATCTTGCGACTTACCCGCTCGATCGCGTTAGAGCAGTTTACGCAGCTCATCCCGACGATATTTAGAGTGATTTTACTTGACATTGCGTTAGTTTTTAGGCTAGCTTTTCTGCGACGCTAAAGCCCAAATCGTCCATCTCCTCTTTAAATTTAGCCTCGTCGCGCGGATCTAAGCTTAAACTCACCACTCCGCTTGCTACGTCCACCTCGATCTCGCCGAAATCGTCCTTAAGCGCGTTTTTGATCGTCCTTGCGCAGTTTTCGCAGTGGATATTTTGCGCCTTAAATTTTACGCTTTGTTTCAAAGCCATAAGCCTCTCCTTTGGATTAAAATTTTAAAACTTATACTACTTTTTAATAAATTTAAGTCGCAACACATTAAATTTACTCTATTATAGCAGTTAAATCTTTAAACTGCGAGGTATAGACATGAGTGAAATTTCTTTCTATTTTGAGGAAGGTGATTTCGTGTTAAAAGCCAGTAGAGTTGTTAAAGCCGAAAAGAGCGGCACGCTTGTCTTTCGAAACAAAATGAACTCTGTGTTATTCCCGGTTAATTTCACGGCTAGGGATTATGATATTTTCTTTACGATCTGCTGGTATGCAAAGCAGATGGGCTATGTTGAAAATGCCAAATTTATTGAAATGCCTTACTCTGAAATTTGTAGATTTATGCCGTCTGGCCTGAATAAAACCAGATTTAACGATGAAGTAAAGAATTTTAGAGCCAAAGTTTTAGGGCAAGACGGCGCTGCCATCTATAGGAGCGTCGAAATTACCGAAGATGATGAAATAACTACCGTAGGCGTATTTTTTACGGATATTCGGATTTTTAGAAATAAGCAATCATTAAGTTTTAGACTAAACCCGGTTGCTCTTGAGATTTTATTCAGTACCCTTAAATTTATGAAAATAGATTTAAACGACTTTGTTGCGATTAAGGGCAAATTTGCCAAGACTTTATATCGACTCCTGCATCAATACGAAAACGTAAAAGCCGATAAAGACGGCTTTAAGTGTGTAAATTTTAATAGAGACGACTTTGAAAGATTTATGAGTGCGCCGGCTAAATATAACGCTTCCGATTTGGATCGCTTTGTAATTAATCCGTCTATAAACGAATTAAATGAAAGCTATTTCAAAAAACTTCTTTTTGAGAAAAGAATAGCTGACGGCAATAAAAAAGCAGTGGTCGGCTACTCGTTCAAATTTATTTTGAATGAAAAAACGGAAAGAATAGGGGCTTAAAACTGCGCCTCTTGTCGCTTTAGGTGCATAACCCTATCGCTTTGATCCTTATCGTCGCTTACAGGGCTTCTAGGGACTTAAAATTATCTTAAAACAACGCATTCCCGGTACAAATAAATTGCCGGGTTCTGCGCTATCCTCTTATTCTCATAGCGATGTATTCGTCCGTATCTAGGTCGTAGTTGTTCGCTTCGGCTTTAAACTGCATCAGTTCGTCAAAGGTAAAAATATCTTTGAGCTCGTATGTGGCTAAAATTTTAACGTCTGAATACGTCAGGATGCTTACTTCTAGGCTCTCTGCGATCTGCCTTATTTTCTCTTTCTTGGAATCACTTACGAATACGATATAATTTTTTATATGCTGCACGTCCTTTGGATCGTTTGGCTGCGGCGCCTCGATAAGCCCCATTTTAAACCGCACAAACTCGCTCATGCTGGTGTTGAACCATTTGGCCTGATCATAAATTGTTATCAGCACATCGTCTTTTATATGCGGTATCGGCGTCGTTAGGGCGAGCTCTATAAATTTGGCCAGCGTATACGTCGGATATTTTTTTCGTATTTTTACGGCCAGTTCCTTTGAGAATTTCGTCCCTATCGCCACTTTGCTCTTTTTTGCCGGCGCTTCTTTTTGCGTGTCCGCCCCAGTTATAAATTCCTCTAGCTTGTCCGTAGAGTTGCTTGCTCTTTTAAAGTCCATTTTCTTCCCTTTTATTTTTTAAAATTCTAATCTCTTAATCTTAATAAAAAATGAAATATTAAAAATTAAGATAGCATTATTTTTAATTTTTCGCAAAACTAAAAATAATAAATTTCCTAAATTTATACTAAAAAAACGATAAAATGCTCATTTTTCACCCTTTTAAAAATATCTCTTCGCATAAGTTTTTGATTTCTTGCTCCGCCTTGTTGCCGTCATTCATCTCGACTACGCCGTAGCCTAGTTGTGTGGCTATTTTGTAGCGCTCGCGCTCAAATATGATCGTGCCCGCTAGCCTTATGTAATCCTCTTGAAGCTCCTCGATAAATGCTTTCAGGCTGTCTATTTTCTTGTATAAAAACGGGTTGGTCGAGGCTCGGTTTATTACGATATAGGCTTGCAGCTTTTCGTTTTGCTCTTTGGCCATTTTTACGATATTGACCATTTTGTCTAGGACGCTTACGTCAAACTGGCTTGGAATGGTCGGGATTATCACGATGTCGCTTAGAGCGATGGCTATTCGCATCTCTCTGCTATCTCGGCCGCCCGTGTCTACGACTATGTCTTTGCTGCGATCTACGTTTTGCAGAAATTCTTTTAAATTTTCGCCGTATTTGTAAGCAAAATCAAATGCCTTTGGATGCCCCTCTTCGTTTCGTATATTTAAAAACGTGGCGATCGACTTTTGCGGATCGGTATCCAGCAGCAAAAGTGACTCGCCTTTTACCATGCCTTGATTTATGGCTATGTTTGTGGCAAGCGTACTTTTTCCGCTGCCGCCTTTTTCGTTGCAGATCGATACTATCATCATCTCTCCTTTGCGTAAAAATTTAAAATGATTATATCGCCTTAAACTTAATAAATAATAAAATATATATTGTTAGAATACTATCTTATAAAATAAAATCAAAGATAAAAGGTATATTTTAAATAAAATTACATAAAAATAGCAATAATATTTTATAAATTTCTACTCTTTTCTAGTCGATAGTAAGAAGTGCATTTTTATAATAAAATAAAGCATTGCGTTAAATACGATATAGCAGATCGCGGCCAGCGTTATAAAGAACGCGTCCGCGTTTAGGATCGTTTCCACCTTATTAGGTAGTTTGAAAAAATATAAAACTGCATTTGTGCCAAAGCCTAGTAAATTTATGGCCAAAAATACCCACATAAATCGCTTGGCGGGGCTGTTAAATAGTTCTGTTTTCTTTGACTTCTTCATGATTTTAAATAAATTTCTCCCTAAATTTGATTTATTAGCCTAGTTCTCGGTTTAAGGCCGTTGATTCGCTGAATTATTATCCTGGTAAATAGTTCTTGTCCGTTTAGGACGGCCGATTTCGTGTTGCTTTGTGCATAGTCTTGTTTTACTAGCTCGGGGTATTTTTCCTTGATCTCAAAATCGCAGCCCAATATATGAAACTGCGCAGGGTTGTGCCGTAAAAAGAACGTAAGGGGTACGCCGATTACGCCATCATAGTCGATCGGTATGTTTTTATAATTGGTCACTTCTATGATTTTGTAGTTATCGTATTCCGGGTATTCGTGCTCATTGCCTTTGTATTTTTTCATCAGTCTTACGCCGGTTTGATGCTTTGTGCTTTTTAAATTCGTAAACCACGATACGTTGCTAAATCGCTTTTTGCTGCCGTCCGGGCGAGTAAAAATATTTACTTGGTGATTTCCTAGCCAAATTTGGTTATTTTTGTATAGCTCAAATATCTTTTTATAGGTAATCGAATACGTTCCGCCTACGATTAAAAATTTCTTTTGACCGCTTTGGGCTATATCTATAAGCTCTCTAAAAAGGGAGAAGGGTGGATTAGTTACGACGATGTCGGCCTGCGCGATTATCTCCTTTACTTCGTCGCTGCGAAAGTCGCCCCGACCGCGCAACTGCGTTTCGCTCATGCCGTCACTCGTGATCTCTATTTTCGTGCCTTTCGAGTTTAGCTCGTTGATGTTAAACGTCGTCGTGATCAGCTTTTTTAGCTCCAAAGTTTTAAAATTTAAGGCGAAATACCTATAAAAGTTGCTATTTTTGCCGTCATTGCACGGGCAGACTACGATTTTGCCTTTAAAGTGCGCTTTGTAGTCTCGTAGCTCTTCTCTGATCTCGTCAAAGCTAGTATAAAACTCGTCGTCGATCTCGTATTTGGCTTTCATAAAATATACATTGGCTCTCTTTTCTTTATCTGCCATCCAGCCTTGCTCGACCAGCTCGTTTTGGGTTGAAATTTGGCTCATTCTTTCCCTTTTTGTCCCGTTTTGCTTTTTGTATCGAAATACGATTTTAAAAAGCAAATTTCAAAATAATCAGCTTCTGGATCATTTAAATAATGCTCTAAAAATGAAGTGAGTTCTGAACGTACGCTGCCAAACTCTTTAATAAATTTTTTCTTATTTTGCGTTGCAAAGCATATAAAATCATCTTTGCCGATAATACACTCATAACGACTTTCTAAGTTTTTCTTGTATTTTTTAAAAATGTCAAAAAATACAGGGTTTAACGTATCCTTATATTTTTTACCGAAATAAATCCCGGCTATATCTTGCTCTTTATCGATTGTCGTTTTACGGCAAACACGAAAAAAGATTTCGGTGTTGTCCACAACCATGTTATTTCCTCTTCAATGCCTTTTCTATAAACGCCTTACAAATTTTCAGATCAGTATCGTAACCTTTGGGTAGCTCCAGCTTTTTATCTTTTGCTAGATCTTGCGCTAGTTTGATTTGTTTGTCGCTCGGCGGGCGGATGGCTTTATCTTTATTTTTATTTATAAAATCCGAGCAAATTTTCCAGTCTGCTTCTATGCCGTCCGGCAATGCTATTTTTAAATCCGAAGCTATGTTTTTCGCAAAATTTAGCTGGGCTTCGCTCGGAGGTTTGGTCTCGCCGCTATTTAGCTCTTTAAAGCCCATTTTCTCGTGCAGCGGCTTTATAAAATCGAGATAATTTACTTTGCCGTCGCTTATTTCGTCTAGCACGCCTTCCATTTGCTTTGTAAATTCGCTTTGCGTGATCCACTCGTCATTCGCCTTAACACTTTCGATGAAACTTATCCCTTTGCCGGTGGCCACTATGTTTTGATTTTTGCCTTTGGTCTCGATAACTACGAATTCCCGCTTTAAAAGCGTAGGCAGAAACGTCGCATACGTGCTTGGCCTACCGATGCCCTCTTTTTCTAAAAGGGAGATAAAATTGCTTTCCTTGTAGTGCTGCGGAGCTTGCTTTTTAACTTCTTGTAGCTCGAAGCCTAGCACCTCGACTTCGTCGCCTTGATTTAAATTTAGCTCTATTTGGGCTACGTCTTTATCTTGCTCGTCTTCATCGTCCGCTTGCTCTTTCAAAGCCCCCTTAAAGCCTTTATAAATGCATTTGCCGGTCTTGGCCTTAAAGCTTAGAGCCTTGACGTCTATGTCGTATGTTTTGTTCTCGTTTACGGCATTTTTGGCTTGGCTTAGGACTGAATTTAGAAAAATGAGCTCATAAAGCGATTTTTCGTCATCGCTTAGGCTTTCGCGCCCGGCGATCTCATCTATCTCGCCGTAACCATGCACGTGGCTTATACGGATCGCTTCGTGGGCTTCGGCTTGACTTTGGCTGCCGGCTTTATATATTTTTTTCTCGTACCACTCCTCCCCTTTAAATTTAGCTTCTACTTCGTTTATAAACTCGTCCGATATAGTGTTGCTGTCGGTTCTATGATACGTTATAAGACCTTTTTCGAATAGCTTTTGAGCTAGGCTCATGGTTTTATCCGAGCTAAACCCCAGCCTCTTATTCGCCGCTTCTTGCATTTGGCTGGTTCTAAACGGAGCTTGCGGCTTTATTTGGCTTTGTTTCGTATCTATTTGATATACTTTCGCCCTGCTACCGCCAAGTTCGGCGATTTTTGCGTTCGCTTCGTCCTTTGAGCTAAAAATATTATCGTTTACGGCCGTAAATTCTACGCCGCTCCTCGTTTTTAGCTTTGCTTTGATTTTGTAGTCGATCTGTTTTGATGCCGGGCTCGCTAAAAACTCTTTTATTTCAAGCTCTCTTTTTACGATCAGGGCGAGCGCAGGCGTTTGAACCCTGCCGACGGATAAATTTTTATCGTTGAGCTTGTTGATGTAAGCAGGCGACATAATAAAGCCCACCAGCTTATCGCCTACCGCTCGTGCTTTAAAGCTATCGAATTCCTTTAAATTTGAGCTTGCAAACGGCACGGCTTTATCTAGCCCTTTTTTGATGCCGCTTTCGGTTATTTCGTGAAACTCGGCGCGCTTTACGCTTTTGGCGATATTTTTAATCGTCTCGTAAACCATGTAGCCGATGCCGTATCCCTCTCTGTCCGGGTCGGTAGCGATAATGACGTCCTTGCCTTTGCAATCGTTAAAAATTTCGTTCATTCTATGCTTGCTTTGCTCTTTCATCTCAAATATCGGCTCATAGCCGGTATAATCGGCCACTATCTCCTTTGTAAGCTCTTTAAAATGTCCTTTGGTAGCATAAACCTTTGCGCCGGTTATATGCTCTATCTTATCGCACTTGTTTGGGCTTTCGATGATGATTACGGCATTGCTCATTTTTCGCTCCTTAGTTAAATTTATTGCTCAAACGGCGCATCTTGCGCGTTATCGATATATTCATTGTCTATCTGCGACGCAGAATGGGTTTGCTCGTTTTGCCCGATTTCTTGCCTATCTTTGGTATCGAGCATTATCATCTTATCGACGACTACGCTATGCTTGCTTCTGTTTTGTCCGTTATTATCCGTCCATCGGTCAAATTTCAACCGTCCCTCGATAAATATCCTTGAACCCTTAGCCAGGTACTGATTGGCTATTTCCGCGCTTTTACCCATAAAAGTTACGTCTATAAAGCACGTCTCTTCCCGCTTCTCGCCGTTTGCCGCATTAAATTTGTGTGTCGAGGCTATTGCGGTATTGCCTATGGCCATACCACTTGCCGTGTATCTGAGCTCTATATCTTTGGTTAAATTTCCTATGATTGTAGCTTGTGCGAACATTTTTACCCCTTTTAAAAGAATTTTCTAAATTTGAGCCTTACGGCACCGCGTATCCGCCGCGAAATACTTTATAAGCATCATATACGCCTTTTCCTAGCATTTTCGTGCCTTTGCCTATATCTTTTCCAAGATTTACGCTCGCGTCTATTCCGGCTTTCGTGATTTGTCCTACCGCATTTCCGCCGGTAGCCTTGCCGAAGCTTTGCAACGCTCCGCCGATAAAGCTGCCGCCTGTCGCTTTTCTAGCTAGTCCACCCAGCAAAGTCTTTCCGGCTATGCCGCCTGCTACTGCGCCTGCCACTACTCCGCCTGCTCCGCTTTCCATCTGTGTTCCTAGTACCGCATTTATCCAATTTGGTATTTTTCTGATTATGAAAAGCGCAGTTATGCAAGTAATTGCTCCAGTAATCAAATATTCAAACTGCTTTATAAATAATTCGCCTATGACGTTTTGATATTTCTCAAGCTCTATGATCGGATTCATTGCTAAATTTAGGGCTATAAATGCCAAAGGAGCGATGATGGCGTATGATAGGTATAGCTTGTACCAGCTCCATAAATACGGCAAAAAGCGCGGCGTTATCAAAAATGGCAGCACTAGCGGCAGCGTGCTTAATATCAAAAATGCCACGAATTTGCTAAAAAATATAACGATCGTGATGCCGATTAATAGAATGAAAAATACTAAGTAAAATATCCAAAACGGGATCATTAAAAATGCCGTTACAACCCCTGCCATTATATAATCACTCGGACCATTAAAGCTTAATCCCAAAAATGACCATTCTTGTGATTTTAAATAAGTTTTTGTTCCATAGTCCCACATTAAAGCTCTTAAATTATCCACCCTATTGGCCGATTCCGTTACAATCGTTCCGAAATCTTGACTCTGAAAAATCGAGCTTACAGTCGCGGTTATCATATTTTCAGGTATGGTTAGGACGTATAGGGCGCCGGTATATGCGCCAAATGAGCTAAGAACGGCAAAAATAAAGCAAAGCTTGATTATATATTTTATAGCGTTAAATGTCTCCTCTCGCGTCGGATAGCCGTTTTTTAGCTTATCCAACAGCCAAAATACGACTATTAAGATTACGATCGTCGTCGTGGCGGTCGAATAAACTAAATCGTGAGCTCCTTGATAAAATTTTTCAAATAAACTCATCACGTTTTCTTGCATAACTGCTTGAGTCTTGTTTATCCAGTTGCTATCCGTTAAAAGCGTTTTTGCTACTTGCTGCTGTGCCATTTTATGCCCTCGTTATATCTTTTTTATAGGTTTTTATCGATATTAGTGCTTTATTGTTATCTAGCGGCTCTGAGATTTTTATCTTTTTGATTTCTATTTTTTTGCCGTCTTTCATTATCGTCTCTGTCGTAATCTCCTCTTGAAAATACGGGCTTTGCATCTCGATGATAAACTCTTCAGCTCCCTCTTTTATGCTTACATCATCCGCGCTTATCGGTTGCTTTTTGGCGGTCATTCCGTCGCCGACTCCTAAAAAATTCAAAAATTCAAATAACATTTTAATTCCTTTAAATTCGGGGCTTTCGCCCCGTCTACCCTAAGTTTGGTTTAGCTTACCTGCCTTGCTCCATGCCCTTATCTTTTTGCCTAGTCTGCTTTTTAGCTTTCTCGGCTTCTTTGGACATATCAAGCCTTTGCGCCGGGTTATAGTAGTCTACGCCTTTGATTTGAGCCATAGTTAGGTTGTCTAGCTGCTTTGCTAAATTTCCGCCTATCCCCAATGTCTTGCTGTAGTCTATTCTGACTTCGTATGCTTGGTTTTTGGCCGCCTCTCGGTAGTTTTGGATGGCAGTTAGATCCCGCTCCTTGATTTTTTCTTCGTTTAGCCCGTCGAATTGACTTACGTGATAGAGCGTTTTCGTCTCTAATCGCGGCTTTATCGGGATTTTTTCCTTGACTACGTACGTGATCGCCTTGCCGGTATTTTCATCGAGTCTAACGTTGCCGTCTTTGTCTTTGACTGCTGCTATAACCTCTTTGCCGTCTTTGTCCAGTTTCGGCCTTAGCTCGTGATCTGCGATATAAAGCATTTTAACGCCGTCCACTCTCGCTTGTAGGCCGTTTTTGGTTTTTAAAATTTCGCCGGTTTGCTCGTCGTGTTTGAGCTTTAGCACCCCGCCCATCGCGTTGCCTTGCTCCATCGTTACGAATTGAGCCTTGTCGTAGCCTTTTATGGCCATCTCCGCCCTTAAAAGCATGCTGGTCTCTCTTGAATACGTTTTGCCGGTTAAGGCGTTGTAAGGCATGGTGTTATCCACCTCTTCCTTGCTCATATCCCTTTGCCAATCCGCTTTTGCGGTCTTATGAGCTTCAAAAAGTTTATACTTCATATATTTATCGAAGCTCTCTTTTTTCTCGGCATTACTCATCTGCTCCCAACTCTTTTTCTCTTGTTCCGTTGCCATTTTTTATCCTTACGTCTGTCGTTTACTCATAGCTTTTGGGCTATGAGTCGGTATTGGGCTCGTCTTGATCGGCGACTTCCATGCTTTGGTGGGACTTGTTTAAATATTCCCATTCCTTGCTCTCGCCGTCGCTGATTTCAAACTCACCGTCTTCGCTTGTCGCAAATCGCTCGGCAAGATTTTTCTCATACTCTTTGTATGCCTTTTCTTGCTCTTGCTTTTCTGCATAGGTCATTGCTTACTCCTTAGGGTAGATTTTAGAGCTTTGAGCTCTAATTTAAATCTTCTATAAAAATTTAGATTAGAGCTCTTAAAAAATAATAAAACATCTAAAAATAAAATTACATATAATTTAAATTTAACAAAAATAAAAATATTATATTTTTAAATTTTTTGCTAAATTTATTATAAAAATTTATAAAATTTTACTCCCTATCCACTTTAATTTTTA
>ERZ773100.553-NODE-553-length-19134-cov-5.331254_pt1 | contig 19134 bp, 17 predicted proteins | sample MGYA00511119_ERZ773100 | MGnify/ENA primary metagenome ERZ773100 (study PRJEB29015, sample SAMEA2738000) | human oral metagenome | biome: human oral; feature: human-associated habitat; material: dental | place: China | collected 2111 ...
CAGCGAGCGCCAGGGTTAATAACAGGGTTTTTTTCATGTATGGCTCCTTGTGTTGAGTCGGGTTGTTTTACATACAGGATAGCGGGGAAGATGTATGTAAGGGAGGGGCTCCGGGCGCGCCTCGTGTTTGTATCAGTTCAATTCCGCGTCGTCAAAGAAGTCTTCGTCGATGGAGATGATTTCCAGGGTTTGCCGTACCTGGATGCCTACTTTGTAGCGAATCATCAGGGTGGCAAGTTCTTGTCCGTCTATCAGGATGACTTTGCCCAGTAATTTTTGTGCGAAACTTTTGGCGCTTTGGGTAAAGCGCGAGGCGGTGATGAATACGCCGCGCTCTACGCCTTGCCCTTGCAAGGCACCAACAAATTCCCGGATTTCTTTTTCGCCAATGCTGTTTTTTTCGGCATAACGCTTCGCCTGGATATAGATATTTTGGATGCCAAGCGGGTCTTGTTTAATCACGCCATCAATGCCGCCATCGCCTGTTTTGCCAACGTGTGCGGCAAGGTTTTCTTTGCCGCCGTAACCCATTGCCAGTAATACTTGAATAACGGCGCGCTCAAAGAATGCCGGGGATTCTTCGCGCAGGCGGGACAGTAATTCTATGGCGGTATGGTCTTCGATTTCTTGTACGGCACGCATGGCGATGCTGTCGGGTGGTTCTTTGTCGTTGTTTTCTGCCCCGTCTGTTTCCGTCTGTGCGTTATTTTGTTTGCGTTCTTGCAGGGATTGTTGGTAAGCATCCCATTGTGGCAAACCGTTAAGGTCTTTTTCAGACAGGCTTTCCGCGTTTTTCCATTTTTCGGCTTGCTGTTTACCAAGCTCTGTTATTTGGCAAGTTCCCCGTTCGGGGCGGATTAAAACGCCCGCATGGCAAAAACTTGAACACGCCCAGCCAATACGGTTTTCTGCCCGTTGCTGACCGGATGCCAGTCTTTCTGCCAGTGCAGACTCGCTTAATTGTGCCAATTGGCAAACTTCTTCAACAAGTTCGCTATATTTGCGTTTCTTGCCATCCGACATAACTCGTAAAACGTAAGGGCGAAACTGATCCAGTGTGAGCATTGCTCGCTGATTTGTGGATTGTTGATCCATGGTATTGTCTCTAAATTAAGGGTATTTGAAATAAGTAAGTTGTGTACTTATGCGTGGCTTTTTTGTCGTTGGCCATGAATGGCCGTCCAACGCTTTTTGTTCAAGGCGGTTTGGTGCGGGTGGGTCTCCGCCCCAATGTTCCCTGGTGTAGGGTGGGGCTTGCCCCACCGTTAAGCCCGGAAATTCCGTTATGGTGGGGCAAGCCCCACCCTACAGCAATGGCTTTACATACAGGGTAGCGGGGGAGGTGTATGTATCGGTTGTAGGGTGGGTCTTGACCCACCGTCCAAAAACAACATCGGCGGCGACAATATTTAACCCCACCCCAGCCCTCCCCCACGGGGGAGGGAGCATATCGGCGGTTTTCTGTACTTCGGCGCACTACTACGAGCACGCCAACAGGTTTATTTCACTATACATACAGGGTGGCGGGGTTGGTGTATGTAAACGAAGGTGCGCTGGAGCGCACCTTCGTTTTATGGGAACAGCGGCCGTTATGCTTCGTCGCCGCTGTTATCTGCTGTGGTGCTGTCATCGCTGTCGCTGTCTTCGCTCTCGGCGACGATTTTGGCGACGGCTATCAGTTTTTCGTGGTCAGTAGTGCGGATGAGGCGCACGCCCTGGGTGTTGCGGCCGCTGGTCGAGATTTCGGCGACGCGGGTGCGTACCAGGGTGCCGTTGTCGGTGACGAGCATGATTTGTTCGTCTTCTTGGACTTGCACGGCGCAGACTGCCTGGCCGTTGCGTTCGCTGCAGGCGATGGAGATGACGCCTTTGGTGCCGCGTCCTTTTTGCGGGTAGTCGGCGACCGGGGTGCGTTTGCCGTAGCCGTTTTCGGTGATGGTGAGAATGTCGCCTTGTTCTTCGACGACGCAGAGGGCGATGACGCGCTGGCCGTCTTCGAGGTTCATGCCGCGCACGCCGGTCGCGTCGCGTCCCATGCTGCGCACGCTTTCTTCGTTGAAGCGCACCGCTTTGCCCGCGTCGGAGAAGAGCATGATGTCGCGGCTGCCGTCGGTGCGGGCGACGTCCACCAGTTCGTCATCGTCGCGCAGGTTGATGGCGATGATGCCGATGCTGCGCGGGCGCGAGTATTCGGAGAGCGGGGTTTTTTTCACGGTGCCGCTTTTGGTGGCGAAGATGAGGTATTGGTCGTCGGGGTAGTCGCGCGTGGTGAGAACGGCGTTCAGGCGTTCGCCCGGCTCGAATGGCAGGAGGTTCACCATCGGTTTGCCTTTGGCGTTGCGCCCCGCCTGCGGCAGTTCATAGACTTTGAGCCAATAGACTTTGCCCCGGTTGGTGAAGCAGAGCATGGTGTCGTGGGTGTTGGCGACGATGAGTTGTTCGACGAAGTCTTCGTCTTTGACCGCCGTTGCCGATTTGCCTTTGCCGCCACGGCGCTGCGCTTCGTAGTCGGCGAGCGGCTGCGCCTTGATGTAGCCTTCGTGCGAGAGGGTGATGACGCGGTCTTCTTCGGCAATCAGGTCTTCGAGCGAGAGGTTCAGGTGGGTGTCGAGGATTTGGGTGCGGCGCACGTCGTTGAACTGGTTTTTGATGTCGAGCAGTTCTTCTTTGATGACGGCAAGCAGGCGTTCCGGTACTTGCAGGATTTCGAGCAACGCTTCGATTTCGTGGATGATTTCTTGGTATTCGCTGATGATTTTGTCTTGTTCGAGGCCGGTCAGGCGGTGCAGGCGCAGGTCGAGGATGGCTTGTGCCTGTTCGGGGGTGAGGTTGTAGTGCGCGCCGTGCATCCCGTAGTGTTTGCCGAGGCCGTCCGGGCGCGAGTTTTCCGCGCCGGCGCGGGCGAGCATGGCGGCGACTTGTCCGGCAAGCCATGCTTTGGCCAGCAGCGCTTCTTTCGCCTCCGATGGGCCTGCGGAGCGGCGGATGAGTTCGATAATTTCGTCGATGTTGGCAAGGGCGATGGCGAGGCCTTCGAGGATGTGCGCCCGTTCGCGCGCTTTGCGCAGCTCGTAGATGCTGCGGCGGGTGACGACTTCGCGGCGGTGCGCGATAAATACTTGCAGCGCTTCTTTGAGCGACAGCAGGCGCGGCTGGCCGCCGACCAGCGCCATCATGTTGATGCCGAAGACGACTTGCAGTTGGGTGAGCTGGAAGAGGTTGTTCAGGATGACTTCGGCGACTTCGCCCCGGCGCAGTTCGATAATCATGCGGATGCCGTCTTTGTCGGATTCGTCGCGCAGCGCGGTGATGCCGTCGATTTTTTTCTCTTTGACCAGTTCGGCGATTTTGCCGAGCAGGTTGGCCTTGTTCACTTGATACGGCAGTTCGTCAACGACGATGGTTTGTTTGCCGCTGTTGTCGTCGGTTTCGATATGGGTTTTGGCGCGGATGTAGATGCGGCCACGCCCGGTTTCGTAGGCTTCGCGGATGCCTTTCGCGCCGTTTATCAGCGCGCCGGTGGGGAAATCGGGGCCGGGCAGGTGGCGCATCAGCGCGGCAGTGTCGGCGTCGGGGTGGTCAAGCAGGTGCAGGCAGGCGTCCAGCGTTTCGCCGAGGTTGTGCGGCGGCACGTTGGTCGCCATGCCGACGGCGATGCCGGAGCTGCCATTGACGAGCAGGTTGGGCAGGCGCGTCGGCAATACGGTCGGCTCCTGCTGGCTGCCGTCGTAGTTCGGCGCGAAATCCACAGTTTCTTTTTCGATGTCAGTCAGCAGGCTGTGCGCGATTTTCGCCATGCGCGCTTCGGTGTAGCGGTAGGCGGCGGGCGGGTCGCCATCGAGCGAGCCGAAGTTGCCCTGGCCATCAACCAGCGGGTAGCGCAGCGAGAAGGGTTGCGCCATGCGGACGAGGGTGTCGTAAATGGCGCTGTCGCCGTGCGGGTGGTATTTCCCCATGACGTCGCCGACGATGGTCGCGGATTTCACATATTTTTTGTTCCAGGCATTGCCCTGTTTGTGCATGGAAAAGAGGACGCGGCGGTGTACCGGCTTCAGGCCGTCGCGCGCATCCGGCAGCGCCCGGCCGACGATGACGCTCATCGCGTAATCAAGGTAGGAGCTGCGCATTTCATCGACCAGATTGACCGACAGCACTTCTTTGGCAAAATCACTCATTGTTTCAACCTTATAACGTGGAAAAACCGCCTGATGCGGCAAACGGGCGCTATGGTATCACGAATGGGCAAACGCCTGTTCTGCGGCGGTGTTTTGCGCCTTTGCCGGGGCGGGCGGGATGGCTGGCGTTTTCCGTATCATTTTTGCAACAGAACCGCGTCCGCAGGCGCCACATCGCCGGATTTTCCTTTGCATTTTTGCAACAAAACCCTTATGATTGCGCGCGGATGGGTACCTCTTGCCTGTTCGTGGGCAGGGGTACCGTCAATCTTGGACGGGCAGCCGTCCACCAGTTCTTAACTAAACTTGCAAGTTTTGTTATTGGGAGAAGTATATGAAACTTAAAAACCTGATCGCACTTGCCGCCGTTACTGCCGTTGCAGCGCCGGCATTTGCAGATCTTTCCGCTACAGAAGACCTGACCTCCCGCGGTGGTGATCTCGTCAAGAACCGTTGGGGCGAATGCGTTACCGTAAACGCCAACAAGGGACTGCGTGATTGCGGTGTGAAAGCACCGGAACCGCCGCCGCCGGTCATGGAAACCCAACGCGAAGTGATCACCCTCGGTGCTGACACCTACTTTGACTTCGACAAGTCCAACCTCAAACCGGCAGGCAAAGAAGCCCTGCAGGATTTGGCTGGCCAGTTGAACCAACGCGGTGCCAACATCCAGAAAATCACCGTGGTCGGTCACACCGACTCCAAGGGTTCAGATGCCTACAACCAGAAACTTTCTGAACGTCGTGCATCTACCGTTGCCAACTACCTCGCTGAAAACGGCGTTCCGTCACAACTGATCGAAGCTTACGGTCAGGGTGAGAAAAACCCGGTTGCCACCAACAAGACTGCCGAAGGCCGCGCACAAAACCGTCGCGTAGAAGTCACTGTTGATGGACTCGTTGAACGTCAGGTACAACAACCTGCTGCTGGTGCCGCACCTGTTGCCCAGTAAAATCTGAACATCGCCGCCTAATCCACCCCCGCTCCGGCGGGGGTTTTTGTTGCCTGCGGCCAGCAAACAGAACGGTATGAAATGATGCGGTGCCGTGGCGATATACTGCCCGCTCATTTACCACGGAGAATCCCATGTCTCGCAACATTTTCATCGCCCTTGCCGCCTGTAGCAGCCTCGCCCAGGCCTACGATTGCGCCACGGTTGACGCTGCGTTGCGCCAGCAGTTCGCCATCCTGGAACCAATGGTGGACAGCCCGGCGGCATACGATGAAAACAAGGCCAATGCTGCCCATACCGAAATCCGCCGCCTGCTCACCACGGATGCCGACAAAAGCTGGGACTGCGATTTTCCGCAGGCGCGCGAACAAGGGTTGCAGATGGCAACCGCCAGCGACCGCAAATTCCGCGCCTATTCCTGGGACGACGCCAGCGGCGGCACGATGCGTTTCAACCTCGGTCTGTGGCAATACCGCGATGCCACCGGCAAAACCCGTGTTATTGACGCCCATCCCGAATGGGAAAAGCGCGAAGACGTCTCCGGCAACAGCGATAATGTTACAGGTCTCTACACCGCCGACCTGGGCGAGCGCGGCACGGTGTACCTGCTGGAAGAAAGCGCGCAAGGGTCAAGCAATGCGCTGGCGGTCAGCCTCCAGTTGCTGCGCGTTCAGGGCGACAAGCCAGAAGCCGCCGCGCTTGTCCGCTCACACGGCAAAGACCTCTCCGGCATCGCCTTCGCCTACGACCGCGACAGTCTGCCCGGCACAACCTCGCAATATCCGCATTTTGGCTACGATGCTGCCAGCAAAACCCTGCGCGTGCCGCTCATTGAAAACACCCAAAAATTCCCCGACGGCGAAGTCACCGGCAAAACGCTGGATTACCGCTACGACGGCACGCATTTCGTCTATGTTAAAGACGGCGCCGCGAGTGAATAACACGGCGCGAAACCGGCAAGGAAGGATGCCTGCGGGCATCCTTTTTCGTATTTGTTACCGTCGGCAGCGGGAAAGCGGGGAATGGCTATAACCCGTAATGGCGTTCGAGGACGGGCAACGCTGGTGGTGGCTCGCCGGGGGCGGTGAGGTGTGCTGCGATGCTGGCAGCAATTTCGTCGCAGCGCGCACAGGCCTGGTTGTCGCGGTTTTGCGGTTCGGACAGGGTGATGCGCAGGCGGTCATGGCGCAGGTAGCGCGCGTAGGGGTGCGGTCGCCAGGTGAGGTGCAGATAGCTGCTGTATTTGTCGTAGGACTTGACGTGTTCGCTGTTGACGGCGTGGATGGCCGCCCACGGGACGTGTGTTTCGTCATCGGGCGGGGCGTGCCAGTAATGCACGCCGTCGGCATCAAGGCGGATATAGGGTTTGCGCAGGGCGATGCGGTAGTGTTGCGGCGTGCGGTAACGGCGCCAGGCGGCACGGGCGAGAAGGAGCGCGGCAAGGGTGGCGCTGATGGCGCCGTAGTCGCCGTCAAGCAGCGGGACGGCGATGAGCAGGATGGTGAGGATGAGCGGGCTGTAGAGGGTTTCGATGCCATATTGGTACAGCGCGGTGCGGATGCCGGGTTCGCCGGTGTCCCAATGTTGTTGCCAGTCGGCGGGGATGGCGACGGGCGGCCAGGGAGCGGGACGTGGCGGGTAGCGGGCGATGGTGGCGGCGATTTCGGCGCTACGCGGCTGTGCGGGCAGGCGCAGGGTGAATGCGCGCAGGCGGTCGCCGTCGCGCCAGATGAGGGTAAGGCGGTCGCCGCGCGTTTCCTGGTCGATGAGGTCTGTCCAGGGCAGGCGCAGGGCGCGCCAGCCGGGGGCGCGGTGGTGGCGGAGGGTGAGGCCGCGTGTGTCAAGGCGCAGCGTTTCGGGGCGGATGAGGTAGCGGCTTTCGCGCAGTGCGGTGTAGCCGCTGTACGCCAACAGCAGCGCGCAAAAGGCGAGGTGGCCGCCGTGCAGCGGGGTTTGCCGGGCGATGCGCCAGAGGAGCAGGGCGAGAATGGCGGTGGTGGCCAGGGCGAGCAGGGCGGGGGCGCGGCGGCGGGGAAAGGTGAGGGTCATGATGGTGCGTCGTCCGTGTTGTTGTAAGGGAAGGGCGGGGTGATGCGGTAAGCGATGGCGACGGCGTCCAGCCGTTGCCGGATGGCGAGGATTTCCGGCGCGAGGTTTTCGGCGATGAGCGGGCAGGGCTCCGCGATGAAGGCGCGGGTTTGCGGATAGTTGCGCCCGATAAGGCGGGCGAGGGTGCGGATGTGTTGCGGGTTGTGCGCGTCGGCGTGGTGCAGGTGGATGCGGTAGCAGGTGCGGTCTTCCCGGACAGGCGGGATGTAAGTGGTGACGACCAGAAACATCGCACATTTCGGGCAATACGTCCCGCAGCAGGAATCTTCGATACGCGGCTCCACCGCGCCGCCGCAGTAGTATAGCCATCCACCGAAAGTTTCAGACAAGGCGCGTCGCCGAAGACAGTACGCAGTTGTACGGCGAGGCGACGCAACACAGTATGAGGCTTTCGGTGGATGGCTATAACAGCGGCCTTCCTGCAGGGCAGCATTGATGCCGTCAAACCCGTTTTTCATCGTGTGGCCACCGTGGCGCGGTGCGCCTCGCCCCAGGCGCACATCGCGTTCAGTACCGGCAGCAGCGACTGCCCGCGCGCGGTCAGCGCGTATTCCACCCGCGGCGGCACTTGCGGGAAGACAGTGCGCGAGACGAGACCGTCGCGCTCCAGTTCGCGCAACGCCGCCGTCAGCGATTTGAAAGAAATGCCGCCGATGCGCCGCTGCAATTCGTTAAAGCGTATGGATGGCTGCGTGCCGAGCCAAAACAGAATCACCATCTTGTACTTGCCGCCGATGAGCGACAGCGTGTAACCAAAGCCCGTATCGGCAAGCGCGACCGCGCCCGCCGTGCATGGCGTATTCAACATGACTCACCTCCAGGAAAGTAACGCACCGCAACGTGCGTACTGTTCAGAAAACAAAGAGGATTGTATGCTGCGCGTCCCTTTCACGCAAAAGGAAACCGATGAATCCCGACCTGCAAAACGCCGTGTGCCGCCTGATTGACGCCGGTTGTCATTACCGCCTCGACGCGCTGACGGCGTGCCATAGTCGTCCACTGAAAGCCTCATACGGTGTTGCGCCACCGCGCAATACCGCCGTGGCATTCCAGCCAAGCGAAGTGCAGGACGGCATCGGCTACGTCATCGCCACCCGTCGCCTTGACCTCGGCGCGGGCGAAAAACGCATCGCTTTCAACCTGATGTTGCGGCAAAACGCGACGGGCGACTGGCTCGTCTTCCGCGAACACGCCTTTATCCCTGGAGACGCCTGATGAACAAAACCCTGATAATCCTTGCCCATCCCGACCTTGCCCACTCCACCATCAACCGCTGCTGGGCAGACGCGCTGGCGCAGCATCCCGACCGCTTCACCGTGCACGAACTCTACCGCGAATACGCCCACGGCACGATTGACGTCGGGCGCGAGCAGGCGCTGGTTGAGGCGCACCGCAGTCTGGTGCTGCAATTCCCGGTGTACTGGTTCAACTGCCCGCCGCTGTTGAAACAATGGCTGGATGACGTGCTCACCTACGGCTGGGCGTATGGCAGCAAGGCCACCGGCCTGCGCGGCAAAAAGGCGGGCATTGCCGTCTCGCTCGGTTCGCCCGCCGATGCCTACCGCGCCGGCGGCGAGATTGGCGCAACGGTTGCCGAGGCGCTGCGCGCGTTTGCATTGACGGTGAATTATTGCCACGCCCTCTGGCAGCCTATTTTTGCCTTCCACGGCATTGACAGTACCGCACCTGGCTATGACGACGGCAAACGCGCCGAGGTTGCGCGCAGCGCCGGGGATTATTTGGCGCATCTGGCGCGGTATTACTGAAACATCCGCGTCAAAACCGCCCATACCTGCAGGTGCGCCTTGGCGCACCGTTTTTTTTTTGGCATCACGGAATGCCGCTGTCCTGCCGCAACTCAACCCCGCATTCCGTCAACAGCGCCGCCACCGCTGCCAGCCCCTGCGCGTCGGTGTCGTCGAAGGCGGCGAGTGTTTCCGCGTCCGCGTCCAGTACCGCCCACACCTTGCCGTCCGCATCATGCAGTGGCACGACGATTTCCGATTGCGAACGTGAGGAGCAGGCGATATGGCCGGGATGGGCGTTCACGTCCGGCACGACGATGGTACGGTTTTGCGCCCACGCCTGGCCGCAGACGCCACGGCCACGCGCGATGCGGGTGCAGGCCAGCGGCCCCTGAAAGGCGCTCAGCACCAGTTCCTCACCGGCGACGCGATAGAAACCAACCCACAACCAGCCGAACGCTTCCTTCAGCACGGCGGCAGTGTTGGCAAGATTGGCGACGGCATCGCTTTCATCTGCCAGCACCGCGCGCAGTTGCGGCAGGAGCTGGGCGTAGCGCGCCGCCTTGTCGGCGGCGGTCAGATGGATTTCGTGCATGGTCAGTTCGATTTCGGGCTGGCGGCGCTACCGGCGAGCAGGCCGCCGTCGATGTTGTACTCGCTGCCGGTGATGTAGGTCGCTTCATCGGAGGCGAGCAGCATGGCGAGCGCGGCAACTTCTTCGACGCGACCCAAACGGCGCACGGGAATGGCGCGTGCCATTTCGGCGAGGCGTTCCGGCCGTTGCGCTTCCGTGCCGCCGAGCATCGGCCACCACATCGGCGTGTCAATCGCCGCCGGGTGGATGGAATTGCAGCGAATGGCCAGCCCCTGCTGCGCGCAGTAGAGGGCGACGCTCTTGGTGTGGTTGCGAATCGCCGCCTTGCTCGCGGCATAGGCGGCGGCGGTCGGGATGCCGACCAGACCGGAGCGCGAGGAGATGTTGATAATCGAACCCTTGCCCTGCGGGCGCATCGCGCCGATGGCGTAGCGGCAGCCGAGGAAAGTGCCGTCGAGGTTGGTGTTGAGCACCGCGTGCCAGTCGGCGAGCGAGACGTGTTCGGGGTCGTGGGCGGGGTTGGTCTCAATGCCGGTGATGCCGGCGTTATTGACGAGAATGTCGAGCGTGCGCTGGTCGGCGGCGAGGGTTTGCAGCGCCGCTTCCCAGTCGCGCTCCTCACGCACATCGAGCGGCAAATAGCGGGCGTTGGCGCCGATGTCGGCGGCGACGCGCTCGCCGTCGGTGTGGTTGATGTCGCTCAAATAGACAAACGCGCCTTCGGATGCGAAAGCGCGGGCGATGGCCTCGCCGATACCACGGGCGGCACCGGTGACAAGGGCGGTTTTTCCGGTAAGTCTTGCCATGATGATTACTCCGGTTGTGAAGGGAGACGGCATTATAGCGCTGGCGATTGACGGCATCGCCGCGCCGCTCATAGAATCGCCGCATGGACAACGGCAAACGCGCAGCGCGCTTGTGCGAGGGCGATATTGCAACACTGATGCGGCCATCCGCTGCATTTCCTTTTTTCATTGACCCAGGAGTTGCCATGACTGCCAAAATTTATCCGACAAAAAGCTATCTCGACCCTGCTGAACGCGAAGCGCTCTTGCGCGAAGGCAGGATGGATACTGTCTGTCTTGCCGAATCACATGAAGCGGATCATGCAGGTGATGAGGAAATGGCCTGGGCATGGCTCGCCTGTGCCAAATTACCTACCGGCTCATTAAAATCGCTGAAACGCTGGTATGGCGCCGATTTCATTCGCACGCGCGGCTTTGATACCAGCAATGCCGATGCGGATTTGGGGCCGGACTGGCTGAATCGGCTCTAATCTGCATTCCCTCTTTTTATTTACCTAAGGAGCTGCCATGACAACCAAAATTTACCCGACAAAAAGCTATCTCGACCCCGCTGAGCGTGAAGCACTCTTTCGTGAAAGTGGCATGGATACCGTTTGTGCGGCGGAATCACAAAGCGCACGCGAGGCAGGTGATATTGAAACGGCCTGGGATTGGCTGGCGTGCGCCAAATTGCCTACCGGCTCATTAAAATCCCTGAAACGCTGGTATGGCGCCGATTTCATTCGCGCGCGCGGCTTTGATACCAGCAATGCCGATGCGGATTTGGGGCCGGGCTGGCTGGATGCACCCTGATGAGCAAGCCATTAACCACGATACAAATACTCTTTGAAGAAGAAATATTCATCAAAGGTATGCGCCAAACGTCTGCGGGACGCGTCCTTTCAGAAACCAGAAAAAAACTGCTGCATCACATCAGGGGAATCACAAAAACGGGCGACGCCCCTTTAATGATTGCCACCGAACTCGCTATCCTGCAGAACGATTTCGACCGCTATGCCAACAGCCGCGCGATGGAATCCAGCCTGCAAAGTGCCATCAACGAAATGGAAGTCATCCGGCGGCACTTTGCCATTATTCACACCCCGGCGTATGCGGCGGTCAATGCCACCTTCAGCCTGCCCAAAAACCGGCAAAAGGGGCTGCCACTGGACGAGGCGCGACAATCCTTCCGCAGCCATTACGCCCGCCTCGCCAATCTCGACAAATCCCGCCTCGATGACGACGAAAAGGAAATTATCGACGTGAGGCAGGAAATGTTTGGCGTGGCGCAAGAGATTTATATCAGTTGTCAGTTGCAGGTATTGGGAATAACGCAGGAGGTATCATGATTGATAGCGAAAGGTATCAATATGTTGTCAGCAAGATGAAAGAGGTTTTGATTAACGCTATTTATTTGTTTACGCCGCTTTGGGCTACTTTTGCTTTTTATGGAATTTCAATACTTCCACTACCAAGGGTAATCATACAAACTCTTGTCATTGCCATGGTAGTACTATTGCTTGCTTTAATAACGCTTGCCGTTCGTGATTTATTCCTTTATGAAGATGAGTGGATTCAAATCCTTATTATTTTATTATCAGTATTTGCCTTGATAATAACCGGAAAAATGTTGCGCCAAGATAGTCTTGGCAGTTTTTTGTTTTTGTTTGTTTCTGGCACGCTGCTACCCGTTATTCGCGGTGCTTGCGGTGATTTGGGTAATATGTCCGGTTTCATCAAACTGTTCATTCTTGCCATATTAACAGCTATTTTCATCCTGCCCGCCGGATTTCTCTATTGGGCTTTTCTTGAAATACTCGCAGACATCTTTTCAATCCACATATAAACCACCATGAGCATCTACGCCCTTAAACCCAAATTCCAAAACCTGCTGCGGCCGCTGGTGCGTCGCCTCCATGCGCGCGGCACGACCGCCAATCAGGTGACAGTCTTCGCCTGCGCCATTTCCATCGCGCTGGGTATCACCCTCGCGTGCTTTCCCACCCACGCGGCGCTGTTCCTGCTCTTGCCGCTGTGGTTTTTCCTGCGCATGGCGCTGAACGCGATGGACGGCATGCTGGCGCGCGAGTTCGGGCAGAGAACGGCGCTCGGCGGCTACCTCAACGAAATCACCGACGTCGTCGCCGATGCCGCGCTCTATTTGCCCTTTGCCTTTGTCGCGCCGTTTGACGCGCTTTCCGTCGGCGTTTTCATCTACCTCGCCGCGCTGACCGAATTTTGCGGCGTCCTCGGCGCGGTACACGGCAACGGCCGCCGTTACGACGGCCCGCTCGGCAAAAGCGACCGCGCCTTTGCCATCGGCTGCATCGCCTTTTACTACGCGCTGGCGGGCAGCCTGCCCGACTGGCTCAACACCACCCTGTGGCTGCTGAACATCCTCCTCGCCGCGACCTGCGTCCGGCGCATCCGCAACGGTCTCAACCGGAGAATCCCATGACCGAACAGCAAAAAACCTTCACCACCAGCGACGGCACCGAACTCTTCTACCGCTACCGCCCGGCGAAAGACGGCAGCACGGACAAAGCCATCGTCCTCTTCCATCGCGGCCACGAACACTCTGGCCGGCTGATGTATCTCGCTGACGAACTCGGCCTTGACGACTTCGCCTTCTTCGCCTGGGACGCGCGCGGCCACGGCAACAGCCCCGGCGCACGCGGCGATTCGCCCGGCATCGCCACCAGCGTCGCCGACATCCAGGACTTCATGCACCACATCGCGCACCACTACCACATCGCCCCGGAAAACACCGCCGTCATCGCACAAAGCGTCGGCGCGGTGCTGGTCGCCACCTGGCTGCACGACTACGCCCCGCCCATCCGCTGCGCCGTGCTCGCCTCGCCCGCCTTCAGCGTCAAACTCTACGTCCCCTTCGCCCGACCCGGCCTGAAACTGCTGCACAAACTGCGCGGCAATTTCTTTGTGAACAGCTACGTCAAGGCGCACTACCTCACCCACGACACCGCGCGACAAGAAGACTTCAAGCGCGACCCGCTCATCGTCCGCCCCATCTCGGTGCGCGTCCTGCTCGGCCTCTACGACACCGCCGAGCGCATTGTCGCCGACGCCCAGGCCATCACCACCCCGCTGTTGCTGCTCATCTCCGGCGACGACAAAGTCGTCCATCACCAGCCACAACACGACTTCTACAACCACCTCGGCAGCCACTACAAAGCGCGTCACATCCTGCCCGGCTTCTATCACGACACCCTCGGCGAGGCCGAACGCGAGCGCGCCTTCGCCCTCATCCGCCCCTTCATCCGCGCACGCTTCGCCGCGCCGTATCAGGCGGTGGACATGACCGGCGCGCATCTGGCAAGCGCCAGCCGCGTTGAGGCCGACGAACTGGCGACACCCTTGCCGCGCCTCAGCCTGCGCGGCCTGTGGTGGGCGCTCTACCGCGCCGGAATGCGCCTCGGCGCGCGCTGGAGCGAAGGACTGCGCATCGGCCAGGAAACCGGCTACGACAGCGGCAGCACCCTCGACTACGTCTACCAAAACGAGCCGCGCGGCAGCAATTTCATCGGCAAACTCTACGACCGGCATTACCTCAACGCCATCGGCTGGCGTGGCATCCGTCAGCGCAAAAAAAACATCGGCAAAGCCATCGCGCTCGCCACCACCCTGTTGCACAAGGCGGACAAACCGGTACACGTCCTCGACATCGCCTCCGGACATGGCCGCTACATCCTCGACGCCCTGAACGAACACGTCCGCGCTGACAGCATCCGCCTGCGCGACTACAGCCCGATTAACGTCGCCGCCGGACGCGAACTTATCACCGCGCGCGGCCTCGAAACCATCGCCACCTTCGACGAAGTCAACGCCTTCGACCGCGCCAACTACCAACACCTCAGCCCGCGGCCAACACTGGGCATCGTCTCCGGCCTGCACGAACTCTTCGCCGACAACGACCTCATCCAGCACTCGCTCGACGGCTTTGGCGACGCGATAGACGCGGGCGGCTACCTCATCTACACCGGCCAGCCCTGGCACCCGCAACTGGAAATGATCGCCCGCGCGCTGACCAGCCACAAGGCGGGCAGCCCGGACTGGGTGATGCGCCGCCGCAGCCAGCAAGAAATGGACCAGCTCGTGGCAAAAGCGGGCTTTGAAAAAATCCACCAATGGATCGACGAATACGGCATCTTCACCGTCAGCCTGGCACGGAAGAAATAAGCACACAAAAAAAGCCCCGTCAAAAGGCGGGGTAAAGAATGAAGGAGAAAAATGCCTGGAGCCGGTGAAGGGACTTGAACCCATGACCTGCGCGTTACGAATGCGCTGCTCTACCAACTGAGCTACACCGGCGAAGCGGGCGCAATCATACACGCAGCCCCCGGACAAGGCAACCTGCGACCGCACTCCCTGATTTGCCAACTGCAAGGAATCCCATGACACCGCTACGACAACTGCTCGAACAATACCGCCAGCTTTCCCCGACAGAACGGGACAAGGGTACCGCCTTTGAGCGCCTGACGATCGCCTATATGCAAACAGAGCCTCTTTATAAAGAAGAATATCAGGAAATTCTGCTTTATCCGGATTGGGTCAAAAAATATGGCAGACAATACGGCGTTATCAATCAAACCGATACCGGTATTGATCTGGTCGCAAAAACACATGACGGTGAATTTCACGCCATCCAGTGCAAAAATCTCGATCCCCAAAAAACAATCAACAAAAGCGATATTGACAGCTTCTTTACCGCATCCGGCAAAAAATACTTTAGCTATCGTCTGATTTTTACCGCGACCGACAAATGGTCAAAAAATGCGGAAGAAGCCTTGCCGGATCAGCACATCCCCGTCGCCCGGATTACCCTGCATGACCTGGAAAACAGTGTCATTGACTGGACACAATTCTATCTTGGGCAGACACCCGTCCTGAAAGCGAAAAAATCCCTGCGCAAGCATCAAACAGAAGCGCTGGCCAAAGTAAAAGCAGGATTTGCCAGTGGCGCGACGCGCGGCAAAATGATTATGGCGTGCGGTACGGGCAAAACCTTCACCGCCTTGCGCATTGCCGAAGACCTGACCGGAAAAGGAAAGCGGGTGCTGTTTCTCGTCCCCAGTCTTTCCCTGTTAAGTCAAACCCTGCGTGAATGGACACAGGATAGCGAAATTCCGCTCATAAACTTCGCCGTCTGCTCCGATAGCGAAGTCGGCAAAAAAAGAATGGCGGATGATGATGACCGGATTTTTGTGCGTCCGAGTGATTTACAATTTCCGGCAACCACCCATGCCAAAAGCCTTACCCATGCTGTTACCGCCCGCGAGGCAGAAAATGACGGGGCAATGACTGTAGTCTATTCCACTTACCATTCCATTGACGTGATTCATCAGGCGCAAAGCCAATACGGATTGCCGGACTTTGATTTGATTATTTGCGACGAAGCGCACCGCACGACCGGAGCCACCTTTGACGGCGAAGACGAATCCGCCTTTGTCCGTATCCATGATGCCGATTACATCAAAGGCGCAAAGCGGCTCTATATGACCGCGACCCCGCGTATCTATGGCGAAAGCGCCAAACAGACCGAAGGTGTCATGCTTTATTCCATGGATGACGAAACCCATTATGGCAAAGAGTTTTATGTACTGACCTTCTCGAAAGCGGTGACAGACGGGCTGTTGGTCGATTACAAAGTCATTGTGCTGGCAATCGAAGAAAGCCATATCCAGCGGCGCATCCAGCATCTGTTGACTGATGGCAACAATGAATTGAAAGTCGATGATGCCGCAAAAATCGTGGGTTGCTGGAAGGCACTTGCCAAATATGGCCTGTCGGGTGAAGACGGCGCATTGTACGCCCCGATGCGTCGCGCCGTTGCCTTCTGTCAGGTGATTGAAAAAGAATACGGCGGCCAAAAGCATAAGGTCAGCTCCAAGCTGATTGCGGAAATGTTTGGCGCCGTCGTCCGCGAATATCAAAAGGCAGAAAGCACGGCGCTATTGGCAGATAATCCCGGATTAAAATTGCCGCCCGCGCTTGCCATGAATTGCGAAGCCGAACACGTCGATGGCAGCATGAATGCCAGCGAAAAAGAAGCCAAACTGCAATGGTTGAAAGCAGAAGAAGGATTGCCGGAAAATACCTGCCGCATCCTTTCCAATGTGCGTTGCCTCGCGGAAGGTGTCGATGTTCCTGCGCTAGATGCGGTACTCTTTCTCACCCCGCGCAATTCGCAGGTGGATGTCGTGCAATCCGTGGGGCGTGTCATGCGCCGCGCCGCTGGCAAAAAACTGGGCTATGTCATTTTGCCCGTGGTCATTCCCGCCGGTATCGAGCCGGAGGTGGCGCTGGACAAAAACGAAAACTACCGCGTTGTCTGGCAGGTACTCAATGCCTTGCGCTCACATGATGACCGCTTTGACGCGATGATTAACAAGCTGGAAATTAACGGCAAAGACACGCAGAAAATGGAAGTCATCGCCATTGCCGACAAAGTACAGGCAAAACAGAAACGGCCAGGCAAAAGCGAAAAAGTAATCAAACAGGCGCGTGGCGGCAACACTATTGGCAAAGTGGACGGAGTATCGAATTCTGATGCCCAACCCTCGCTGTTTCAGTTTGAAGTTGGCGAAATTGAGCGCGCCCTCTATGCAAAAATTGTCAAAAAATGCGGCAACCGCCACCATTGGGAAGACTGGGCCGGCGACATCGCCAAAATTGCGCAAACCCATATCGACAGTATTAACGCTATTCTGGAGCATCCAGACCATCATGCCGAGCGGGAAGCCTTTGCTGCCTTTACTGCCGAATTGCGCGATGATTTGAACAACACCATCACTGATGGCGAGATTGTTGAAATGCTGGCACAGCACCTGATTACCAAACCGGTATTCGATGCCCTTTTTGCCAACTACCGCTTTACCGAACACAATCCGGTCAGTCTCGCCATGCAGGAAATCGTCGAATTGCTGGAAGCCAAAAACCTGCACAAGGAGCGCAATACCCTCAAATCGTTTTATGATTCCGTGCAACTGCGCGCTTCCGGGATTGAAAGCATTGAAGGCAAGCAAAAAATTATCGTTGAACTCTACGACAAATTCTTCCGCAATGCCTTTCCGAAGATGACCGAACGCCTCGGCATCGTTTATACCCCGGTGGAAGTCGTCGATTTCATTATCAGGAGTGTGGAAGACGTCTTGCGCAGCGAATTTGACAGCAGTTTGCAGGATAAAGGCGTACATATCCTTGACCCCTTTACCGGGACGGGAACTTTCATTACCCGCCTGCTGCAAAGCGGCATCATTCCCGCCGGGCGGCTGCCGGAAAAATACCAAAATGAAATCCACGCCAATGAAATTGTCCTGCTCGCCTACTACATCGCTGCCATCAATATCGAAGCGGCCTATCACGGCATTATCCAGCCCCATATTGGCGGGAATACAGCCGACAGCAGCGAGTACACGCCGTTTAACGGTATCTGCCTCACCGATACCTTCCAGATGTACGAAAAAGACGACTTGCTGCACGGCGCAATGGAAGATAACAGCGAACGCCGCAAACGGCAGAAGGCGCTGGATATTCGCGTGATTATCGGCAACCCACCGTATTCCGCAGGGCAGGAATCCGCCAACGACAACAACGCCAATGTGGAATACCCGCATCTGGACGGGCGCATCCGCGAGACTTACGCTAAGCATGGAAATGCCACACTACAAAATGCCCTGTACGACAGCTATATCCGCGCTATCCGCTGGGCAAGCGACCGCATCGGCAACAAAGGTGTTATCGGCTTTGTAACCAACGCTGGCTGGGTGGAAGCCAACACCGCAGACGGCTTACGCAAATGCCTGGCAGACGAATTTTCCAGCCTGTATATCTTCCATTTGCGCGGCAACCAACGCACATCGGGCGAACGCTCTCGCAAAGAGGGCGGCAAAATTTTCGGCTCGGGCAGTCGTGCGCCGATTGCTATTTCCATACTTGTCAAAAACCCGCAGGCGAAGAAACAAGGACAGATTTACTTCCACGACATCGGCGACTACCTGACCCGCGAACAGAAGCTGGAAACCATTGCCGAACTCGGCAGCATCAACGGCATTGCCGAACGGCAGGGTTGGCAGGAAATCATCCCCGACGAATTTAACGACTGGCTCAACCAGCGCGACCCGAATTTTGATAATTACATCAGTTTGGGGGATAAGAAGGATAAGGATGCGTTGGTGGTATTTGAAAACTATTCAAACGGCGTTAAAACGAATCGTGATGCTTGGGTTTACAACTATTCAATAGCCGAATTGGAACGGAATATGAAAAACACCATCGGCTTTTATAACCTTGAAGTTGATAAGATCAACTTACAATATCCAAATCAAGAAAAGAATATTGACCTAACTGGGGTCGTTGATACTGATGACACAAAAATCAGTTGGACCGTAAATCTTCAAAACGATTTGAAAAGACGTAAAAAATCAGAATATAAAAATGACTATATTATGAATGCGCTCTACCGTCCTTTTACAAAACAACATTTATATTTCGATAAACAATGGATAGAGAGAACTCTTCAGATACCGAAGATTTTTCCAAATTTTCAGGTCGCTAATCAAGTCATTTCCGTAACCGGACGGGGCTCGACCAAAGAGTTTTCCGCCCTAATCAGCAGTGAAATTCCCGATTTAGAGATGATTTCCAAAGGGCAGTGCTTCCCCTTGGACGTATATGAATTTTCAGACGGCATAGAAACAGCCGAACGAACGAACGAACGAACGAACGAACGAACGAACGAACGAACGAACGAACG
>ERZ773100.557-NODE-557-length-19075-cov-6.162408_pt1 | contig 19075 bp, 9 predicted proteins | sample MGYA00511119_ERZ773100 | MGnify/ENA primary metagenome ERZ773100 (study PRJEB29015, sample SAMEA2738000) | human oral metagenome | biome: human oral; feature: human-associated habitat; material: dental | place: China | collected 2111 ...
TCCTCACCCCGTTCACATACTCTCCTATTCGGAGACTTCTCCCAAGGAGAGGGGGAATTAAGGACGGAAAAGTCGAAGGTAATGTGGTGAAAATATCCTCCTTTACACATATTTCGTTCTCGCGGTGCACATACCCAGCTGTCGCTGGCTACCTTCAAAGGGAGAAATTAGTGAAGGATAGGAACACGAGCTACAAGCTCGCGCTAGCGGGGAGATAAGTAGCTGATGTTGCTGGATTGCACAGATTGTAATATAAATATAACTGTAAATCAGTATTAATATTATATTGAATTGATGTTAAAATAGAAAAATATACAAAATATGAAGCATTTCAAACAGATAAACAGAACATTTTTTGTGCTTCTTATTGCATTCTGCGCGTCGTGCAGTTGCAGTAAGGACAGTAAGAAAGGCGGTAATACGCCTACTCCTAAACCACCTGTTGAAAAGAATCGTCCGATGGAATTTGCTTCCGACGATACTTTCTTGGATTATATTCAGCGTTCGCATCTCAACTATATGTGGGAGGGTGCCGAACCTAACTCGGGGTTAGCCCCTGAGCGCAATCATATGGACGTACCTTCCGATGATGCTCATATCATCACTACGGGAGGTTCGGGCTTTGGGATTGCAGGGCTATTGGTGGGTGTAGAACGCGGTTTTATCCCTCGTGCACAAGCGGTAGAGAGATTTACTAAAATTGTAACTTTCTTGGAGAAAGCCGACCGTTATCACGGTGTATGGTCGCACTGGATAGACGGGCGTACGGGTAAGACCAAACCTTTTGGACAAAAAGACAATGGGGGAGACCTTGTGGAAAGCGCTTTCTTGATGCAAGGATTGCTTTGTGTACGTCAGTATTTCAAAGACGGGAACGATACCGAAAAAGCCTTAGCTTCTCGCATTGATAAATTATGGCGCGAAATGGAATGGGATTGGTACTTAAACGGACAGGATGTGCTCTATTGGCATTGGAGTCCTGATTATGCTTGGCAGATGAATTTTCCTCTGAAAGGTTATAACGAGTGCCTGATTACCTATATTTTGGCAGCTTCTTCGCCAACCCACACCATTCCTGCTTCGGCTTATCACAACGGTTGGGCACGCGGAGGAGCTATTAAAAGCACTCAGGTAACTTACAATTTGCCACTTATTCTCAAACACAACGGAGCAGAACAATACGGAGGTCCGCTATTTTGGGCGCATTATTCGTACATAGGGTTGAACCCCAAAGGGCTCAGTGATGATTATGCCAATTACTGGGATTTGAATCGCAATCACACCCTTATCAACTACAAATATTGCCTAGAAAACCCCAAAGGTTATAAAGGTTATGGGGCGAACTGCTGGGGACTTACCGCCAGTTATTCAGTAAAAGGGTACTCAGCCCACAGCCCCAGTAACGATTTAGGGGTGATAGTGCCTACTGCCGCCCTTTCCAGTTTTCCTTATACGCCCCAAGAATCAATGGCTGCGCTCAAGCATTTCTATTACGATTTGGGCGATACTATTTGGGGTAAATACGGCTTTTATGATGCTTTCAGCCAGCAAGCGGTATGGTATCCTAAGCGTTATTTAGCTATCGACCAGCTCACTATTGCCCCGATGATAGAAAACCACCGCACGGGTCTCATTTGGAAACTGTTTATGAGTTGCCCCGAAGTGCAGCAGGGATTAAAGAAACTGAATTTTAAGGTACAGTAAAAAAGATAAAAGGTAAAGCCCAGCATTATCTTATATCTAACCTAACCAGAAGTTTATTACTAACAGTGTTTTGAAAATTAGGTTTTAACAAAGGGCGATGTGTGAACATCGCCCTTTGTTTGATTAATGACTAAAAATAAAGAACACCAATTTTAATACAATAATACCAAAAATACCAATAATACCAACTCAGAGGCGAATGATGAGGGAGAAATAAGCGAAAAGAGACTTTCATTGAAAATAGAGGATGTTTTTTGGAATATTCAAAATAAAATAGTTATCTTTGCCAGCAACTAAACTTTAATACCTTATGCGTATGCGTGTTTTTCTGTGTGTTTTGATGGGGTGGTTTGTAGGGACGATACACGCTCAGTTATTGCCACCTATCTATAACTACGCTCCTTCGGTATACTCGGGTGAGAGTCAGAATTGGAAAATATGTCAAGCGATAAATCAAAAGATATATTTTGCTAACAATATAGGTCTATTGGAGTTCAATGGGGTGGTATGGCAACATTACCCCTTGCCCAATGGAGCGATAGTGCGCGCCGTAAACGCCAAAGGTAACACTATCTATACGGGAGGTTTTGCTGAATTTGGTTATTGGCAAGCAGATGCTTTCAACCGTTTGCAATACACTTCACTAAGTAAACGCTTGCCACCTAAGGATATAGAAGATGAAGAGGTATGGAAAATTGTTTTTTTTGACCATTGGGTGCTCTTCCAGTCGTTGCACAAACTTTATATTTACGACTCTCAGCACGACCGCTTTCACATTGTGCATTCGCAAAACAACTTACCCAAAATCTTCAAAGTGGGCGAGCATATCTTCTTTCAAAAGATGAATGAGGGGCTTTTTGCTCTTGTGAATGGTAAAGAGGAGTTGCGTTCGGGAGCATTTCTTTTCCGCGAGCATATTGTTATTAATATCTTCCCCTATAAAGGTAAGTTTCTATTTGTTACTCAAGACAAAGGCATTTACGAAGGAACACCTGCTGAGGTGAGACCTTGGCAAGTGAGTACTGGAGCACTTACTTCTTCCCTAAACATTTACAGTTGCGAACAACTCTCTGATGGTTCTATCTTGCTGGGGACGATTGCCAATGGTGTATACCGATTATCACCAGAAGGACAACTGTGGGAGCACCTTCATCAGAAGCAAGGCTTGCAAAACAACACGGTGCTTTCTATCTTCGAGGACAAGGAACACAATGTGTGGTTAGGCTTAGACAATGGCATTAGTATGGTGAATTTCTTTTCGCCTTTCCGCCAGTATAAAGATAACGAAGGAGTATTAGGAGCCGTTTATACGTCTATTGTTTACCAAGGTGATTTGTATTTGGGTACCAATCAGGGGCTTTTTTATGCGTCCTTTCCTTTGAAAGCAGGTCAGCCATTTCAGTTGGTTGAAGGCACTAAAGGGCAAGTGTGGCAACTGAAAGAACTACAAGGCACTTTGTTTTGTGGGCACAATTCAGGTACGTTTGTGATAAACAACCATCGAGCACAGTTGGTGTGTAATGTTTTGGGTACTTGGGATATTAAACCTGTGGAAGGACACCCTAATTGGCTCTTGCAAGGGAATTATGAAGGTTTATACCTTTTGGAACTGAAAGAAGGGCGTTGGCAATACCGCAATAAGATAACAGGATTCAACGTATCGAGTAGGTTTTTTGAGTTTATTTCGCCTACTGAACTATTGGTAAGCCACGAGTACAAAGGCGTGTTCCGGTTGCAACTCTCCCCTGATTTTACCAGAGTACTCCAAGTGCACAAAGAGACTTCTGCCCCAATGGGACGCAAGTCGGCGATTGCTAAATACCGCAAAGAGATTTGGTATTTCACCGAAAAAGGCTTGTTTAAATATGATATTACCGCACGTAAGTTTGTGCAAGATGAAAGCCTTACCCATCGGCTATTCGACCAAGATGCCTACTTATCGGGGACTATGTTACAGGGCAAAGAGGACGGACTGTGGTTTTTTACCCAATACAATATAGTGAAGGTGAGTCAGGGTAAGTTAGACAAGGCACTTCAGCTGAAAAAGATGCCTCTCTCGGCTGCTTTTCGCAAGGATTTGGTAGGGTTTGAGAACCTCAATGAGTACCGAGAAGGTGATTGCCTTTTAGGTACGAGCACCGGCTTTATGGATTTTGCGTTTAATCCGTCGCACCATACCGCCTACGAGGTGCATATAGACCATATAGACAAAAGCAAAGTAGAGGGCGTATGGCAACCAATTGCTCTTAACAGTGCTGATAACCGCTGGGCATACAACCAGAACAATCTGCGTTTTAGCTATAGTGTGCCTGCCTATAATGCGATGTTTCAAACTGTATATCAATACAAATTAGAGGGACTCTACGAGCACTGGAGTGACTGGAGTAAGGAGGCAAGAGTGCAGTTTGATAATTTGCCTGCGGGTGATTATACTTTTTTAGTAAGAGCCAAAGTGGGGAATGCTGTTTCGCCCAATACGTGTACTTTTCACTTTGTAATTGAAAAACCTTGGTATGCTACTAATGTGATGATAGCTATCTATATAGGACTCTTACTGCTTTTACTTTTTATAATCCACCGTGTGTATAGAGTTCATTATAAGCGTCATAAGAAGAAAGTAGAACAAGAAAAAGAGAAAGAACTCGCTCTATTGCAATTGGGGAATGACCGTACGGTAATGAAACTTCAAAATGATAAGCTCCAGAGTGAAGTGGAGAGCAAGAACCGCGAGTTGGCGGTGACTACGATGAACATCGTGCGCAAGAATGAACTGCTAATGAGCATCAAAGAGGCTCTTTTGAATAGTGGCAATAGCAAAGAAGTGTTACACATTGTGGAAGATAATATCAACAGCGAAGGTGACTGGGAGCATTTTCAAGAAATCTTTAATCAAACTGACCGCGACTTCCTTAATCGGCTTAAATCGCTTCACCCTGACCTTACTCCTAATGACATCAAACTGTGTATTTACCTGCGTTTGAACCTTTCGAGTAAAGAAATTGCTCCACTACTGAACATCTCTACCCAAAGTATAGAAATAAAGCGCTACCGCTTGCGCAAAAAAATGCGTTTAGAGCGCAACCAGAACCTTACCGATTACATTCTAAAGCTCTAAATTAATGGTTAATGGTTAGTGGTTAATGATTAATGGTTAATGATTAGTGGTGCGAGTCGCATAGGCAGATGTGAGTCGTAAGAGCGAGTAAAAAACGTAAATTGATTTTCTTAAAAAAATATATACATTACCTATACAACACCTCTTTTTAAGAGGTGTTTTTTGTTTGTTATTACCTTTACATTAATTTTTTGTATATAAGTTTAAATGTAAGATTTACAAAGGTTTGTTTTGTAATTCTCGTTAATAGCAACTATACATTTATTTTGAAAATACCCCTTGTATATTTTTTGTATAGGTAAAATATTTTGCGTGTTGAATAATTGCGTTTATCTTTGTTGCGTGATTGAAAGAGAAATAAAAGAAAGAGAAGGTAATACTGAGTTAATACCAGAAATGCCAATAATGCCAATAATACTGATTGAAAAGTATGAATTTAGTGAAGGATTAAAGTTTGGGCTAAGTTAGGGACAGTAAGTAGTATTATTAGTTATGTAGTTTTAGAGGCTTTGACAAAGTTGGGAGGCAAAACCAACTGAAAAAGGTGATTTGTTATTTTGAAATTAAGGCTGTAATTTATCCTTTTTGAGATAAAACTTATCAAAAGTTACCACGGGGAATGGAAGAACGAAAGCGTACGAAAATTATTCTTAACTTTATCCCAAAAAAGAGAGGGATTTTTACTAGATGAATGATGGACTTAGCTTATAGAGAGCTTATACGAAGCTTATACGAATCTTGGACGATTGGTATAGAAAGGGTGTATAAATAGTTGATTAATAACACAATACAACAATGCCGATAATATCAGTAATAGGTTGTGAAGCGAAAGTAAAGGAAAAGAAAAGAGCAATTTACAAACAAGTTAAACCTAATATAATACATTAACATACCATTTAAAAAGAGCAATTCAGATGAAAGTATTTATTTTACCAATGTTGCTATTTTTATGTACGAGTTTGGCAGTAGCACAAACTTATAACATAAAAGGAAATGTGAAAGAAGCTCCTAACAGTCCGATGATGGGGGTTTCGGTGGTTGTAAAGGGCACTACCCACGGGGTCTCTACCGATTTCGAGGGAAATTTTGCCTTAGACAACGTGAAGAAAGGTCAGGTTCTGGTGTTTTCGTATGTGGGTTACATCACTCAAGAAATCACTGTGAATAATGGCAATGCGCTGAACGTTACCTTGAAAGAAGATACCCAAACCCTCGGTGAAGTGGTAGTTATCGGGTATGGAACTCAAAAGGTAAAGGACGTAACAGGTTCGGTATCAGTAGTAGATGCTAAAACCATTACCGAACTAAAGCCTGTGGATGCGGCTACTGCCCTACAAGGTACTACCTCAGGGGTGAGCGTAAACAAGGCTTCGGGCTCACCTGGAGGGAAGATAAACATTCTCATTCGCGGAGTGAGTTCTAACGGTAGCAACGAGCCTTTGGTAATTATCGACGGTTACGAAGGAGCACTGAACAGTATCAATCCTGAGGATATCGAGAGTCTTACTGTACTAAAAGATGCACAAGCAGCTATTTATGGTATCAAAGGAGCCAATGGGGTAGTGCTTGTAACTACTAAGGGCGGACGTAAAAATACTCCTTTGGAAGTGAAAATCAGTTCGTATGCAGGTATCCAGCAAACTACCAAAAAGTTGGATTATATGAACGCTACCGAGTATGCTGCTTTGCTCAACGAAAGTTATGCCGCCAACGGTCAGCCATTACCTTTTGGCAATTTAGCTGCTTTAGGTAAAGGTGTCAATTGGCAAGATGAGGTCTTCAAGAATACGACAATTTCCGATGTAACTGCCAGCATCTCTGGCGGTGGTGAGAAATTCAGCTATTATTTTGGTGCTTCTCACCTCACTCAGGATGGTATCGTCGCTCCTGAAAAATCTAACTTCAAACGCAATAATGTGAAAGTGAGTTTGGGTGCCGATATCACTTCTAAACTCAAAATGAATTTCACAGCTAACTATTATAACAACAAGCGCAAAACCATTGAGGAAAACGGCTTGGGAGCAGTGCTTTTCAACGCTTTGAACTTCTCGCCTACCTACGGTTTGCACGATGAAGATTTAACGGGCTTTTTGGGTAATGAGGTAATTAACCCTTTGGCACAAATAGACAATACCTATAATCAGTACGATGGTAATGGATTAGAGGGGAATTTCCAGTTGAGCTATAATCTCATAGAAGGCTTAGACCTTACTTCGCGTATCGGGTTTAAGACTTATAGTGATGAGAAGAAAGATTTTCAACCTCTGAGCTTCTTTGGTACGGGTAAGATTTTCAACCGCAGTCGCAGTACCGTAACGCAAGATAAGAATGAAACGCACGCTTATACGTGGGAGACTTTTGCTACTTATAGTAAAACCTTCTGGAAAAATCATAACACCTCGCTCACTGTGGGAACCAGTGCGCAACGGAACTGGGGCAGTGGACTCAGCGCTACGGGTTACGATGTGCCTAATAACTCTTGGGATTTTGCCGATATAGGGCTTACTACAGGTACGAACAATAGCAAAACTGATAACTCGTATATGAACGATTCGCGTCTTACCTCTTTCTTTGGTAGATTACAATACGACTATAAGAGTAAATACTTGCTATCGGCGATGCTTAGGCGTGATGCTTCTTCAGACTTCCCGAAAGACAACCGCGCCGACTTGTTTTCATCAGTAACAGCAGGTTGGAAAGTATCTGATGAAAGTTTCCTAAAAGATAGCAAATGGATAGACTTCCTCAAATTGCGCGGTAGTTACGGTACACTCGGTAACAATGCCGGTAAGAATCTCTATAAGGCAATTTTGAACGGGGAAGCTGTGTACGTGTTCAACGGACAGATAGTGCGCGGAAAAGCTGTAGGCAAATTGCCAAACCCAAGTGCCAAATGGGAAGTAGCCGAAAAGTTAGACGTTGGTTTTGATTTCAATACCTTGAAGAACCGATTATCGTTAGTATTCGATTATTTTATAGAAAACCGCAACGATTTGCTCATTTCTAATTTCCCTGTCTCAGGGATTATAGGAACGGCTGCACCAGGGGCTTCAAACCCTACTGTGAATGCAGGGAATACCCAAAATAAAGGTTTTGAGGTAGCGTTAGGTTATAAAAGTGATGTAACCAAACCTTTTTCTTGGGGCTTTAACTACAATATTACTCGTTTGGACGGAAAAGTGGTCTCAATCAATGGTGATGTTATTCCAGAAGGAGGGGCTTTCAGCGTCGGTCAGTTAGCGCCTGCACGTATGGAAGTGGGGCAACCTATTGGCTACTTCTATGGTTTGCAAGCCGATGGAATCTTCCAAAACCAAGCTGAGGTAGATGCACACCCTTCACAACTTGCCTTAGGAGCTCCTGCCAGAATAGGAGATATCCGTTATAAAGATGTGAATGGCGATGGAGTAATTGATTTTAAAGACCGCACTTATTTAGGTAAACCTACTGCCACTTACTATATGGGCTTGAACCTCAATGCTAAGTATAAAAACTTTGATTTCTCAACCTATATGTATGCCGAGCTCGATAAAGAGATGGTGCGCAACTACGAGCGTTCACAACCTAACGTAAACCGTCAGCGTTTGTATCTTGACCGTTGGCGTGGTGAGGGCACCAGCAATAGCGTGCCTCGTGTAACCACAGGGGCGACTACCAATAATTTATTCTCAAGTTTCTTTGTAGAAGACGCCTCATTCTTGCGCATTCAGAATATACAGTTGGGCTATTCGATTCCTGCATCGGTATTGGAGAGTGTGAAGATGAAGAGTTTCCGCGTGTACTTTTCAGTAAACAACGCCTTTACGTTTACTAAGTACAAAGGTTATGACCCCTCAGCTACCTCTGGCGATGCCATTGGTGGAGGTATTGATTACGGCTTCTATCCACAAGCCCGTCAGTTTATCTTAGGATTTAATACATCATTCTAAAACCCATACAAACAAATGAAAACGATATATAACATACAGAAATGGACAATAGGGCTTATGCTTTTTGTCTTTGCCTTTGCTTGTTCCGACGATTTTCTCGACAAGACTAAACAGTACGAAATCAATTCGGAGACCTATTTCAATTCAAAGGAAGACTACCAAAATGCGCTGATTGCAGCTTACAATTTGTTACATTCTACGTATATAAATGTGCTTATGGGCGAAATTGCCTCCGATAATACCCTTTGCGGAGGTGAAAGTGCTTCCGATGTGCCTGGTTTTCAACAAATAGACCAGATGATTCACACGCCTATCAACAGCCAACTCAAAAACTTGTGGGACTGGATGTTTGCCGGTGTAAACCGCTCGGCTTATATCTTGGAATTCCAAGACAAAACAGCCTTTGAGGGCAAAGAAGTGATTATTGCCGAAGCGCATTTCCTTCATGCTTATTACAATTTTGAACTCGTGAAATGGTTTGGGGCAATTCCACTCAAAGAAAACAAACGATTTGAGCGTGGCGACGAACAAAAAATACCCCGTTCCCCTGTGAGTGAGGTATATGCTTCTATTGAGAAAGACCTTTTGGCAGCCATTCCTCACTTGCCTACAACACCACCCGACGGACAAGTAGGGCGTGCTACCAAAGGCGCCGCTCAAGCGCTACTCGGCAAGGTGTATTTATACCAAAACAAATTTGCTGAAGCAGCTCAAGTATTAGAAACCGTGATACACAGCAATACTTATTCTCTTGTAACCGACTATGCCTCTATCTTCGAAAAAGAAGGTGAAAACGGGGCTGAATCGGTATTTGAAATACAATACACCGATGCTGAAGGTGCGAGCTTCGACTGTTTGCAATGTAGCAAAGGGAATGTAGCGGTAGGGTTTAACAGTATCCGCAACTACAACGGCCCTGTGTTCGATTCTGGCTATAGTTTTAACGTACCCGTACAAGAGGCAGTCGATGCTTTTGAAGCAGGTGACCTCCGCAAAGATGTTGCTATCTTGGATATCGTAGCGTGGGCAGCAGCGAATAACGCTACCTATGCCGAAGGGTATAAACATACAGGCTATTTCAACAGAAAATACATCGCTCGCAAAGGCGACCTTAATAGCCCCGACCAAAACCTTACCAACCCTAATAACTATCGTGCGATTCGCTATGCCGATGTACTCTTAATGGCTGCCGAAGCGCTCAACCGTGGTAATATCAGCGATGAACGTGCTCGCGATTACCTCAACCAAGTGCGCAAACGTGCCTTTGGCGATGAAAATCACAATATTACGGTTTCGGGTACTGCTCTTACCGAAGCAATATGGAAAGAACGCCGTGTAGAGTTCTTAGGCGAAGGCTTGCGCTTTTTCGACTTAGTCCGCACGGGTAAAGGTACCGAAATACAAGGCTTTACTGCCAATAAAAACGAAGTGTTCCCCGTACCCCACGAAGAAATTCGTTACGCCAATGGCAATTGGCAACAAAACCAAGGATATTAATGACGAACCTCTTACCTCTTATCTAAATTAAAATGAAAGCACTCAAAACCCTAATAGCACTACTGCTCCTCATTGGAATGGTAGCTTGCGAAAAAGATAAGGACGATCTCAGTTTCGTCCAAAATGCCACTCCTCCTACCGATGTCTCAGCTAAATTTCAGGTGAGCACCGATAACTCAGGAACTGTAACCATCACACCAATAGCTACGGGAGTAACCTCCTACAAAGTCTACTTTGGCGATAGCACTGCGACTCCCACTACAGTGAAAGCAGGTGGTTCGGTAACACACACTTATGCTGAAGGTAGTTACCAAGTGAAAATAGTAGCCGTGAACATCGCTGGCAAGGAGGCCGAAGCAACTTTGCCTTTAGAGGTGTCGTTCCGCGCCCCTGAGAATGTAGAAGTAACCGTAGCCAATGACCAAGCGGTTTCTAAGAAAGTGAATGTAACGGCTAAAGCTAATTTTGCGATTACTTACGATGTGTATTTCGGTGAAAGCGCCGATGAAAAACCGGTGTCTGGCAATATAGGTGAAGTTGTTTCACACATTTATAAGCAAACAGGCACTTATACCCTTACGATAGAGGTGAAAGGTGCTGGCAAACAAACTACCAAAGTACAAAAATCGGTACGAGTAATTGCCTTGCAACAGCCAACTACTGCGGCTCCTCAACCTCCAATCCGCAAAGCACAAGAGGTCGTTTCGCTTTTCAGCGGACGATATACCAATGTGGCAGGTACCGATTTCAACCCTAATTGGGGGCAAGCCACTGCCTATAATCTCTTTAAGTTGGGCACCGATGAAATCTTGCAATACGCTCACCTCAATTATCAAGGTATCCAATTTGCCCGAGAAATCGACCTATCAGCGATGGAGTTCTTACATTTAGACGTTTGGACTGCCGATGCTACAGCTTTAGATATCTATTTGATTAGCAAAAGCACAGGCGCTGACGGTGAGAAGTTTATCAAAAAGACCCTCACTGCCGATAAGTGGACAAGCATCGATATTCCGCTAAGCGACTACATCAAACAAGGATTTGTAATCACCGATGTACACCAAATCAAATTAGTAGGACAAGGTACCGTATTTATTGATAACTTGTATTTCTACAAAAGATCAAATACCGTGATAATCGAAAACTTTGAAGGTACAGCTCCCGAATTTACTACCTTTGGTGATATGGCAAATGTAGAAGTAGTTGCCAACCCTAAAACAGTAGGCAATACATCTACCAAGGTAGTGAAAATGGTGCGCACTAAAGGTAGCCAAACGTGGGCAGGTGCGTTCTTCACTTCCGAAAATTTGGATATGAAAAACCACAAGGTATTGAAGCTAAAAGCCTTGTCACCTAAGGCAGGTATTGTTGTAAAAGTAAAATTAGAAAATGCTGCAGGCAATGTGTCTAAAGAAGTTGATGTACGTCTCACTCAAAAAGATGTATGGCAAGAACTTTCTTTTGATTTTACTGGTATTGATACTAGCGCTACCTATACCAAAGTAGTTGTTTTCTTCGACTTTGGTGAAAAAGGGGATGATACCACTTATTACTATGATGAAATAACACTTAATTAACAAAACGCTAAATAGGCAAATTGATAAATTGAATCGATATGAAAACACTTAAACTGTTAGGATTGTTACTATTAACAATCTTTGCATCTTGTAAAGACAAGAATCCATTAGGCGAATTAATCGCCCCAAACAACGTAAAAGCCTCTTATAAAATTATAGGAGCAGATGCCCAACATCCTAACGGAGATGGCTCTGGCTTGGTAGATTTTACTGTTACTGCCAATAATGCAATCACCTTTCGCATTGATTTTGGTGATGGGAAAAGTGAGGTAACGCCCTCTGGTATGATTCAGCACCGCTATACCAAAGTGGGAACCAACAAGTTCACTGCTGTAGTGAGTGCTGTAGGGATTGGTGGAAATATGACTTCTACATCCTTAGAAATTGAAGTATATAGCTCCTTCTCTGATGCAGAAGCCGAAAATCTGTTGGCTGGTAAGAACATAGGAGATAGTAAGACGTGGTATTGGGCTGCTAATGTAAAAGGGTATGCAGGCTTAGGTCCTCAAGAGAGTGGCGACAATGGTGAATATAGCTACCCTGCGTGGTGGCAGGCCGAACCTTTCGACGCTACTCGTACTTGTATGTTTGAGAACTCTTTCATCTTCACTCGTACCACTAATGGTGTTACCTATAAACAAACTGCCGACCACGTGTTTGTACCAGGAGCCTATGCAAGTGTGTTGGGTGTTGCTAAAGACCAATGTTACGGTACCGATGTGATACCTACTATTACAGGGGAAAAACAAGTATCGTTTGTTCCTTCTACTTCCAAAGCGGCTACCCAAGGTAAGTACGATAACAAAGCCTACCGTGGTACAGCTATCGAGCTCTCCAATGGTGGTATGCTCGGCTGGTGGGTAGGAGCAAGCACTTATGATATCATCAGCCTTACCGATACACAACTTGTCGTGCGCGTGATGCAACCTAATAGTCAGTTTGCTTGGTATCACATTTTTACCACTACCAAACCTTCCGAAAATAGCTTTACGAACCTTGTGTGGTCTGATGAGTTCAATAAAGCGGGCACCCCCGATGCGACCAAATGGACGTATGATTTAGGCAAAGGTAGCAATGGTTGGGGTAATAACGAGTTGCAAACATACACCAAAGACCCCGAAAATGTGAAAGTTGAAAACGGTGTGCTCAAAATTACTGCCAAAGCCGATGGCAGTGGAGGGTATACTTCTGCACGACTCAAAACTGAAGGTTTGTATGGTTTCAAATACGGCAAAGTGGAAATCAAAGCCAAATTACCTGCTGCCAAAGGTACCTGGCCTGCAATGTGGTTCTTGGGTAACAACTTTGCTACCGAGGGCTGGCCTAAATGTGGCGAAATAGATATGCTCGAACAAAAAGGTAATAAAAAGACCCATATTCTCGGCGCTTGCCATTGGTACGACACCGATAACAACCGTCAGGGTGATTACGACAAAGAAACTGAATTTGCAAACACTTCTGCAGATTTTCATATCTATACGATGACGTGGACAGAAAAAAAGATTATCTTTGCAGTCGATAACAAGAACTATTTCGAAATGGACAACAACGCTAAATTGCCATTCAATCAAAAATTCTTCCTCATCCTAAACGTCGCAATGGGAGGAACATTGGGAGGTCAAGTAGCTAATAATTTCACCGAAGATAGCCTTGAAATTGATTATGTGAGAATTTATCAGTAAATACTATCGCAAACTTTTTATGTAGGGGCGTATTGTATACGCCCCACATAACCAATCATATTTGCGTCGCATTACGTAGAGGCGTATTGTATACGCTCCACATAACCAATCATATTTGCGTCGCATTACGTAGGGGCATATTGTATACGCCCACGTGATATATCATTTTTGTGTAAATTCGTGAGACTCGTTTTATAGCGAACTCACCTTAAAATAAGTTTTATGAAGAAATTAATCTGTGCTGTTACTGTCTTATTCGCTGTAGTAGCTTGTAACAATTCGTCAAAAACCGACGATAAAACCCCTGTAAAATGGGAGTCCTTCAGTGGCGATAAAAACATCGAACGCAAGGTAGATTCTTTGCTATCGCTGATGACCTTAGAGGAAAAAATCGGACAACTTACTCAGTTTGCCGCCAATTGGGATGTTACAGGCCCCGTAATGTCCGATGACTTTCAGCCTTATCTCGAAAAAGGTCTCGTAGGCAGTGTGTTCAATGCTGTTACTGTGCCTGGAGTGCGCAAATTGCAGGATATAGCTGTCAAGAAAACTCGCTTGGGTATCCCTATTCTATTTGGTTACGACGTGATTCACGGTTATAAAACCATATTTCCTATGTCGCTTGCCGAAGCCTGCTCTTGGGATTTAGACCTAATGCGCCAAACCGCTGCTATTGCTGCCGAAGAAGCTGCTGCCGATGGCATCAAATGGACGTTCGCCCCTATGGTCGACCTAGCTCGCGACCCACGCTGGGGGCGTGTGATGGAAGGCGCTGGCGAAGACCCCTTCTTGGGAAGTGAAATCGCCAAAGCTCGCGTACAAGGTTTTCAAGGAGGTTCCGACTGGCATTCGCTTAGCAAAACCAATACTGTCTTAGCGTGTGTAAAACATTTTGCTGCCTATGGTGCTGCCGAAGCAGGACGCGACTACAATACTGCCGAACTCTCTCAGCACACTCTTTGGAATGCCTATCTACCACCTTATAAAGCAGCAATTGATGCAGGAGTGGGCACCGTAATGGCTTCCTTCAACGAGGTGAACGGTATACCTGCAACTGCCAATCGCTACCTAATGACGGATATCCTTCGCAAGCAATGGGGCTTTAAAGGCTTTGTAGTAACCGATTATACCGGTATTAACGAACTGGTTCCTCACGGTGTTGCGGTTGATAATAAGCACGCTGCCGAGTTAGCAATCAATGCTGGTATTGATATGGATATGACAGGTGCTAACTTTATCAAACACCTCAAAAAATCAGTCGAAGAGGGTAAGGTAAAAGAAGAGACTATCAACACCGCTGTACGCCGTATCTTGGAAATGAAATTCGTATTAGGCTTGTTTGATGACCCTTACAAGTTCCTCGATGAGAATCGCGCCAAAACAACCCTTATGAAACCGGAGTTCATGCAAGTAGCCCGCACTGCCGTTGCTAAATCGGTAGTATTGCTCAAAAACAACGCCGAGGTATTGCCTATCACTCCCGATATGCCGAAAAGGGTAGCCCTTATAGGCCCTATGATAAAAGATTCTATTAACCAAAATGGCGAATGGCAAGGTCGTGGCGACCGTGAACTCAGCGCTTCTCTTTTCAAAGGATTACAAGAAGTGTATAAAGATAGTAAGGTGCAGTTTAGCTATGCCAAAGGTTGTACACTTACCGCCACAACTTCTGCCGATATAGCCAAAGCAGTAGCCACCGCACGTACCGCCGATGTAGCAGTAGTAGCCTTAGGTGAAAACTATAACTGGTCTGGTGAATCCGCTTGCCTTACCGATATACGTTTGCGCGCTCCTCAACGTGAATTGCTCCGCGCCCTCAAACAAACAGGCAAACCTATAGTGTTATTAGTGTATAGCGGTCGTCCGCTCGACCTCAGTGAAGAGAGTGAATTAGCCGATGCTATTTTGCAAGTGTGGTTCCCTGGTACCCAGTCAGGTTATGGTATCGCCGATGTATTATCAGGTAAGTACAACCCTTCAGGGCGTTTGGTGATGAGTTTCCCTCGTAATGTTGGGCAAGTGCCTATCTATTACAATCACAAGAACACTGGTCGCCCCGTTGATCCTAATAACCCAACAGTTGATTACCGTTCTAAATATGAAGATGCACCTATCACACCGCTCTATCCTTTTGGTTACGGATTGAGCTATACTACCTTTAATATTAGTAATGTACAGCTCAGCAGTGCCACCCTCAACAAAGGAGGCAAACTCACCGTTACAGCGCAAGTAGCCAATACCGGCAAACGTGATGGTGAAATAGTCGTACAATTGTACATTCGCGATTTGGTGGGTAGTGTAACCCGTCCGGTCAAAGAACTCAAAGGATTCCAAAAAGTGGCTCTCAAGACAGGTGAAAGCAAGCAAGTACAGTTTGAAATTACCGAAGACCTCTTAGCTTTCTACAACGCCGATTTGAAAAAAGTAACCGAACCCGGCGCTTTCAAACTTTGGGTAGCCCAACACTCTGCCGATAACAGCAACGAAAAAGATTTTGAACTAAAGTAGATTTTTTCCTTTCATTACATGCAAAAAGGATTGCTCTTGTAGGGCAATCCTTTTTTTGTTTTAGTGTATGATGTCTTATTCGCTAATCTTAGCCCACGTATCTTTTAAGCCGACGGTTTTGTTGAACACCAATTTTTCGGAGGTAGTATCGGGGTCTACACTGAAATATCCTAAACGTTGGAACTGTACCGTGTCGCCTGCTTGGGCGGTCTTGAGACTTGGCTCTACATAAGCAGTTACTACTTTTAGAGAATTGGGGTTGATGTAGTTTAAGAAGCTATCCTCTTGACGGTCAGGTTCAGCAACGGTAAAGAGGCGGTCATAGAGGCGCGCTTCGGCTTCTATTGCGTGAGCTACTGATACCCAGTGAAGTGTACCTTTTACCTTGCGCATACTCGCTTCGGTACCACTACCGCTACGGCTGTCCGAGTCGTAAGTACAATGTATTTCGGTAATATTTCCTTGAGCGTCTTTCACTACGCTTTCAGCTTTGATGATATAAGCATTCTTCAAACGTACTTCTCCTCCTAATTTTAATCGGAAATACTTCTTGTCAGCCTCTTCTCTAAAGTCATCTCTCTCGATATAAATTTCTCTACTGAAAGGCACCTTACGATAGGTCATAGGGGTTATCTCAGGATTATTTTCGGCGTCAAGCCATTCTTCTTGTCCCTCAGGATAATTGGTAATCACCACCTTCACGGGGTCGAGCACTGCCATTACGCGGTTAGCTTTTTTATTGAGGTCCTCGCGCACGCAGAATTCCAATAGCGATACATCTATTAGGTTTTCGCGTTTGGCAATACCGATGGTGTCAGCGAATTTGCGAATGGCTTCAGGGGTATAACCACGGCGACGTAAGCCTGAGATAGTAGGCATACGAGGGTCGTCCCAGCCTGCAACGTACTTTTCGGTTACCAATTGCAACAGCTTACGTTTACTCACAATCGTATGACTCAAATTCCTCCGTGCAAATTCTCTCTGTTTGGGTCGTACGCTCCCCCTTTGAAGGGGGGCAGGGGAGATGTTATCTCCCTCTCCTTTGGGGAGGGTTGGGGAGGAGATTACCTGGTCTAAAAACCAATCGTATAACTCTCTGTGTGGTAAGAATTCTAATGTACAAAGGGAGTGTGATATTTGTTCGAGATAGTCGCTTTCGCCGTGCGCCCAGTCGTACATAGGGTAGATATGCCATTTGTCGCCTGTGCGGTGGTGTGAAGCGTTCATAATACGGTAGATGATAGGGTCGCGCATTAGCATATTAGGCGATGCCATATCAATTTTGGCGCGGAGTACATACGTGCCGTTTTCGAACTCACCGTTTTTCATACGCTCAAAAAGGGCGAGGTTTTCCTCAGGAGAGGTATTGCGATAAGGGCTCTCGGTTCCTGCTACCGTTGGTGTGCCTTTTTGAGCGGCAATCTCTTCCGATGTTTGTTTATCTACATAGGCTTTCCCTTGTTTGATGAGCATTACTGCCCAGTCGTAAAGTTCTTGAAAATAGTCGGAAGCATAGCATTCTTTATCCCATTTGAATCCGAGCCACGCTACATCACGGCGAATCGCATCTACGTATTCTTGTTCTTCCTTAGAAGGGTTGGTATCGTCGAAACGCAAGTTTACAGGGGCGTTGTAGCGCAAGCCCAATCCGAAGTTAAGGCAGATAGAACTCGCGTGACCGAGGTGCAAGTAGCCATTCGGTTCTGGAGGGAAGCGAAAGCGTAAGGCGCTGGCGGGAAAGCCTTTCGCAAGGTCTTCCTCAATGATATTTTCTATAAAGTTATTAGAGCGTTGTTCTTTTAATTCTTCTGACATCTTTTTTAATGATTAATGATGAATGGTAGATAGTTAATTCTTGTTTTCAAGGTGCAAAGATACAAATAATTTCCTAATTTACTAATTAATCAATTACTCTCATTCTTTTGGCGAAGGCAATAGCTTCCACATTATCAGCGTGCGTTTCCTCTTAGGATATTTTGCCTATAACGGTTTACTGTATGTACACTGATATTCAGCTTTTCGGAGATTTCTCTGCAAATATTTGTCATTTCCCTAAAAACACCTACCTTTGCCTCCTCAGTAGCCACTAATCATTATAACTTATGCCTACTTACAACAAAATATTCGAAAACAATCGTCAATGGGTAAAAAACCGCAAAGAGGGCGACCCTCATTTCTTCGAGAAACTCGCCGAAGACCAGAACCCCGACTATCTTTATATAGGTTGCTCCGATAGTCGTGTAGCTGCCGAAGAGTTAATGGGTGTAGGTCCTGGTAAGGTGTTTGTACACCGCAATATTGCCAATGTAGTAAACACCCTCGATATGAGCTCTACCGCTGTGATACAATACGCCGTAGAACACCTGCAAGTAAAACATATTGTCGTATGTGGTCATTACGATTGCGGAGGTGTAAAGGCTGCTATGCAAGCCAAAGACTTTGGTTTGTTAAACCCTTGGTTGCGTACCATTCGCGATGTATACCGCTTGCATCAAGCAGAACTCGATGCCATTACTGATGCCGACCAGCGTTACCGCCGTTTGGTAGAACTGAACGTAGAAGAACAGTGTTTCAATGTTACCAAAATGGCAGTTGTGCAAGAAAGTTATCTCAAACACCAATACCCTGCTGTTCACGGTTGGGTATTCGATATTCACACCGGCGAACTCATAGATCTTAACCTCGACTTCGAAGCCTTCCTTCATAAAATCCAAAAGATATACGACCTCACCGGACAAGAATGGTATAAACCCTACTAATTTCACTCAATAGTCAAAAGTCAAAAGTCGTCATATATCAGCTCCAACTATTCTCTGGCTACTTTACAACGAACTTATATTAAATACAATTTCTCTCTAAAGCTTTTTTATAAACACCTATTCTACCACATCTATCTTTTCTCTCCCCTAAGTCTCTCCGACAGCACCCACCTTTTTAACCTATCTCATAAAACCTTTTCACCGCGTCACCCTCGTCATTCGTCCCCCGTCATTACTTCCCTTTTCCGTCACACTCCCCCCTAGTGCCTATGGCCTAAGGTCTATCACCTCTTCCTCTTTCTTT
>ERZ773100.566-NODE-566-length-18893-cov-4.370687_pt1 | contig 18893 bp, 14 predicted proteins | sample MGYA00511119_ERZ773100 | MGnify/ENA primary metagenome ERZ773100 (study PRJEB29015, sample SAMEA2738000) | human oral metagenome | biome: human oral; feature: human-associated habitat; material: dental | place: China | collected 2111 ...
GACGGACATCCCCGTCAGCGACGGCCCATGGAAGCTCGGCGGACTGCCGGGGCTGATCCTCGAGGCTTACGATAAGGGCCATCAATATACGTTTACAGCCGTTGGGCTGGAGCGGGTAGCGGAAGAGCCGATCGTCTTCACTCGTCGCGGAGGGAAGAATGGCTACCGGACGGTGGACAGGCGTGCTTTCCTCAAAGCGGAAATGTTCGATTTGACGCACGGCGGCGCACTCGGCGCCTCGGGTCTGAAGTCGACGGACTACGAGCCTGTATATATGGATCTGATAGAAAGAGATTACCGGTGATGAGACACTTTCATCGCAGCACATCTGCTGCGTTACCTGCGACACTCTGGCTCGGTCATGTGCGTAAGCACACTCCCATCGCCATCGGTCTGGGATGCCTTGCATCTGCACTACGCTGCAAGGTCGCATTTCGTACGCTCCTGATTTCGTTAGCCCTCATGACGGGCATCGCGGCTACGGCCCAGCGAGTGACCCTATCGGGAACGGTGACCGACGGCGCTAACGGCCAACCCATAGCGGGTGTGCTTGTCACGGTGCGCCCTTCCGGAGCACAGAAAGTGCTGGCGTTCACGCAAACGATGGCCAACGGACGGTTCGAAGTGACGCTGACGGCCGACGCGACCGATCGCGTGCTCTACTTTTCGATGATGGGCTACGCCGCACGCACGCTCTCGATCGAGAAAGGCCGGACGACGTACGACGTGACCCTTAAAGAACAGGCCACAGCGCTGCGGGAGGTCGTCATCCGCGCTCCCAGCATTCACGAAAGGGGGGACACCATCACGTATATCGTCTCCCGATTTGCGACAACGGCCGACCGCTCGCTGGGCGACGTCCTCAAAAAGATGCCAGGCATCGAAGTCGAGAAGAGCGGGGCCATCACCTACAACGGAAAGCCTATCAACAAGTTCTACATCGAGGGTAAGGACATGCTGGAGGGCCGATACGGCATAGCGACGAACAATATCCATCCCAGCGACGTGGGTAGCGTGGAGGTGATGGAGAACCACCAACCGGTGAAAGCGCTGGAGAACATCTCTTTTTCCCAAAACCCGGCCATCAATATCCGGTTGAAGGAGGACGCCAAGGCGCGCTGGGTGGGGACAGCCAAGGCGGCCGTCGGCGCGAGTCCTTTCCTTTGGGAGGGAGAGCTGGCGCTGATGCGTTTTAAGCGGAAATCGCAAACGTTGAACACGTTGAAGTCGAACAACACGGGTCGCGACGTGACGCGTGAGGCCGCGTTGCTCATCGACGGCGAGCGTGCCGAATCGGCTCTCATGGAGCATATCGACGTGTCCCCTGATCGCTTGCGGGCTATCGACGGCGACCGTAGTCGTTTCAATCGTTCTCACCTCGTGACGATGAACAACCTCTGGGGCGTGTCCAAAGATTTTGACCTCACGTCGCAAGTCACCTACGCCGACCACCACCTCACGTCCGACGTGGCCAGCCACCAAACATATTTCCTCGACGACTCGACCGTTTTCACCCAATCCGACGAGCACACCCTCAGCCGCCGCCACGCATTCACGGGCGACATCACGCTGACGGCCAACACCCCGTCCTTATACGTTCGCAACAAGCTGCAAGTCGACCTCCGGTGGGACGACACGCGCCAATCCGTCCGTGGCACCTACCCCAACCATCAAGTAGCCACCCTACCCCGTCGTTCCTTCTCCGACGAATTGGAGCTGATCCGTCGCCACGGCCGTCGCGCCTACTCGCTCCACTCGCTCAACGTCTACCGCGCCCATCCGCACCGCCTCACCGTCCGCCGGAGCGACGGCGACGAGCAGCAACAGCGCGTCGAGTCGTCCGTTTTCTACACCCACACGCATACGGCGCTCTCGTTCTATTTCGACCCCGTCGCCCTCTCCCTGCGCGCGGGCCTCGTCGGTTCCTGGAGGAGCTTGCGCAGTGAGTTGACCGGCCTCTCCGACTCGCTCGGCAGCCTCCGCAACGACATGTCGACGCGTCGCCTCCGCCTGTACGTCTCTCCCGAGCTGGCGTATCGCCACGACGACTTCGAGGCGACCGTCCGACTGCCGCTCTCCCTCCTCCCCTATCGCCATACCGACCACCTCACCGGCCACACCACCACTCGCGGACACCTCCTTCTGGCACCCACGGCTTACATCAAGTGGTACCTCACCTCACGACTCACCCTGTCCCTCGACGGTCGCCTGGCCCGCATCGCACCTGAGGAGCAGACGTTCTACGAGGGACTTATCCTGCGCGATTATCGCCTCCTGTCACAAGGCGCCATCGACAACCATTTGGGGCGACACACCTCGGCCGACATCACCGTCCGTTATCGCTATCCGCTTCGTGCGCTGTTCGCCCACGCCTCCGCCGGCTACATGCAGAGTCACCGTCCGCGCACGGTCGACAGCCGTTTCCTCGGCGCCTACCTCCTCCAGACCACCGTCCCCGAGCCTTCAGACACCCGGTCATGGACAGCCGACGCCAGTCTGAGCAAGGGTATCGACGCCCTTCGCAGCATTGTCACCCTGAGCGCCAGCTTCACCTCCACCCGAGGCACGGCCTACCGCAATCGCAAGCCCACTTTTTTCACGTCTACAAATCGCGACGCCAGTTGCAAACTCTCCACCCGCCTTGCAACGTGGTGCAACATCGCCTACGAGCTCTCGCTCTCCCAGAGCACGCTTCACGTCGACCGTCCCGACCTCCGATCCTCCTACCTCGACCTCTCTCAACGCCTCACGCTACACCTCATCCCGCATCGCATGTGGAGCCTACGCCTCACGGCCGAGCACTACAGCAACGAAATTGCCGACGGACTCCGCAAGCAACTCCTCCTGGCCGATGCCGAGCTGACGTGCAGCCTGAAAGGAGGCTGGGAGGTGAACGTTTCCGCCCGCAACCTCTTCAACCGCCGCACCTACGCCTACACCCTCTACGACGGCCCATCGACATTCCGCAAATCCTATCTCCTCCGCCCGCGCAACCTCACCGTCGGCCTCTTCTTCCGCTTCTGACGTCCCCTCCCCACCCGACAACGCCCCTCCCCTCAAACGGAAAGCCCTATTGCCTCACACCGACAGCTCTTTCCTTTCAAGGGAAGCGCTATTTTTTCATAGCGACAGCCTTTTCTTTTTGAGGGAAGGGCTATTTTTTTCAGACAATCCCCTTTTCGATTCAAGGAAAGCACTAAATCCATACAGCGATAGCCCTTTCTTTTCAAGGGAGGAGCTATTTTTTTACGGCGATAGCCTTTTCTTTTCGGGGGAAGAGTTGTTTTTTCTGACAATCCCCTTTTCGATTTAAGGGAAGCACTAAATCTATACATCGATAGCCCTTTCTTTTCGGGGAAGGAGCTATTTTTTTTTGACAATCCCTCTTTCCATTCAAGGAGAGCACTATTTTTTCATATCGACAGCCCTTTCTTTTCGATGGAGGAGCTGTTTTTTTGGGACAATTACCCTTTCGATTCAAGGGGAACACTATTTTTTTACAGCGATAGCCTTTTCTTTTTGATGGAGGAGCTGTTTTTTGAGGACAATTACTCTTTCGATTTAAGGGAAGCACTAAATCTATACATCGATAGCCCTTTATTTTTGAGAGAAGAGCTATTTTTTTTGGATAATTACCCTTTTCCATTCATAGGAAGCGCTAATTTTTCACGGCGACAGCTCTTTATTTTTGAGGGAGGAGTTATTTTTTCATGACGACATTCCTCTCCTCTCGAAAAAAGAGGCGTAAACGCAGAAAAGCGCCCCGATCACCAAAGAGGTGACAGAGGCGCCTTTCGTCATGATCGAGCGACCGTAGACGTTAGAAGTCGAAATGCAACGCGATACGGAAGCCGTGGCGCTGGATGTCGGAGTGATTGAGGTAGGTCAGGCGGCGGTAATAGCTGACTTCGAGCACGCGGAAGATGTTTTCCAGCCCGACGCTGAACTCCATGTAGGGCGAGGTGCCAAAGGCGTGCGATCCGTCGGGGAAGAGCATGAGGCCGTCGGTCTTGTCCGGGTTGTTGCGGTCGCTGAGGCTGCCCCAGACGCCGCTGACGGAGGCTACCTCACGCAACCCGAGGAGGTTGATGAGCGGAATGCGGTTCAGGATCCAGCCTTTGAGGTGATAGCGGGCGTCGAAGGAGACGTAACGGTCGGCCATGAACTCCATCGGGTTCATGAGGTGGAAGGCTTCGGGCTGGATGGTGACGGACTGGTTCGTGTTCGGGGTGATGAGCAGCGGGAAGGGCACCTTGTCCCAGACGATGCCGCCGCGCAGGGAGGCGTCGATGTGACCGAAGGAGGAGAGCCAGATGCGTTTGCTGACGCCGGCTTCGGTGCGGTTGTAGCGGTAGTCGCCGCCCAGGATGCCGCGGAAACCGACCTGATGCGAGAGGCGGAAGACGGGGGCGTCTTTGCTGAGGTTGAAGACGGAGCTCTTGCCCAGGCGACTGTTATAGGCGCGCTCGCCGGGGGCGAAGCGGAGTTGGATGCCCCACTCTGTGGTGTTGTAGTCCTGTAGGCGGGTAAAGTCGTCGGCGCTGTTGCGGACGATGTAGCGGAGCGTGCCAGCGGCCTCGTTGTTCATCACCTGCGCCCAAGTCTTGACGGAGAATCCGTTCCGCCACTCGCGTTCGTATTGCAGGCGGGTCTTGCGGAGGTAGTTCATGTTGCGGTTCGGGTGGCCCACTTTCCAGGCCACGAAGACGTTGTCCTTGCTGGTGAAGAGAAAGTCCTGACCGGGGGTGTAGAGGTCGTACTCGTGCTGGAGGGAGAGGTTGTTGACGGGCGATTCCTTTTCGTGATACTCCTTTTCGTTGAAGGCCCAGGTGGCGGTGGCGCTGTATTTCCATCGGCGGTCGTTGAGGCCGAAGGCGCCGTAGCCACCGAGGAAGAGGTGCGGGTGGAGGTTGGCCGTAGTCATGGCGCCAGCGCGGATGCGGAAACCCTCGATGTTGTTGGCGCTGAAGACGGTGTTCATGGGGCCGAAGTCGAGCTTGTTCTTCTCGTGCACGTCGTTGATGGGGATGTAACCGGAGATGAGGATCTCGGCTGTCTTGAGGAGCACCTTGAAGGCCGTCACCTCCTTGAGCTGATTGAGCAGACTCTCGATGCCACTTTCGCGCTCTCGGAGCGGGGTGTGGCGACGGTTGGCCCAGAAGGAATCGGGCTGCGCGAGGTAGCGCGAGAGGGGCGTCTGGACGCGTCCGGAGAGGGCGAAGATGGAGTCCGCACTGGCGATGTTCGTCCGATAGTCCGAGTAGCTGCGCAGCTGGTGGGCGTACATCTGCTGGCCGCCGTCGAAGAGTTGGAAGAGCACGTAGGTGTTGTCCGTGTCCAGCTCCCAGAGGCCGTCCGTGCGGCGGCGGAACTGCTGCTCGACGCGTAGCTCACGGACGAAGTTGAGGTTGATGTGTCGGGGCACATTGAGGAGCACCTTCTTGACCGAGTATGTGCCGTCGGTCGTGACATAGAGTCGACCGGTGAAGCCGTAGCTCTGCGCGTTGACGGGCACGAAGGCCAGGTCGGTGCAGGGCTCGCCGCCCACGTCGACCGTGTCCATGATATAATAATGGTAGAAGGTGTTGGCCAGGGTGGACGAGAGGGGGCTGACGAAGCGATTGAGCAGAAAGGTGATGTTGTTGTCGAAGATGTCGACGCCTTGGAAGATCTCGTCGAGGTTAGCAGTGAGGGTGCCGTATTCGTCGAGGCTCTGGTCGATGCCCTGCTGACGGGTGGCGCGGACGACGACCTTTTCGGATCGGGGCTCGCGGCGGTAGTAGATGTCGGAGATCTTCTCGCGCAGGGAGAGCGTGAGGATGGGGCGGCCGTCGAACTCGGAGGTGTCGAGGTAGTTCTTCAGGAACTTGAATCGCTTGAGCACCTTGCTCTTCTCCAGTCGGGTGTCGAACTTATCGAGCGAGAGGGTCATCTTTTCGTAGCACTCCGTGCTGTAGTCGTCCAGCTGGGTGATGCGGTTGCTGTCCTTGCGGGCCACGACGCGCTTCATCAGCTCTACGGCGGGGTTGTTCTTGCGGGTGTAGCGTTCGCGTTTGGGGCGGATGACGATCTCGGAGAGCTGGATGGTGGAGGGTGCGAGGCGGATGCGGAGGTCGGTCGTGGCGTGCCCGGCGGTGAGGGTGACGGTCTTGGGGTCATAGCCCACGTAAGAGATCTTGAGGCGTGTCAGCCCGCGATCGTTCTTCAGCTGAAAGTTGCCATCCATGTCGGTGACTCCACCGATGGTGGATCCCTCGAAAACGAGCGTGACGAAGGGCAGGGGTTCGCCAGTGATGGAGTCGACCACCATGCCAGCGACGGAAGTAGCGTGTTGTGCGTATGCGGCTTGTCGGCCGAGGCCGATGAGCAAAAGGACCGCAAAGAGGGTTCGGATAACCGCTTTGTTCATTCTGTGTAATGATAACTTGTTACTGTTCAATTAAGCGGCGCCAAAGATAGAGTGAGCGTAAAAACCCGACCATCCAAAAGGAGGTGGCAAATTCGTCGTGGGGAAGGCCTCCCCCCCACCGTCCCCATTCGATGGGATTGGCGCATCTGATCTTAGTACATTTCTTTGCACCCGATTTCAAACACGTTTCAAGCGCATTCCATCCATACACACCCCACGCATGCATTGCACTGAAAAAGTAAGACGACGACTGGCCTCCTGGCTGTGTATCCTCTTCATAGGATACACGGCGGCGACGTCGTTCTTCTATCATGCGCACTACGTGAACGGTCGATGGTTCGTGCACTCTCATCCCTACACCCAGGCGCCCGAGACGGGCCACCACACCCACACGCAGGCGGGCTTTGCTACGCTGGCCTGCCTCACCGCAGCGCTGATGACCTCCATCGCGCCCACGCTTTACACTGAACCTTTCACGCGTCTCTCGGCTGTCATCATCGAGGCGATCTGCATTGCCCTCGTCAGCCAGGAGTTCCTCCACCTATCCCTTCGCGGCCCGCCGACACACTCGGGGATCAATTGATCCTGATCCCTGGCTATGGGGCAAACCCTGTTTGCCCCCGACAGCCATAGCTGCGTCCATTCCGATACTTCCGATTTACCGTAAATCAGCTCCAAGCACGCTTGCATGGCTCCGATTTACCGTAAATCAGCTCCAAGCAGGCTTGCATGGACTCGATTTACCGTAAATCAGCTTCAAGCACGCTTCCATGGACTCGATTTACCGTAAATCAGCTCCAAACAGGCTTGCAGGGCTCCGATTTACCGTAAATCAGCTTCAAACAGGCTTGCATGGACTCGATATACAGTATATCAGCCTCAAGCAGGCTTGCATGGACTCGATATACAGTATTCCAACTGTCCAAAAACAAACAGATATCACACCAATAAACACAAGTAAGAAAATGAGAATCATTTACCTCCCCCTGCTGATGCTTTGCGCATCACTCACACAGCCGGTCTGGGCCGGCACGACTGATCCCACGATCGGATCGGAACAAGTCAAACCCAAGACAGACGCCGTCGTCACCGGCCACGTGGTCGACGCTAAGACGGGCGAACACTTGCCCTACATCAACGTCGTAGTCAAAGGCACCACCATCGGCGTGGCCACCGACGCCACGGGTCACTACATGCTCAAGGACCTGCCCGCGGGCGAACTGACCATCGAGGCCAGCTTCATCGGCTACAAAAAGGTCGTGAAGAAGGTCAAGACGAAGCCCAACACGATGGTCGAAGTCAACTTTGAGCTCGAGGAAGAGGCGCTGGCCATCGACGAGGTGGTCGTCTCGGCCACACGCAGCGAGACGATGCGCCGCGAAGCACCGTCGCTCGTGAACGTGCTTGACACGAAGCTCTTCGAGCGCACCCAATCGACCGACATCGCCCAGGGACTGAAGTTCCAACCCGGCGTGCGCGTGGAGACCAACTGCCAGAACTGCGGCTTCAGCCAAGTGCGCATCAACGGTCTCGACGGCCCCTATTCACAGATCCTGATCGACTCACGCCCCATCTTCAGCGCGCTGGCGGGCGTCTACGGGCTGGAGCAGATCCCGGCCAACATGATCGAGCGCGTCGAGGTGGTGCGTGGCGGCGGATCGGCGCTGTTCGGATCGTCGGCCATCGCGGGCACGATCAACATCATCACCCGCGAACCGACGGGCAACTCTGCCTCCCTCTCGCACCAGACGCGCGGACTGGGCGGCCTGAACACGTTTGAGAACACGACGAACTTCAACGGCTCCATGGTGAGCGACAACGGTCGGCTGGGTGTCACCCTCTTCGGCCAGGCGCGTCACCGCACGGGCTACGACCACGACGGCGACGGCTACACGGAGCTGCCCGTGCTCGACGGTCGCACGCTGGGCTTCCGCACCTTCCTCAAGCCGAACATCTACTCGCGCTTCACCTTAGAGTTTCACAACACACACGAGTTCCGCCGCGGCGGCGACCTGCTCAAGGAACAACCCCACAACGCCCACATCGCCGAGCAGCTGGAGCACATCAACAACGTGGGCAGCCTCGGCTACCAATACTTCAGCCCCGACGGCCATCACCGCTTCAACGCCTACGGCTCGTTCATGAAGGTGCAGCGCAAGAGCTACTACGGCGGTGGCGATCGCACGGCGGACGAGATCATCAACGAGGGCAAGAAGAACGTGGAGGCCGCCAAGGACGCGTTCATCGCCGAGCTTAAAAAGAAGCGCCCCAACATCACGGACGACGAGCTGGAGGCCGAGGTGAAGAAGTCCTTCTTCCCCGGCTCGCACAACGGCCTGACGAACGAGGATATGCTGGAGCTGAACAAACGCATGGCCTCTTACGGCCTGACCAATGGCCTGACCTACATGTTCGGCGCACAGTATGCCGCTGACTTTGATCGCCTGCTCTTCCTCCCCTCGACGCTCACCGCAGGCATCGAGTACAATCACGATCACCTGGACGATAAGAGCGGATACCGCGAAGCGCCCATCGATCAGCGCGTGAACACGAAGAGCGCCTTCCTGCAAAACGAATGGAAAGACGACCGCTGGAGCATCCTCGTCGGTGCCCGACTCGACAAGCACTCGATGGTCAGCCGCGCCATCCTCAGCCCGCGCCTCAACCTGCGCTTTGCCCCCTCGAAAGATTTTACCCTGCGCGCCAGCTACAGCAAGGGATTCCGCGCCCCGCAGCTCTTTGACGAGGACTTGCACGTGGACAACGCCGGTGGCGACCTCATCGTCTCTCGCAACGCCCCGGGCCTCCGCGAGGAGACCTCGCATAGCTTCAGCGCCTCCATCGACTGGTACCACCGCTTCGGCGTTTGGCAGCTCAACCTGCTGGCCGAAGGCTTCTACACGCAGCTCGTGGACGCCTTTGGGTTTACGCAGAAGGACACCGTCATCGGTGGCATCTCGCAGATCCTCAAGACGCGCGAAAACTCCGACGGCGCCAAGGTCTACGGCCTCAACTTCGAGGGTAAAATCGCATACCTCAACACCTGGCAGCTGCAAGGCGGACTCACCGCGCAACGTAGCCTTTGGAACACCGAGCGACAGTGGAACGAGGACGACGCCTACAAGACGCGCCGCATCTACCGCACCCCCGACCTCTACGCCTACTTCATCGGCACGCTGAACATCACCCGCGCCCTCAGCTTCTCCCTCACGGGAAACTATACGGGCAACATGCTCACCGGCCACGAGATCCCGACCGAGGACGACGGTTCGCTCACACAGTTCAACGGCCGCCCCGCCGCCACCATCCACCCCGACCGCATGCAGCACGGCGAAGGTCAGACGGACAAGACCTACGGCCCACGCACATTCAAGACGCCGGCCTTCTTCGAGATGGGCGCCCGCGTGGCCTACAACATCCCGCTCTACAAGACCTACACGCTGCAGCTCCACGCCGGCGTGCAGAACATGTTCAACGCCTTCCAAGACGACTTCGACCGCGGCCCCTCGCGCGACTCGGCCTACATCTACGGCCCCGGCTCGCCCCGCTGCTGGTACGCCGGCATGAAGCTCACGCTCTAATCGTCAGAGGGTTCATTGTCAATGATAGAAAGGGCATCTCCGCGGGTTGGAGGTGCCCTTTTTTCGTATGCTCACCCTGGCTGCCGCCCCGCTCGGCTGAGCCCGATCTGCCGCCGATCCCCCCGCCCTACCTCAGCCCCGCCCGCCGCGCCTATCTTTGCCGCCCAAACAACACATGGCATTTACCATTCAACCTACTCACTAATGGACTCGATAAATAACATCGCCGACTACATCATCCTCAAAGCCAAATCCGAGGATGGAGCGGCTTCACTGATCAATCTGAAGCTGCAAAAACTGCTGTATTATGTACAGGCTTGGTCATATGGAATCAACAAAACGAAGATGTTCGACGGAGATTTTGAGGCTTGGATCCACGGCCCCGTGAACCGCACGATCTACGACCGATTCAGCACCACGAAGAGCCTGTATTCGGAAATCAACATCGAAGAATGCCTGAACAAACAGGTAAAGCTCTCCGACGAAGATGCGGAATTCGTAGATTTCATCTTAGAGAACTACCTAAAGTATAGCGGTGCAGAGTTGGAGCGGCTGTCGCACAACGAGCGGCCTTGGATAGAAACCCGAGGTAGTTTGGACGTAAACGAGCGTTGCAACAAAGTCATCCCTGTAGGACTAATGGAGGCTTACTATGATCAAAAGTGGCAAGAGATTAACGCCTGAAACCCCAAAGTATGGCCTCAAACGATTGGTTACGGCCGACGAAGAGCGGAATCTGAAAAGAAGGAAGATCTCTTTTTTCCCTCTCTTTTTTTCGACAGATCAAACATTTTGGAATCGGGGATTGTACGCGGGAATGGTACGCAGGACTGCTACAAAGACTCAGTACACTCTGCGACATGACCCTGCAAGAACTGCTGGAAGAAAACAAAGGGAGCAAGGCCCTACGGTGCCACCCGATAGACTGGTCCGCCAAACACGTCCCACTCCGACGCGAGGATCTCGATTGGCTCCCCCAAGAGATCCGAGAGAATGATGTGGAATTTCCCATAATGCAGATCTCCATCTCCCAAAGCACAGGGCGTATCATCGGGTATTTTGACCGAGACGCCTCGATATTCCACATCGTGCTACTCGATCCCAAACACAATCTGCAGCCAGCAGCAAAGACAAACTATCAGGTGCAGCCCACTCAGGAAGCGCTATCGCAATACGACGAACTGCTGAAAAAGCTGGAGTATTTCAAGGAGCTGGTGAAGAGTTGTCCGAACATGGACGACAAGCTCCATGAGCACCTCAAGGCAATAGAGAGGCTGCATGACAACATCGTCTATATCGATCTCGACGACGATTTCTACGAAATCTACCGTGATCTACTGAAGCGATATTCGTTGAGGGAGATCATCGAAGCGGGTGTTACTGGGCTACTGAATTGAGCAGCTTGCACGGCGCATCCACCCGCGCCTATCTTTGCCGCCCAAACAACACATATAATAGTATATCACACAAATGGGAAAGACCGCATTAATCACAGGCATCACGGGTCAGGACGGATCGTACCTGGCCGAGTTTCTGACCGACAAAGGCTATGAGGTGCACGGCATCATGCGCCGCTCCTCATCGTTCAACACCGGGCGCATCGAGCACCTCTACCTTGACGAGTGGGTGCGCGACATGAAGCGCCAACGCACCATCAACCTCCACTACGGTGACATGACCGACAGTAGCTCGCTCGTCCGCATCATCCAACTGACGCAGCCCGACGAGATCTACAACCTCGCCGCACAGAGCCACGTCAAGGTCAGCTTCGACGTGCCCGAGTACACTGCCGACGCCGACGCCATCGGTACCCTCCGCCTGCTGGAGGCCGTACGTATCCTCGGTATGGAACACAAGACACGCATCTATCAGGCCTCTACCTCTGAGCTCTTCGGACTCGTGCAGGAGGTGCCGCAGCGCGAGACGACACCCTTCTACCCCCGATCGCCCTACAGCGTAGCCAAGCAATACGGCTTCTGGATCACCAAGAACTATCGCGAGAGCTACGACATGTTTGCCGTCAACGGCATCCTCTTCAACCACGAAAGCGAACGCCGCGGTGAGAACTTCGTCACCCGCAAGATCACGCTGGCCGCCGCACGCATCGTGCAGGGCTTCCAAGACAAGCTCTACATGGGCAACCTCAACGCGTTGCGCGACTGGGGTTACGCCAAGGATTACGTGGAGTGTATGTGGATGATGCTGCAATACGAGCGCCCGGAGGACTTCGTGATCGCTACGGGCGAGATGCACACCGTGCGCGAGTTCTGCACCCTGGCCTTCCGTGAGGCCGGCATCGAGCTGCGTTGGGAGGGCGAGGGCCTGAATGAGCGTGGCATCGACGTCAAGACGGGCCGCTCGCTCGTGGAGGTAGATCCGAAATACTTCCGACCCGCCGAAGTGGAGCAGTTGCTTGGCGACCCGACGAAGGCGAAGACACTGCTCGGCTGGAACCCGCGCAAGACCTCGTTCGAGGAGCTGGTCCGCCTGATGGTGAAACACGACATGCGCTTCACGCGCAAGCTCTATCTGCGCGCCCAAGAGGAGGAGTAAACCGATGATGGATAAGCAAGCCAAAATCTATGTCGCCGGCCACCGCGGACTCGTCGGGTCGGCCATTTGGAACAACCTCCTCGCTAAGGGTTACACGAACCTCGTCGGCCGTACTCATCATGAGCTCGATCTGCTGGACTCAGCTGCCGTCCGCCGCTTCTTCGACGAGGAGCGCCCGGCGTACGTCGTCCTGGCCGCCGCCTACGTGGGCGGGATCATGGCCAACAACCGCTACCGCGCCGACTTCATCTACCGCAACCTCGGCATCCAGCAGAACGTCATCGGCGAGAGCTTCCGCCACGATGTCCGCAAACTGCTCTTCCTCGGCAGCACCTGCATCTACCCCCGCGATGTGCCCCAACCCATGCGTGAGGACGCCCTGCTGACCGCCCCCTTGGAGTACACCAACGAGCCCTACGCCATCGCCAAAATCGCCGGCCTGAAGATGTGCGAGAGCTTCAACCTGCAATACGGCACGAACTACATCGCCGTCATGCCCACCAACCTCTACGGCCCGAACGACAACTTCGACTTGGAGCGCAGCCACGTCCTGCCCGCCATGATCCGCAAGATCCACCTGGCCCGCTGCCTCCACGAGGGCCGCATGGACGACGTCCGCGCCGACCTCATCCGTCGCCCCGTTGAGCAGGTCGACGCCCGCACGGCCTCGGACGAGGAGCTGCTCGCCCTGCTCGCCAAGTACGGCATCGCCCCCGACGCCGTCACGCTCTGGGGCACGGGCACACCGCTGCGCGAGTTCCTCTGGAGCGAGGAGATGGCCGACGCCTGCGTCTACATCATGGAGCATGTCGACTTCGCCGATTTGAAGGGCTCCGACCCCGACGTCCGCAACTGCCACATCAACATCGGCACCGGCCACGAGATCACCATCGGCGACTTGGCGCGGCTCATCGTCCGCACCGTCGGCTATGGCGGCCGCCTCGCCTTCGACGCCACCAAGCCCGACGGCACCCTCCGCAAGCTGACCGACGTCTCCAAGCTCCACGCCCTCGGCTGGCACCACCGCATCGAGATCGACGAGGGTGTCGACCGCATCTATCGCTGGTACACGAAGGCGTCTGCGGAGGCGTCTACGTTCGCCAGCCAATAAGCCGGGTACGGCGCCTTATCCCCCAATGCAGAGAAGTCCTGCGGATCCTTTGTTGATCCACGGGACTTCTTGTTTTGAGTCGTGGATCCGTTTCTGATTTGCTATCCCTGACTGCAAAAGGTCGTCAATCAGATTCTGATTTGCTACCCCTGACTGCAAAAGGTCGTCAATCAGATTCTGATTTGCTACCCCTGACTGCAAAAGGGCATCAATCAGATTCTGATTCGCTATCCCTAACCGCAAAAGGTCGTCAATCAGTTTCTGATTGGGGGTCATCACACGAAAGGGATAGGGAATCAGTTTCTGATTGGAGGGTCTAACATGAAAAGAGTAGGGAATCAGAAACGGATTCGAAGGCCCATCCGACAGACAAGTACTTTTGGCGCCACAAAAAACATCTCATCACATATCCCATCCCTATGGCAGAAAACAATTCCAACCGCACGGCGCGCAAGAAGCCCGTCGTCGTACAAGTATCGGACATGGGCCGACTCCAGCCTCAGGCGCGCGACCTGGAACAGGCAGTCCTCGGTGCGCTCATGCTCGAACAAGACGCCTTTTTTAAGGTCAACGAAACGCTCAAGCCCGAGAGCTTCTACGAACGGGCACACCGGCTCATTTATCAGGCCATCGTCGATCTGGCCGCGCGTCAGCACCCCATCGACATGCTGACCGTCATCGATCAGCTGAAGAAAAACGGCGACCTGGAGGCGATCGGCGGACCGCTCTACATCTCCCAGCTGACCGAGAACGTGGGCGGCGCAGCTCACCTCGAGCGCCACGCGCAGATCGTGGCCGAGAAGTTCCTAGCCCGCGAACTGATCCGCTACACGGGCGAGATCCAAGGCAAGGCCTACGACGAGACGATCGAGGTCAAAGAACTCATGCAGGAGGCCGAGGGCGAGCTCTTCCGCATCTCGCAGCAGAACATCCGCAACGAGGCCGTGCAGATCAACCCCATCATCAAGGAGGCGCGCGAGTTGCTCGAGCGGGCGGCCAACCGGAAGGAGGGCCTCAGCGGACTGCCCACCGGCTTTGCCGATCTGGACAAGATCACGTCCGGGTGGCAGAACTCCGACCTCGTCATCATCGCCGCCCGCCCCGCGATGGGTAAGACGGCCTTCGTGCTCTCCATGGCCCGCAATATGGCCGTCACGTTCAAGGTGCCCGTGGCCATGTTCTCGCTTGAGATGAGCAACGTGCAGCTCGTGAACCGCCTCATCGTGAACGTCTGCGAGCTGCCGGGCGAGAAGATCAAGAGCGGCCGACTGGAGAAGTACGAGTGGGAGCAGCTGGAGTACAAGATCAAGGACCTCTACGACGCGCCGATCTACGTCGACGACACGCCGAGCCTCTCCATCTTCGAGCTTCGCACCAAGGCGCGACGCCTCGTGCGCGAGCACAAGATCCAGTGCATCTTCATCGACTACCTCCAGCTGATGAACGCCAGTGGCATGAACTTCGGCAGCCGTGAGCAGGAGGTGAGCACCATCTCGCGCTCGCTCAAAGGGCTGGCCAAGGAGCTGAACATCCCCATCATCGCCCTCTCGCAGCTCAACCGTGGCGTGGAGGCCCGCCAAGGCATCGAGGGGAAGCGCCCGCAGCTGGCCGACCTGCGCGAGTCGGGCGCCATCGAGCAGGACGCGGACATGGTCTGCTTCATCCACCGCCCGGAGTACTACAAGATCCTCGAGGACGAGCGCGGCAACTCCCTCGCAGGCATCGCCGAGATCATCGTAGCCAAGCACCGTAACGGTGCCACGGGCGACGTGCGACTGCGTTTCAAGAGCGAGTTTGCCAAGTTCATCAACCTCAGCGAGGATCAAGCCGTCCGCGAGTATGCCTCCAGCATGAACCAGGAAGACGCCCCCGGTCCCGCTCCCGTCACCGCCCCGAACGTGGAGGACTTCATCGCCGCCCAAAACGACGAACAGGTGCCGTTCTGAGGGGGATGTCCGTCATTTCGCGGATCTTTGCCGCCACTAATCATCGCATCATACCATTATGGCAACAATCAATTTACAGATGGAGCAGAACGATATCATTCGTCGCGTGCTCAACATTGAGGATACGAATCTCCTTACACAGATAAAAAAATTCATCACCGAACGCGCACCTGATGATGATTACAGGCCGAAGACCAAAGCAGAGATCATGGCCGATCTAAAAGAGGCTTTCATCATAGCCAAAGCTGCACGAGAGGGGAAGATTAAAGGTCGTCCGGTAGAGGAGCTGCTCAATGAATTGTAAGATCATCACCTTTCCGTCTTTTGATCGGGAATTGAAACAATTGGCGAAACGTTACAAGTCGTTGCAGCAAGACTTGCTCAAACTGATCGCAGAATTGGAAGCCAACCCCAAGCTGGGAGCAGACCTTGGCAATGGGTTTCGGAAAGTGCGGCTTGCTATCAAGTCGAAGTCCTCGGGAAAGCGTGGGGGCGCACGTGTTATCACGCTTACCATCTTGCTTTCTACCGAAGAGACCGAAATCGGTCTGCTTTACATCTATGACAAGTCAGACCGCGATAGTATTTCGATCAAAGAGCTGAATGCATTAAAGAAGGAATGCGGGTTGTAACCTAACACCCTAAGAATTTAGCTACCTCAACGAAGAATGCCGGATACACCGTGGTTTCCCCACGTGTACCCGGCATTCTTCGTTGGAAGCCGCAGCCGGCCCTCAGTTACCGAGGAGGTTCGCTCGCTCGATGTCTTTGAAATAACGGTAGGTGCCGACCTTCAGCTCGTCGCAGGCGGCTTCGTCGCAGACGATGATGCCGTGCGGATGGAGTTGCAGGGCGGTGATGGTCCACATCTGGTTCACGCTTCCCTCCACGGCTTGCTGCAGCGCACGCGCCTTGGCGTGACCGTTGGCGAGGATCACCACCTCACGCGCGTCCATGACGGTGCCGACGCCGACGGTGAGCGCCGTCTTGGGCACCTGCGTGACGTCGTTGTCGAAGAAGCGTGAGTTGGCGATGATCGTGTCCGTGGTGAGCGACTTGATGCGGGTGCGCGAACGGAGCGACGAGCCGGGCTCGTTGAAGGCCACATGGCCGTCAGGGCCGATGCCGCCGAGGAAGAGGTCGATGCCGCCGACTTCGCTGATACGCTTCTCGTAGGCTGCACACTCGGCTTCGAGGTCGGGGGCGTTGCCGTTGAGGATATGGATGTTCTGCGGCTCCACGTCGACGTGCTCAAAGAAGTGGCGACGCATGAAGGTGTGGTAGCTCTCGGGGTGATCCTCGGGCAGGCCGACGTATTCGTCCATGTTGAAGGTGACGACGTGGCGGAAGGATACTCGGCCTTGCTGGCACAGCTCGATGAGCCGTTTGTAGGTGCCGATGGGCGACGAGCCGGTCGGCAGACCCAAGACGAAGGGACGCTCGGCCGTGGGCGCGGCGCGGTTAATGCGCGAAGCGATGTAGTCCGCCGCCCAGCGGGACATGGCTTCGTAGGTAGGTTGGATAAGCAGGCGCATGATTGATCTATAAACGAAAAGCTCCTGCCGGACGAAGGGGCGATCCCCCTCCCTTACCGGCAGGAGCCTTTCACTGTTCCGTTTTTACTTGTTCGTTCCTCTCAGTCGTTCCGCCATGGCTTGTCCGAGGGCGATGCACTGCTCTTCGGTGCTGATGCCCTGCTTCTGCTCGACGGGTGTGCCGACTACTTCCCACTTCATGGCTTCGGCGTAGGCCGCCAGATGCTTCACTGCGGCGCCGGCCCAGGTGAACGAGCCGAAGTAGCTGAAGAGGCGATCCTTCACCTCGCGCAGCTTGATCTCAGAGAGCACCATCTCCACCTCGGGGTAGAGCTGGCCGCTGTAGGTGGGGCAACCCACGATGAGGCCGCGGTAGTTGAAGACGTCGCGCAGGATGTAGGAGCCGTGGCTCTTGCTGACGTTGTGCATGGCGATGTGGCGCACGCCGCCGTCGGAGAGGGCCGTGGCGATGTCCTCAGCCATCTGTTCGGTGTGGCCATACATGCTGCCGTAGACGATCGTCACGCCGTCGAGGCCTTCGTAGCGGCTGAGGCGGTCGTAGAGGGCGATCACATCGCCGCTTTGCCTCGTCCAGACGGGGCCGTGGGTGGAGCAGATGGTGTGGATCTCAAGCCCGGAGAGCTTCTTGAGTGCGCGCTGCACGGGGGCGCCGTACTTGCCGACGATGTTTGCGTAGTAGCGCGTCATCTCGCTCCAGAAGCGGTCGGTGTCCATATCTGTATCGAGCACGCCGCCGTCCAGGGTGCCGAACGTGCCGAAGGCGTCGGCCGAGAAGAGCACCTTCTCCGTCTCCTCATACGTGACCATGACCTCGGGCCAGTGCACCATCGGAGCCATGTAGAACGAGAGCTTGTGGTGACCCAAGTCGAGCGTGTCGCCCTCCTTGACCTCGTGCAGCCCGTCGGTGATGCCGTGATATCCGGCCAGCATGCCGAAGGTTTGTTTGTTGCCGACGATCTTCACATCGGGATAGATCTGGCGCAGCAGGCGGATGCTGCCGGCGTGGTCCGGCTCCATGTGATCGACCACCAGATAGTCCAGCTTGCGGCCGTTGAGCAGCTTAGCCACGCGCTTGAAGAAGAGGTCGGAATAGCAGATGTCGACCGTATCGACCAGCACGGTCTTGTCGTCGACGATCAAATAAGAGTTGTAGGACACGCCCCCGGGGAGCGGCCACAGGTTTTCAAACAGTGCTTTTTGGCGATCGTTTACGCCTACGTAATAAATGTCTTTCGCAACAGCTTTCATGATGGATCCTGTTTTTTATTGATGATTGATATGTGTATGAATCGGTAGTGTGAAATCGTTGGGGAGAAGCGAGATCTCGGCCTCTTTTTTTACGGGAAATACGGGGCGCGGAAGGACTTGTTAGTCGTTGCAACAATCTTGCAAATCGAAAAATGAAGTTTTGGTGCTTGCAGAAATGCTGCAAATGCCCCGAAAAGCTTTTTGGCCTCTGCAGGAATGCTGCAAACGCCGCGAAGAACTTTTTGGCGTTTGCAGGGACGCTGCAAGTGCCTCGAAAAACCTTTTGGCGTTTGCAGGAACGCTGCAAGTGCCTCGAAAAACTTTTCGGCGTTTGCAGGAACGCTGCAAGTGCTTCGAAAAACTTTTTGGAGTTTGCAGGGACGCTGCAAGTGCCTCGAAAAACTTTTCGGCGTTTGCAGGAACGCTGCAAGTGCTTCGAAAAACTTTTTGGAGTTTGCAGGGACGCTGCAAGTGCCTCGAAAAACTTTT
>ERZ773100.568-NODE-568-length-18841-cov-3.812360_pt1 | contig 18841 bp, 19 predicted proteins | sample MGYA00511119_ERZ773100 | MGnify/ENA primary metagenome ERZ773100 (study PRJEB29015, sample SAMEA2738000) | human oral metagenome | biome: human oral; feature: human-associated habitat; material: dental | place: China | collected 2111 ...
AATGCTGTAGCGTCTGAATTCCTAGTAAAAGGTGGATATGATTTCTACAGAAAATATAAATCAGGAGCAGATTATTGGAAACATTCTGATTTTAAAGTAAAAAATGGTGCAACTGCGGGTGTTGAATACATCGTAGACAACCAAGGTGAATTTGAATGGGGATTAGGAGGAGAATACAAATTCTCTAATAACTCAGGAAAATTAAAACCTAAAAAAGAACAATGGAATGGTACTTATTCAACTGCTAAAAAACTTGGTAGAGATGTACCAGTTTATGCTTTAGGTAAATTTAACTTAATTACAACTAACGGAGGAAACGATGCTTTATATGTATTAGGTAGAGCAGGATATAACTTCGCTAAAGAATCAAGAGAAGCAAGAAAGCAGGCAGGATTAGACATTAAAGGTGGTCTATATACTGCAGCAGGAATTGGTACTGAATTTGGACCAGTTTCATTGGAAGCTTTATATGAAAGATCTAGCTTTAAAGTAACAGACAAAACTCCAAATGTTGGTGTAAGTAAATATAGAGATCATTTAGATTCAGTTGGAGTAAGAGTAGGTTATAGAATTGGTCAATTGAAAAATGACAGATCACCTAAAGTTATAACTCAAACAGTAGAAGTACCTGTACCAACTCCAGTACCTGTAGAACCAGATAAAAATATTGATACTAGAGGAAATGCTGTGTTACCATTTAGCTGCTCAGTTGATGATAAAAAATGTGTAATCAGAGGATTTAAAGTTGATGGAAGAGTACCAAACGAAAATGAACAAAACGATTTGAGAAAAATTGCAGACGTAATTAATCAATTCGCTGATGGTGGAACAATTGATTTCGTTGGACATACAGATTCAACTGGTTCAAATGCTTACAACCAAAAATTATCAGTTGCAAGAGCACAAAACGTAGCAAGATTGTTAAGAGAATATGGACTTAAAAATTCAATTTCTTATGGAACAATCACTGGACAAGGTGAAACTAACCCAATGGATACTAACGATACACAACAAGGAAGATACAATAACAGAAGAGTTGAATTATTCTTCCAAAACGTAGACTTCAAAAACGTTAAATTCATTAACCAATAATAATTAATAATTTGGGAACTATTTTTTAGTAGTTCTCAAATTTTATAATTTTTTTAAAATTATTTTTAAAAGAAGGCGAAGGCCTTTTTTTTGTATAATAAAAAATATGAGAAAAAATAATTAAATATTTTCTTTTTTTGTAAAAAATGTGATATAATTTATTATAATTATGTATTGTTCAGGAGAAAAAATTGAAGAATAATTTTAGAGAAAATTTATTAACTGTAGAAAAAATGAGAGAAAAAATAATCGAACTGAAAAGAAAGGGGAAAAGAGTAGTTTTTACAAATGGAGTGTTTGACATTTTGCACATAGGTCATCTGACTTATTTGGAAGAAGCTAGGAATTTAGGAGATGTTCTGGTTGTGGGTGTCAACAGCAACTCTTCCGTCAAAGTCAATAAAGGCGACAAAAGACCGATTAACGACGAAAAAAATAGAGCGTTCGTGCTTTTGGGGACAAAATTTGTGGATTTTGCGGTTATTTTTGATGAGAAGACGCCGGAAAAACTTCTTGATATTTTGAAACCAGATATTCACGTGAAAGGTGGAGATTACAGAAAGGAAGATTTGCCGGAAACAAAGACTGTGGAAAAAAATGGCGGAGAAGTTAAAATTTTATCTTTTGTAGATAATATTTCTACGACGGATATAATTAATAAAATAATTGAAGTTTATAAAAAGTGAGATTAAAATATGAAAATAATGAATTTTGATGAAATAAATAATTTGGCACGAAGTTTAGCAAAAAAGTTGGAAAATGGCGGATGTGTTGGACTAATTGGAGATTTGGGAGCGGGGAAGACGACTTTTACGAAAAAAATTTGTGAATGTTTTGGAGTTACAGAGAATGTAAAAAGTCCGACATTTACTTATGTCATTGAATATGAGAGTGGAAGGAAAAAAATTAGCCACTTTGATGTGTATAGAATTAGCAATCCTGAAGAGATTTATGAAATTGGATTTGAAGATTTTATCGGAGATGAAGAGAGCGTCGTAATTGTTGAATGGGCTGATAAAATTTTATCTGAAATGCCGCAAGATACGATTTTTATTGAAATTAATCACCACTCTGAAAATATGAGAAAAATTTCTGTCTATAAATTTGAAAATGGAGAAAAAATAGATTATCTAGAAAAATTGGGAGAATGAAAAAAAGAAAAATTAGAAAAAAGAAATAGAAGAAAAAACAAAAAGATAAGAGAAATAAAAAAATAAATAAAGAAAGGGAAATTATGATAACTTTTGCAATAACTACGACCACTAAATTGGCTGGTCTTGCACTTTATGAAAATGATAAAGTTTTAGGGAAAATTCATATTGAAGTTGCGAAATCACATTCTACAACAATTTTGGAGCAAATTGACTGCCTTTTAAAGTGGACTGGAAAGAAATTAACTGATATAAAAAATGTGGTTGTGTCGATTGGACCTGGCTCTTTTACAGGTGTGAGAATAGCTATTTCGGTTGTAAAAGGAATTTTTTTTGAAAGAGATGATGTTACATTTTATGAAGTGAATGAACTTGATGCGCTAGGTTATCAGGCATTTTTTAATATTTGTGCGACTTGCGATAATTTTTTTAATAAAAAAATTTATGCTTTGATTGATTCGAGAAAGGAAAAAGTTTATTTTGCGGTTTATAAAGTTTTTGAAAATAAACTTGAATTAGTGGAAGATTATAAAGTTGCTAAATTGGATGATGTAATCTTGGAAATTAATAATAAAAAAAATGAAAAAGAAGATAAAAATAAAGAAAGTAAACAAGATAAAGAAGATAGAGAAGATAGAGAAGAAAATAAAAATAATGAAATTTATATGATTGGAGATGCGGTTTTTAATTATAAAGAAAAGATAGAAGAAAATTTGGGGCAAAGTGTCCATTTATTTGAAGAAAAAAATTTGAAAATTGATGTGGCAACTTTTGTTCAAATGATGCTCGCAGGAAAACTTGAAGATAAAAAAACTGATATTTTTAATTTAAGACCGAATTATTTGGAAAAATCACAGGCGGAAAGGGATAAGAAATAATGGCGTTAAAAAATTTTTTTAAATTTGGAAAAAAGAAGAAAAAAGAAGAAGAGATTGAAGAAACTAAAGAAACTGAAAAAGTTGAAAAAAATAGAGAAAACGAAGAAAATAAAGAAGAAAAAATAAAAAAAGGCAATGAAATTTCTGAAAAAAATAAAAAATTAAAAAATGAAAAAAAATCAGAAGAAAACAAAAATGAAGAAGAAAAAGAAGAAGAAATTGAAAAAACTAAGAAAAAACCGAAGTTAAAACCGCTAAAAGATAGACTTGCAACACCTAAAAAAGGATTTTTCTCAAAATTGAAAGAGATGTTTTTGGGAAAAACAATTGACGATGAACTTTATGAAGAGTTGGAAGAACTGCTTATTCAATCTGATATTGGAATGGATATGACGATGGAAATTGTGGCAGATTTGGAAAAACAAGTTGCCAAGAAGAGATTGAAAGCGTCGCAGGATGTCTATGAGGAATTGAAAGAATTGCTAAAAGATAAACTAGTTTACAACACCGAAGAAAATACGAAACTTGATATCCAAGATGGAAAACTTAATATTATTTTGGTAGTTGGAGTAAACGGAGTTGGGAAGACGACTTCGATTGGGAAAATTGCGAAAAAGTTAAAGGATGAAGGAAAAAAGGTTATAATTGGAGCTGGAGATACATTTAGAGCGGCTGCAATTGAACAGATTGAGGAATGGGGGAAAAGGACAGGAGTTGAAGTTGTGAAACAATCTCACGGAAGTGATCCTGCGGCTGTCATATTTGATACGGTAAAAACAGCTAAAAATCGAAATTTTGATGTGGCAATACTGGATACTGCGGGAAGACTTCATAATAAAAGAGATTTGATGAAAGAGCTGGAAAAAATTAATAAAATTATAAAAGAACAATCGGGAAATGATAAATTTGAAACACTTCTTGTAATTGACAGCACGACTGGGCAAAATGGGCTTGAACAAGCTAAAATATTTAACGAAATTGTGGATTTAACAGGTATTATTTTGACTAAGTTTGATGGAACTGCAAAAGGTGGAATTATTTTTCCGATAACTAATGAGCTAAAAAAACCGATTAAATTTATTGGAGTTGGGGAAGGAATTGAAGATCTTAGAAAATTTGATTCTAAAGAGTTTGTAGAAGCGATTTTTTCTGATTAGCTTTAAAAAATGTGTGAAAATAAAAATAAAAAATAAAAAAAGAAATGGAGTTGAAAAAATGTCTAAAAATTTATTAGAAAGTTTGAAGGCTAAAGCAAAAATATTGCAAAAAACAATTATATTACCAGAAACGGAAGATCCAAGGGTGCTAAAAGCAGCTGAAAAAGTTATGAGTAAAGGTCTTGCAAAAATTGCGCTTGTGGGAAATGAGGAAAAAATAAAAAAAGAAGCTGAAAAATTGGGAGTAAATTTAGATGGAGCGATTTTTTATGATCCAAATAACTGTGCGACTATTGACCAAATGTCAGAAATTTTGAGAAAGAGAAGAGAAAAAAAAGGTATGACTTTTGAAGCGGCAAAAGCTACAATGTTGTCAGATCCTAGATTTTTTGCGGCAATGCTTGTAAAACAAGGAAGAGTTGACGGAATGGTCGCAGGTTCGATTTCTCCGACAGCTCATGTACTAAGAGCGTCAATTTTAGTAATTGGACCCAAAGAAGGGCTAAAAACAATTTCAAGTTCGTTTGTTATGGTAACTGACTCGAACTTTGGAGCAAATGGAACACTTATTTTTACAGATGCGGCAGTTATTCCCAATCCAACGGCGTTACAACTTGCAGATATAGCGATTTCAGCGGTTGAAAAAGCCAAAGTTACAGCAGGGATAAAAGAGCCTAAGGTGGCATTTTTGTCTTATTCAACAAAAGGAAGTGCCGACGGAGAATCAGTTAGAAAAGTTAGAGAAGCGATTGAAATTTTAAAAATGAGAGATGTGGATTTTGAATTTGATGGAGAAATGCAACTGGATGCGGCAATCGTTCCAGAAGTGGCAAAACTTAAGGCACCAAACTCAAAAGTGGCAGGAAATGCAAATGTATTAGTTTTCCCTGATTTAAATGCAGGAAATATCGGTTACAAATTGACTCAGAGATTTTCAGGTGCGAAAGCGTTAGGACCGTTAATTCAAGGACTTGCAAGACCTGTTCACGATTTGTCAAGAGGTTGTAGCGTGGAAGATATAGTTGAAGTTGTGGCAATTACAGCTGTTGAATCTGATGAATAATAATAATTAAGAATAAGGATAAGGATAAATAAAAATTTTTGGAGGGAATAAATAAATGAAAATATTAGTTATAAATAGTGGAAGCTCGTCGTTAAAGTTTGAATTAATTGATATGACAAATGAAAAATCAATTGCGAAAGGACTGTGCGAGAGGATAGGAATTGCAAATCCGATGATCAGTTACAAAAATTTGATAAAAGATATAAAAATAACTGAACAGCCAGAGCCTATGGATGATCATAAAATGGCAATTGACGCTGTATTAAAACTTCTTCAGGACGATAGCATGGGAGTTATTAAAAGTGTTGATGAAATTGATGCGATAGGGCATAGAGTTGTGCAAGGAGGAGCTTATTTTAAAGATTCGGCTTTAGTTGATGAAAAAGTTATCTCATTGGTTGAAGAACTTGGAGAACTTGCTCCACTTCACAATCCAGCTGCGGCAATGGGTGTGAGAGTTATGATGGAACTACTTCCAGATAAAAAAAATGTCGTGGTATTTGACACTTCGTTTCATCAGACAATGGAGCCAAAAGCATATATGTACGCTTTTCCGTATGAAGACTATGAAGAGTTAAAAGTTAGAAAATACGGTGCACATGGGACTTCGCACAGATATGTGAGCGAAATTGCAGCTCAAATGCTTGGAAAAAAAGATTCCAAAATAATAGTTTGTCACCTTGGAAATGGAGCTAGTATAACAGCTGTGAAAAATGGAAAAGTTGTTGACACTTCAATGGGTCTAACTCCACTTGCTGGAGTTATGATGGGAACTAGAACTGGAGATGTGGATCCATCGGCAGTTGTTTACATTATGGAAAAAAGAGGTTTAACTCCAAAAGAAATGAATACGAGAATGAATAAGCAGTCTGGAATTAAAGGAATTTTTGGACCTAGTTCGGATTTTAGGGACTTGGCAGCTGGAGTTGAAGAAGGAAATGAAAAAGCAAAATTGGCATATGAAATGTTTTGTTACAAAATAAAATCTTATATTGGAGCTTATGCCGCTGCAATGAATGGACTTGATGCAATAGCATTTACAGGTGGAATTGGAGAAAATGCTTTTTATGCGAGAAGAGATATTTGTAGGGATTTGACATATTTAGGAATTGATTTAGATGAAGAAAAATCAAGTAAATGGTTACCGGGAAATGTAGAAATTACTAAAGAAAATTCTAAAGTAAAAGTTTATAAAATTGAAACGGCGGAAGAAATAATGATAGCGAGAGATACTTATAGACTTACAAGAGAAAGTTAGGTGGGAAAAAATGGCAAGTTTAAATATAATTTACTATTCAGCGACAGGAAATACTGAAGAAATGGCAAAATATATTGCACAAGGTGCAAAAGATGCGGGAGCAGATGTGAAAGTGATAAATGTGGAAGAAGCTGACGAAAATTCAGTAAATGCTGATTTTTTAGCGTTTGGTTCACCTGCTGCAGGAGCGGAAGAAATAGCGCCAGAAATAGTTGAATTTATTGAATCCAATAAAGATAAAATTTTTAATAAAACAGTTGGACTTTTTGGCTCTTACGATTGGGGAACAGGAGTTTTTATGGAAAGTTGGGTAGAACAGCTAACTAGCGAAAATTTCTCAATCGTAGGAGAAGGATTTATAAATCACTTGGCAGCTGATGATGATGAAAAAATTGAAAAATGTAAAGAATATGGAAGAAAAATAGTATTGTAGTAAAAACAAAAAAAGGGGGATTTTTCCCCCTTGATTAAATAAGTAAAAATTTTTTTCTTTTCAAACATATTTTATTTTGCCTAAGAATTAATAATTCTTGATATTAAATAAGAAATGTGATACCATTAAATATAAACTATTTCAAAAAATAAGTTTTTGGAGGAAAAAATTGAGAAATTTGATATTACAGTTTTGTCTTATGGTGCTTGTTGGAACACTTATAGGTTGGTTTACTAATTATTTAGCTATAAAATTACTTTTTAGACCATATAAGGAGATGAATTTTCTCTTTTTTAAAATACAGGGGCTGATTCCCAAAAGAAGAGCGGAAATATCTTTAAATATAGCTGATGTAGTGGAAAAAGAGTTAATTTCGGTGGACGATATTGCGGAAAAAATTGAAGAAATGGATATTTCTGATGGAGTTATTGATAGATTATTAGATAAAGTTATTGGAGAAAAGTTGCAAAAGAATATTCTGGATAAAAATCCGCTACTAAAAATGATTATAAACGATAGTGTAATTCAAAAAATAAAATCTTATTTTAAAAAGAGTATTTTAGAAAATAAAGAAGAAATTGTTGAAGAAATTATAAAAATAGCAAAAGAGAAAATAAATTTTCATGAGATAATATTAGATAAAATGGAAAATTTTTCTTTACAAGAAATAGAAGAAATTATTTTGAAAATTTCAAAAAATGAACTAAAGCATATTGAAATAATAGGTGGAGTTCTTGGGGGAATTATCGCAGTGTTCCAATTTTTATTGATGTTGGCGCTAAAAGCGATATAAGTTTTGAAAGAGGGAGAAAAAATGGAAAAAGAAAGAGTATTGGCACCCGATGAATTGGGAGAGGACAATATTCAGAAGTCACTTAGGCCAAAAACTTTTAGAGAATATATTGGTCAAGAAGATTTGAAAAAAAAAATGAATATTTTTATAAAAGCGGCAAAAATGCGAAATGAAACCGTGGATCACATTTTGTTATATGGACCTCCAGGACTTGGAAAAACAACACTTGCGGGAGTAATTGCAACTGAAATGGGAGTGAATTTAAAGATTACAACTGGACCAGTTTTGGAAAAATCAGGGGATTTGGCAGCAATTCTGACTTCACTTGAAGAAAATGACATTTTATTTATTGATGAAATCCACAGATTAAACACTTCAGTTGAAGAAATTTTGTACCCTGCGATGGAAGATAATGAAATTGACATTTTAATTGGAAAAGGACCGTCAGCTAGAAGTATTAGAATTGAACTGCCAAAATTTACATTGATTGGTGCGACAACTAAAGCCGGGCAGTTAAGTACACCACTTCGGGACAGATTTGGGGTAACGCATAAAATGGAATTTTATAAATTGGAAGAATTGGAAGAAATTGTTCGCAGAGGAGCCGATATTTTGAGTATTTCATATGACGAGGACGGAATAAGTGAAATTTCCAAGAGAAGCCGTGGTACGCCTAGAATTGCAAATAGACTTTTGAAAAGGGCAAGAGACTATGCACTTGTCGAAGGAAACGGAATACTTGACAAAAAGAGTGTAAATGGGATTTTAAAACTTTTGGGAGTCGATGAAACGGGACTTGATGAACTCGATAGAAAAATTTTAAGTTCAATAATTGATGTCTATAATGGAGGGCCTGTTGGGATAGAAACATTGTCGCTTTTGCTGGGTGAAGATAAGCGTACAATTGAAGAAGTTTATGAGCCATATCTGATTAAAATAGGATTTATAAAGCGGACACCCCGTGGAAGAGTTGTAACTGAAGCTGGTTACAGACATCTGGGAATAAAAAAAATATTGGAAAAATAAAAATGAGGTGAAAAGCTATTGTTGACAGTGATAGCAGAAAAGAAAAATATTAGTGGGAATAAAATTATTATTGACAATAAATTAGACTGTGGGCACATTCAAAATGTCTATAGACTTCAAATAAATGATGAAGTGAGAGTTATTGATGGAGAGTTCGAGTATTTGACAAAAATTTTGAGTATTTCTAAAAAAGAAGTTGTTTTGGAAATAATAAAAAAAATAGAAGATAATTATTCACTTGATGTAAATGTCGATATGGCGATAGGAATTTTAAAAAACGATAAGATGAATTTAGCAATACAAAAATTGACTGAAATTGGCGTTAATAAAATAATTCCGCTAAAGACGAAAAGAGTTGTCGTAAAAATTAATGAAAAAAAAGAAAAGTGGGAAATAGTTGTCAGAGAAGCATTAAAACAATGTAGAGGTGTGAAATTTCCAGAAATTTCAGAAATAAAAAAATTTTGTGAAATTGATTACAAGAAATACGACAAGATAATATTTGCTTATGAAAATAGTAAAAATTCAAAGTCAATTTTGGATTTAATGAACGAAACAGATAAAAATATTTTGTGTATAATTGGACCAGAAGGCGGGATTACTGAAGATGAAGCGTTATTTTTAAAAGAAAAAAATGCTTGTGAGGTAAGTCTTGGAGTTAGAATTTTGCGAGCGGAAACAGCTGCAATTGTAGTTGCAGGGGTAATTTCAAATTTAAAATTAAAATAAAAAAATTAAATATAATAAAAAATCGGAAAGGAAAAAAGAAATGGCAGAAGAAAAAAATGAATTTAATTCAGAAATTCAAAAAATAATTGGCATTATGGAGGAAAAAAAGGCAAAAGACATAAAAGTGTATGATATGCGTGGGAAATCACCATTTTTCGATTATTCAATACTTTGTACCGGAAGTTCAAATCGAAATATTGAAGCTATTACGACAGATGTGAAAAAAAGTTTGGATGCAGTTAAAAGTGTGGAAGGTTTGGAAGAAGCTAACTGGGTTTTGATTGATGCAGGAGATGTGATTATCAGTATATTCAGTCAAGATGCTAGAGACTATTACAAGCTGGATGAATTTTATAGTGGTGTAAAGGAAGAAAATAGACAAAATAATGAATAATATTTATTTTATAACGTATAAAGCAATACAAAGTGGAGAAGGAGAGAAAAGATTATGAGAGAATTAGATAAAGAAGAAAAGAAACCGAGGTTTATAGCCTTTATTTCCCTTGTAGGATTGGGATTTTTAATATTAATTTCAAAATTATTTATTTTACAAATTTTAGAGGCTTCCAAATATGAAGAAAGAGCGCTTCAAAATAGAATCAGAATGAATGTGATAAAAGCAAACCGTGGTGAAATATATGACAGAGAAGGACGCTTACTTGCCAAAAATATGACAGGCTATCAATTGATTCACATTGATACAAAATCAATTGATCCAAATGATGTAAAAATATTAAAAGAAATGAAAAATATGAATCCTGAGCAAATTCATGATAGACTTTCAACTGAGAAAAAGAAAAAAGCAAAAGACTTGGAAGAAACAATGCTCGATATAAAAAAAATTAATGAAGTTACAGGAACGAGCATAGATGATATAATTGACAAATTTTTTAAAGAACAAAGATTTGGAACGGATAAAAAAATATTGGTTATCGAGGATCTGGATAAAACTGTCGCACTAAAAGCCATTGAAAAATTGGATAGTGACAGAATTGACATCGTGGAATACAATAAGCGATTTTATCCCGAAGATACGATAGCATCTCACGTCATAGGGTATGTAAAGCCAATAAGTGAAAAAGAGTATAATGAATTAAAGGATAAAGGTTATCAAAATAGTGATTTAATTGGTAAAAAAGGTGTTGAGCGTTCATATGACAAAGAGATGAAAGGACAAGACGGAAAAGAGAATATCGAAGTTGATGCAAAAGGAAATATCATAAGACAAATTTCCACAAATGAAAGTGTTGCTGGAAAAAATGTCTATTTGTCAATTGATTTGGACTTGCAAAAGGCTATGACTGCCGCATTTAATGGAAGAAGCGGTGTATTTATTGCAATGGAAGCCAAAACTGGAAAAATTATTACTTTCGTGAGTAATCCTGAAATAAGTCTAAATTTGATGAGTTCAAGAATTCCAGGAGATCAGTGGAATGCTTTGATTAATTCAAAATCCAAACCGCTTGTAAACAAAGGGATTGCAGGATTATATCCACCGGGATCAACATTTAAAGCGGTAACTGGTACAGGTATATTGGAATCAGGAATTTCTCCGTATGCAACAGTAAATTCTACAGGACAATATAGATTTGGAGGTTCAGTATTTAGAGATTCGCATAAAGCTGGACATGGTATAACTAACTTTGCCAAATCTATCGAAGAATCAGTAAATACATACTATTATGTATTTTCTCAAAAAGCTGGAATAAAAAATATTGATAAATATGCTAAAGAATATGGAATCGGTGAAAAAACAGGAATTGACATACCTGGAGAATCTACGGGAACATTGCCAAGTCCTGAGTGGAAAAAGAAAAGATTTAAGAAAAAACAAGATCAAAAATGGCTTCCAGGAGATTTAATCAATATGTCAATAGGACAAGGTTATGTGCTTGTTACACCAATACAAATTGCTTCAGTTTATCAGACAATTGCAAATAACGGTGTGCAGTTAAAACCAACTGTTGTAGACAGATTTGTAACTTATAACGGAAAAGTTGAGGTAAATCAGCCAAAATTTTCGAGAAAATTAAATGTAAGTCCAAAGACAATAAAATTGTTGCAAAATGCATTGAGACTGCCAGTAATGGGTTCAGGTGGAACAGCGAAAATACTTAGAATAGACGGTTATCCTGTTTCAGCTAAAACAGGTACGGCACAAAATTCCGGATTTGGAGATAATCACTCGTGGATAGCTGGATATTTTCCATCAGATAAACCACAAATTGTATTTGTTTCGGTTGTAGAAGGTGGAGGATATGGTGGAGTCGCATCTGGAGAAATGGCAAAAATTTTTATAAATAAATATAGAGAAAAATATGTCTTAAAAATAAAATCAAAAGATAAGGATAAGCCACAAGATGACAAAAATGGTAAAAACAATAAAAATAAAACTGAAAGTAAAAAAAGCTAAAAATATTTAAAATAAAAAAATAAAGTGAGGAGGTGTTTACTAAATGTCAGATAGAGAAAAAAGAGAAGTAGGAAATTCAAACTCAACAATAAAAAGACATTTTTCCAAAAAAGAAGACACGAATAAAATAAAATCTAATTTAAAAAGATTTAGAAGGAAAAATACAAACAGAAGACATTTAGATGAAAAAAACGAAACTAGATATGTTCCGCTTGCAAATAATAGAAATAGACATGTTGACAAGAGAAATTTGAGAGATGATGCAAAAGATGAAAAAATGTATGTAATCCCATTAGGCGGATTGGAAGAAGTCGGGAAAAATATGACAGCATTTCAATATAAAGATGAGATAATTGTAGTGGATGCTGGACTTACATTCCCAGAAGATGAACATTTGGGAATTGACGTTATAATACCTGATTTTGCGTATTTAGAATCGAATAGAAATAAGATAAAAGGTTTGCTTCTGACACACGGACATGAAGACCACATTGGAGCGGTACCATACTTTTACCAAAAATTGGGGACAGAAAATATACCAATGTATGGTGGAAAATTGACTTTGGCACTTGCTAAAGCGAAATTTGAAAAAAAAGATGCAAAACTTCCAAAAGAAAAAGTTATAACTGGAAGAAATATTTTAAAAATTTCAAAATATTTTACGGTAGAATTTATAAGTGTTACACACAGTATCGCCGATTGTTACGCCATTTGCATAAAAACTCCAGCTGCGACAATTTTACACTCGGGAGATTTTAAAGTGGATTTGACGCCAGTAGATGGAGAAGGATTTGATTTTGGAAGGTTGGCGCAACTAGGAGAAGAAGGTGTGGATTTACTTTTGTCAGACAGTACAAATGCACAAATTCCTGGATTTACACCATCTGAGAGAACTGTTGGAGAAAGTTTGAAGGATGAATTTTCAAAAGCCAAAGGAAGAATAATACTTGCGGCATTTGCATCTCATGTTCACAGATTGCAGCAAATTGTAAATATTGCCTATTCTCACGGAAGAAAAATTGCAATTGACGGAAGAAGTATGATTAAAATATTTGAAATTTGTTCAAATCTGGGATATTTAAAACTTCCAAAAGACATAATGATAGATATTGAAAGAGTGGAAACACATCCAGCAGATAAAGTGCTAATTTTATGTACTGGAACTCAGGGAGAGCCACTTGCAGCACTTTCAAGAATCGCAAATGGAACTCATAAATATATAACGTTAAGACAAGGGGATACAGTTGTAATTTCAGCGACACCTATTCCAGGAAATGAAAAGGCTGCAACCAAAAATATCAATCAATTGATGAAGCGGGAGGCCAATGTCGTGTTTGAAAAAGGAATTAGAATTCATGTTTCGGGACATGGTTGTCAAGAAGAACAAAAACTTATGATAAATCTTGTAAAACCAAAATTTTTCTTGCCAGTTCACGGAGAATATGCGATGATTAAAAAACATAAAGAGTTGGCGGTTGCTGTGGGAGTTGAAGAAAAAAATATACTTTTGGGTGAAAATGGAGCAAAATTTGAACTTTCCAAAAGAGAGTTTAGACAAGTTGGAAAAGTACCAAGTGGAGCGACATTCATTGATGGATTTGGAATTGGTGATATTGGAAATGCAGTCTTAAAAGATAGACAAAACTTAGCTGATGATGGAATAGTAATTATTTCGATTTTAAAATACAAAAATGGAACTTTTAATGAAAATATAGAACTTGTTACAAGGGGATTTGTTTACAATAAAGATGCAGAAAGCTTACTTTCTAAAACAAAGGAATTGGTAAAAAAAGAACTTTCCGTTTTACAGAGTGAAAAAGTTAAAGAAATTGGAAAAATAAAACAGAGAATTAGAATAAAAGTCGGAGATTTCTTGTCAAAAGAAACTGACAGAGACCCAATAATTTTACCAATAATTATGGATAATTGAGAAAGGAGATAATACAAAATGGTACAGCAACTTTCAAGTAGAGAAAGAGCTTTTTTGAGAAAGCTGGCACACAATCTTGAGCCTGTCGTAAGAATTGGAAAAGAAGGAATAGATGAAAATGTTTTAAAAAGTATTGCTGAAGTTGTAAAAAAAAGAGAATTAATAAAAGTAAAAATCTTGCAAAATTCATCAGTAGGATTTGATAGAGAATTAGCTGATGAAATTGCAAAAGATACAAAATCAATTTTTGTGGATAAAATTGGAAATGTTCTTATATTTTTTAAACCTAAAAATACAAAAGATGCAGTAATTACAACTGAATTTAATGAATTTAAAAAGAAAAAAAATAAAAAATAAAAAAATTGAAAAAAGAAAAAATAGAAGTAAAGTGAAGAAAAGAAATAAGAAAAGGAAAAGAAGATGAGTGCAGGAATATTATTTGGAAATAGACTTTTGGATGTTGCGGCAATATCTTGCCTTTCAGCGCAATTTTACAAAGTTTTTTTTCCTGTATTTAAGGGAAGAAAACCGCAGTGGGGAAGGTTAATTCAAACAGGTGGAATGCCGAGTTCTCATGCTTCAACGGTTGTTTCTCTCGCAACTGGTGTGTTTTTTATAAAAGGCGCTGCTTCCATAGAATTTGCTATTTCAATGGTATTTGCTGGAATTGTCCTGTACGATGCGACAGGTGTCAGACGTCAAGCTGGAAAACATGCAAAAGCATTAAATACATTAATAGAAGCGATAGAACATCGAGAAGGAATAGAAATAATAAATGAGAAATTCAAGGAACTTTTGGGACATACTCCACGAGAAGTATTTTGGGGTACTGTTTTGGGAATAATGTTGAGTTTTTTATTCAAAAGATATATTTTGGGATAAATTTTAAGTTGAAAAAATTTCTCAATTGTATTATAATGAACAATAACAAAAAAAATAAAGAATGAAGGAGCGGATGAAATAATGATAGAAATGATATTACCTGATGGTAGCAAAAGACAGCTAGAAAAACCAATGACAGTAGTGGAATTTGCAAAAACGATTAGTTCTAGTTTAGGTAAAGCAACTGTAGGAGCTATGATTGATGGAACCCAAGTAGATCCTTCGTACATAATTGAAAAATCAGGAAATATACAGCTAATAACAAATACTAGCGAAGAAGGAATAGAAATAATTAGACACAGTGCGGCTCACATAATGGCTCAAGCTGTGCAAAGATTATTTCCAAATACAAAAGTTACAATAGGGCCTGTTGTGGAAAATGGATTTTTCTATGACTTTGATCCTGAAAGACCTTTTACTGAAGAAGATTTAGCAAAAATCGAAGAAGAAATGAAAAAAATAGTAAAAGAAAATTATCCTTTTGAAAGAAGTGAAATGAGTGCCGAAGAAGCTAAAAAATTCTTTGCTGAAAAAGGTGAAACTTATAAAGTTGAAATAATTGATGACTTGGGAGTTGATAAAGTCAGTATTTATAAACAAGGAGAATTTGTGGATTTATGCCGTGGAACACATGTTCCGTCAACTGGATATTTAAAAGCATTTAAATTAATGTCAACTGCTGGAGCTTACTGGCGTGGAGATTCAAGTAATAAAATGCTTCAAAGAATTTATGGAGTAGCTTTTGCGACTAAAAAAGAGCTGGATGACTATTTGACAATGATGGAAGAAGCTGAAAGAAGAGATCACAGAAAATTAGGAAAACAGCTTAACTTATTTTTCTTGGATGAACATGGACCAGGTTTCCCGTTCTTTATGCCAAAAGGTGTGGAAATTTTTAACAAACTTCAAGAAATGTGGAGAGTTGAGCATAAAAAAAGAGGTTATCAGGAAATAAAAACTCCAATTATGCTGGATAGAGAACTTTGGGAAATTTCTGGACACTGGTTTAATTACAGAGAAAATATGTATACATCGACAATTGATGAAAAAATTTATGCAATAAAACCAATGAATTGTCCAGGTTCAATAATAGCATATAAAAATAACTTGCATTCATACAAAGATTTACCATTAAAATATGGAGAAATGGGACTTGTTCACAGACATGAATTTAGTGGAGCTTTGCATGGACTTATGAGAGTTAGAGCATTCACACAGGATGATGCCCATGTTTTCTGTACGAAAGAGCAAATTGAGGAACAAATTATTGAAATTATTGATTTATACGATAAATTCTATACTTTATTCGGATTTGAATATCACATTGAATTATCGACAAAACCAGATAAAGCAATAGGTTCTGATGAAATTTGGGAAATGGCTGAAGCTAATTTAAAATCGGCTTTGGAACATAAAGGAATTGACTACAAGTTGAATCCTGGAGATGGAGCATTCTACGGTCCAAAAATTGACTTTAAGATGAAAGATTCGATTGGAAGAATTTGGCAATGCGGAACAATCCAGTTAGATTTCAACTTGCCACAAAGATTTGAAATGAGCTACATTGGTGCAGATGGAGAAAAACATGAACCAGTAATGATTCACCGTGCAATGTACGGAAGTTTAGAAAGATTCCTTGGAATTTTGATTGAACATTATGCAGGAGCGTTCCCTACTTGGTTAGCGCCAGTTCAAGCGAGAATTTTGACAATTTCTGATGAACAAGTTCCATTTGCAAAAGAAGTGTTTGAAAAACTTCAAAATGCAGGAATTAGAGTTGAACTTGATACAAGAGTGGAAAAAATTGGATACAAAATTAGGGAAGCAAATGGAGACCAAAAAATACCAGTACAATTAATTGTTGGTAAAAATGAAGTTGCGAATAATGAAGTGAATGTTAGAAGATTTGGTTCACAAGAAAGTAAAAATATTTCAGTTGATGAAATTGTTAATATTTTGTTGGAAGAATCAAAAGTTCCATTTAAAAAATAATTTTATGTAAAAAATTATTAAAGTTACTAAATAAATAAAAATAGAGGTGATTTTTATGAGTAATTATTATGATGAAAATAACGATTTTTTGGAACAGGAATACAAAAATGAAGAAAAAAATCCACGACTTGCAACTTATGAAGATTTAAACAGGTTAGTTGCTTCAAAGGTTCGTGGAAGTGTGTTGTGGATGGTTTTTGGATTGGTATTATCTGGAATCGCAGGTTTTTTTGTAATGAATGCAGCTTATGTTGGGATATTTTCATACGAGGTATTTGCAGCTTTAGTAAAAATATCAGTAATATTGGAACTGGTAACAGTTTTAGCGTTCACGTTTTTAATTTACAAAGTGTCGTCAAGAGTTCTAAAATTGATGTTTATTGTGTATTCGATACTTACGGGGATAAGTTTTTCAGTCCTTTTTGCAACTGATTTAAATATTGTAATTACAGCATTTTCTGTAACTGCACTATTATTTTTAATTTTGGGGATTTATGGTTATGTCACAAATGAAGATTTGACAAAATTTGGAAGCATTGCAACTGTAGGACTTATTACAATTATTTTGGCAAGTATAGTAAATATATTTTTACAAAGTGACGGTGTAGTCTGGTTTATGACAATTCTTGGAATAATCATATTTGTTATTTTTATCGCTGTTGACATAAATAGAATAAAAAATAATATAATTGCTCATGCTGTGCAAGGAGATACAGAAATTCTTAATAAAATCGAAATTATGGGAGCATTAAATTTATATTTAGACTTTATAAATTTGTTCTTGTATATTTTAAGAATATTGGGAAGAAGAAAATAAATTATATTAAAAATATTTATGTAAAAAATGCTTTAAAGTCGGAGTTTTTCTGATTTTAAAGCAATTTTAATTTTTTAGGAAAGTGGGAAAATCTTGCAAGATAACAAATTAAATAATGATACGGAAAAATTCATTAACGATGAAATTATAAACAGTAAAATTTGGGTATTTTGTGGAATATTAATTTCAGTTCTGTTATCGCAGATATTAAATTTACAGGCTGAAATGTATAAAATTATGTATATTTTTAAAATGAAGCAAGTTTTGGATAAAATGTCGTTTTTATTTATTGGAATAATTGTTTTGGAAATTTTTTTGACATTTTTTTTATATAAAATTATAATTAACAAAAGCAAAAAAATTATAAAGTCAAGTTTTGTAATTTATTCGCTTTTAACTGGATTAAATTTATCAATTTTTTCTTCTGTAATAAAAGTTTTATTTCAGAAAAATATTGGAATTTTACCTGTAATATTGCTAATAATATCGTTATTTCTAGTGATAGTTTTAATAATTTTTGATTCAAAAAAAATAAAAAAAATGATAAAAATAAAAGTTTTAGAAAATAATGAAACTGAATTTTTGGAGAAAGTAAGATTTTATGTGGCGGCAGTTTTGTATACGGATATTGTAAAAATACTGATTTTGCTTATAATAAGCACAATGATTTTAATATAAATTTGAAAGGGAAATAAAAAAATATATGAAAAGAAAGATAGAATGTGTAGAAGAATTTCATAGAATCTATAAACTTGGAAATTCTAAAAAGCCAATTGGAAAATTAAAGGATGGATTGGAAAAATTGAGATTTGACTTGATGGCTGAAGAAAATGGAGAATATTTGGAAGCGGCTAAAAAAGGGAATGTTGTAGAAGTGGCAGACGCACTTGGAGATATGCTCTACATCCTTTGTGGAACAATTATTGAGCATGGAATGCAAAATGTGATTGATGATGTTTTTGAAGAAATCCACAGAAGCAACCTTAGCAAATTGGATGAAAATGGAGATCCGATTTATCGGGAAGATGGGAAAGTTATAAAAGGACCGAATTATTTTCCACCAAATTTAAAGAAATTTTTTGAAAAATAAAGAAAAATTTTGAAATAAAGTAAAAAAATATCATAATAACTTGTAAAAGTTCCTAAAATATGATAAAATAGAATGCGATATGTAAAAATAATTTTAACTAAATAACATTTTTTTTAAAATAGTTGAGTTAATATATT
>ERZ773100.570-NODE-570-length-18786-cov-3.721905_pt1 | contig 18786 bp, 19 predicted proteins | sample MGYA00511119_ERZ773100 | MGnify/ENA primary metagenome ERZ773100 (study PRJEB29015, sample SAMEA2738000) | human oral metagenome | biome: human oral; feature: human-associated habitat; material: dental | place: China | collected 2111 ...
GGCCGAACCATAATGCAATTTTCAATGCGGTGGGCATGACGATTCGCGAATATCGTTATTACGATGCCGAACGTAAAGCATTGGATTGGGACAACTTAATTGCCGATTTAAGCAATGCCAACGAAGGCGATGTCGTGCTTTTCCATGGCTGCTGCCATAACCCGACGGGGATTGATCCAACGCCGGAACAGTGGAAACAATTGGCTGAACTTTCCGTAAAAAACGGCTGGTTGCCATTATTCGACTTTGCTTATCAAGGCTTAGCCAACGGCTTAAATGAAGACGCGATCGGTTTACGCACATTTGCCGCCAATCACAAAGAATTATTGGTCGCCAGTTCGTTCTCGAAAAACTTTGGGTTATATAACGAACGCGTGGGCGCCTTCACTTTGGTGGCGGAAAACGCAGATATCGCTGCAACCGCATTAACTCAAGTGAAATCCATTATTCGCACGCTCTACTCCAACCCGGCATCGCACGGTGGCGCAACGGTCGCGACCGTATTAAACGATCCGCAACTTCGCCAAGAATGGGAAAATGAACTGACTGAGATGCGTGAACGCATCAAAAAAATGCGCCATTTATTTGTGCAACTTCTGAAAGAATACGGCGCAAAACAGGATTTCGGCTTTATTATGGAACAAAATGGCATGTTTTCCTTCAGCGGTTTAAGCGCCGAACAAGTGGATCGCCTCAGAGAAGAATTCGCCATTTACGCCGTGCGTTCCGGCCGTATCAACGTGGCGGGCATTACGGAAGACAATATCCGTTACTTGTGTGAAAGTATTGTGAAAGTGCTTTAATTGTGAATCAAGCATATTAAAAATTAAACCTACATTCTTGGTTTTAAGAATGTAGCTTTTTTAAAGCGGTTGTAAAAAGTAAAAGAGCGGTCAATTCGACCGCTCTTTTCATCACCATTTTTCCAATGCTTCTTTATCCGAATCTCTCGCCTCGATCCAACGTTCGCCTTTGTCGGTTTGTTCTTTTTTCCAAAAAGGGGCTTTGGATTTGAGATAATCCATAATAAATTCATTGGCATGATAAGCGTCGCCACGATGTGCGGAACTCACCCCCACCAGCACAATTTCATCGCCGGTATGCAATAAGCCGACACGATGAATTACCGCGACTCGTTGAATCTCCCAACGTTGTTTAGCCTCAGCAACAATTTCCTTTAACGCTTTTTCAGTCATTGCGGGATAGTGTTCTAAATAAAGGCTTGAAACGTCATCGCCTAAGTTAAGTTCGCGCACTTTACCGACAAAAATTACCGCAGCGCCCACTGAATTTTGCTCTGAAAGCCAATGATAAACTGCATTTTGGTCGAATTCGGCCTCTTGCACGGCAATTCGAATATCGTTCATTTATCCTCCCGTAACCGGTGGAAAAAAGGCGATTTCATCGCCAGACTTAATTGCACTTTCGAGTGGCATCAACGTTTGATTAATCGCCACAAGCAACTTTCCTTTTTCTAATGCCAACGCCCATTTATCCCCTTTTTGGCTTAAATGTTCACGTAACGCGTCTGCCGTTGCAAAATCTTGTTCAAGCACAATTTCATCAATACCGATTAATTCACGGGTTTGAGCAAAAAATAATACTTTTAGCATATGATTTTTCCTAGTGATTCTCAGCCATAAAGTGACCGGATTTTCCACCGCGTTTTTCAAGCAAGCGCACATGTTCGATCACCATGTCTTTTTGCACTGCTTTGCACATATCGTAAATAGTCAATGCGGTGATGCTGGCAGCGGTCAATGCCTCCATTTCCACCCCGGTTTTACCGGTGAGTTTGCAAAAGGATTCAATGCGCACCTGGTTGCTTTCAACTAAAGGTTCAAGGCTGACTTCCACTTTAGAAAGCAACAGCGGATGACATAACGGAATCAACTCCCACGTGCGTTTTGCCGCTTGAATACCGGCGATACGTGCCGTGGCGAATACATCGCCTTTGTGATGTTGTCCGTTTAAAATCATGGATAAGGTTTCTTGTGACATGGTCACCAAGGCTTCGGCACGTGCTTCGCGTACGGTTTCCGACTTGCCGGAAACATCCACCATGTTAGCCTCACCTTGACTATTGATATGGGTAAATTGGGTCATATTGGATACGAGTAAGATTAATTTTTAAAAATTTTTAGCCGCCGATGGAGGCGAGATGATTACGAATTCCGCTATCACCTTGATGCAAATAATGATGTTCGCGCTTGCCTTGTAATGCGGAAAAAATACGGGATTGTAAAATGCCTTGCTGCTCTTCCGATTGCAATAAATCGCGCAACTCAATGCCTTCTTCACCGAATAAACAAAGGTGTAACTTCCCTTTTGCCGATACGCGTAAACGATTGCAGCTAGCGCAGAAATCCTTTTCATAAGGCATAATCAAACCGATTTCGCCTTGATAATCAGGATGACTAAATACTTTAGCCGGCCCGTCGGTGGCAGCATGTTGTTGTAACTGCCAACCTTGTGATAACAATTTTTGTGCAAGAATTTCACCGGAAAGATGATGACGCTCAAAGAAGCTGTCCATTTCACCGGTTTGCATCAGTTCGATAAAACGCATTTGAATCGGGCGATTTTTCACCCAGGCCAGAAATTGATTAAATTCGTGATCGTTAAGATTTTTCATCAACACGGAATTCACTTTTACCTTGTGGTACCCCACGTCAAACGCACGATCGATACCACGCATCACCTCATCAAATTTATTGATGCCGGTAATTTGATGGAACATTCTCGGATCGAGGCTATCTACGCTGACATTCACGGAAGTTACGCCCGCACGTTTCCAATCCGCTACATCCTTCGCCATACGGTAGCCATTAGTTGTCAACGCCACGTGGCGAATTCCTTCGACATTCGCCACGCTTTCGGCAATAGTAAGAAAATCTTTACGTAAGGTTGGTTCGCCGCCGGTTAAACGAATTTTTTCTGTGCCCATTGCCGCAAAAGCACGCGCAACGCGGGTAATTTCGCTTAAGGTAAGAAAACTCGGTTTATTCGCTTCCGGCTGATAACCGTTCGGTAAGCAATAGTTGCAACGAAAATTACACTGGTCGGTAATCGACAGTCGCAAATAGTAATAGTGGCGTTGGAACGCGTCCACAAGACGTTCGTTTCCCACGTTTTTGATTGGAATTTGCATTAGACACCTTTCTAAAATGGAGAGGACAAGCCGTTTCCGACTTATCCCTGAATAACGAATTGCGTTATTGGCATTGCCGTCATATTCCCTAAGAGAACTTAGACTAAACAAGCTCGGAGTTATGCGATAAAATATCGGCGCTTATTTTAAAAGATTCTCACCAATTAACGCAATCAATTCGTTCCGATGCCATGCGTATTTAATTAAATTCTTATAAATCAATCATATAAATAATTATATAGCGATTGTTTTTATAATATTTTAGAGGTAGGAAATAGAAAATTTTATGTCGGATTTAACCCCCCATCGCCACTATGAATTCTTGAATCATTCGCATATTGTTGCCATTGGCGGCGGACACGGCTTGGGACGCGTCATGTCAGCGCTAAGTTTTATCAAAGAGCGCCTAACCGGTATCGTCACTACCACGGACAATGGCGGTTCCACCGGACGTATTCGGCAACAACAAGGCGGCATAGCCTGGGGCGATCTACGCAATTGCTTAAACCAAATCATTATCGAACCTAGCACCGCATCCGCGCTATTCGAATATCGTTTCAGCGGCAACGGCGAATTGGCAGGACATAATCTCGGCAATTTAATGCTCAAAGCGCTTGAAAATATGCACGTTCGTCCGCTAGATGGCGTAAATTTGATCCGCGATTTGTTGCACGTAAAATCGCACCTGATTCCCATGTCCGAAACGCCCGTTCACCTCGCCGCCAGCCTTGGTGCCGGTTCCAGCATCGTGGGCGAAGTCGGTATTGATAATTTAACCGAAGTGCCGCAATCGCTTTTTCTCGTGCCCTTGGTGCAAGCCACACCGGAAGCCGTGCAAGCCATTGCACAGGCAGACGTAATCATATTCGGCCCGGGCAGCTTTTTAACCAGCATCATGCCGCCACTACTTTTAGCGGATATCGCGACGGCAATTCGTTTAAGTTCGGCAAAAAAGATTTTTATCGACAATTTAGGCACGGAACTCGGAGCGGCGGCCGAACTCTCTCTAGAGCACCGCATTGAATGGATTCATCACACGGTCGGCGCGGCCGTCATTGATGGCGTGATTACGCCGATAAGGAAAGGCGGTTTCAATGCGGTGCCCGTTAGCGATCTCGGCAATGTAAAAATATTAGAAAAACGCCTCAATGCGGATGACATCAGTTATCGCCACGACCGCACATTGCTGGCGAAAGCCATTGATGAAATGTTGGAAGAATTGGAGCGAACTTAATCGCCCATTGAAAACGTAGGGCGCCTATTTCAAGATTATTTTTTCGCGAATACCCGCACGTTAGCGAAGCCATTTTCTTTCAGATACAACGCTTGCAATTTACTCATTACGCCGCGTTCACAATACAATACGTAGTTTTTACTTTGATCCAGCGAACCAAATTGCGATGAAAGCTTATAAAACGGCATTTGCTTCACTTCGTGAGTTGCGGATTCAAAAGGCTTTTCATCCATTTCTTCCGGACTGCGAATATCCAAAATTATATCGTTTTCACCTAAGACAGAGCTTGCCTCCACTTCAATTACTTGTCTTTCGGTTTCTTCCGAGATTTGACGAATATCCAAATATTGCGCATTTTCGACCGCACTTTCGAGAACGGCAAAATCAAAATGCCCTTCTTCTTCAACGATCTTCTCACGAACAGCTTTGATGGTCGGATTTTTTGAAATCACGCCGCAAAATTCCGGCATAGATTTGGCAATATCTTCTGTGCCGATTTCTTTCGCCATGGCGATAATTTGTTCTTTGTCGTGCGTAATAAGCGGGCGTAATACAAGCGCCTCGGCGGCTTCATCAATTAAACGTAAATTGGTTAAGGTTTGGCTGGAAACTTGGCCGAGCGCCTCCCCCGTCACAATTGCTTCAATATTGAAACGCGCCGCCACTTTACTTGCCGCGCGCACCATCATGCGTTTCAACACCACGCCCATTTGGCCGTTATCGATTTTTTCCAAAATCTCGCCGACTACGCCTTCAAAATTCACCGCGATAAAACGCACTTTGTGGGAGCTGCCGTAACGTTGCCAAATATGATACGCCATTTGTTTTACACCGATTTCATGCGCCGCGCCGCCGAGATTAAAGAAGCAGTAATGCACGCGCGAACCGCGACGCAGCAGCATATAACTGGACACGCCGGAATCGAAACCGCCGGAAATAAGCGAAAGCACGTCTTCCTGCGTGCCGATGGGATAACCGCCGATACCGGCATGACGCGCTTTGACCAGCATCATTTTGTCGTCTTCAATCTCAATGCGCACGGTCACGTCGGGATTTTTCAAACGGACTTTGGCACTTTCGATATGTTGATTTAAGCCGCCGCCGATATAGCGTTCCGCTTCGATGGAACTAAACGAATGTTTGCCTTTGCGTTTTACACGCACGCAAAAGGTTTTGCCTTGCAATTGTTGTTCTACATCGGCGAGCGTCAGTTCAAAAATATGATGTAAATCCGTAAACGGTTTTTCTTCCACTTCTAAAAAATGATGAATGCCCGGAATACGTTGTAACAACGCGATAAGTTCGGCACGATTCTCTTCATTTTTCGACCGCACTTCGATGTAGTCCCAATGGCGCACTACGGCGGTTTGTTCATCAAATTTTTGTAAAATATTGCGGATATTGGAGGTCAAAATTTTAGCGAAACGCTTACGCACGGTTTCGCTTTTAATCATAATTTCAGGGAAAAGTTTAACGACAAATTTCATAAAATCATTATCTGATTGGCTTAATAAAAATGGCGGGTATTTTACGCGAAGATGAAGAAAAGTCTATACAGTAACAGGCTGTATATCAGGCTGAAATAATTTTTAACAACGCCCGTGAAATAAAGTACAATAGCGCGCAATTTTTACTGCGAAGAAAGGAATGATTAATGGCTCGTAAACCGGCTGCGACACAGGATTTTGAAACGACGTTGTCGCAATTAGAAACCATCGTTTCGCGTTTAGAAAGCGGCGAGTTGCCGTTAGAAGAAGCGCTAAAAGAATTCGAGCAAGGCATTAAATTGGCGCAGTTGGGGCAAGAACGCTTGCAACAGGCGGAACAGCGCATTCAAATTTTGTTACAAAAAAGCGAAACCGCTGCGTTAAACGATTATCAAGGGAATGCCTAAATGAATCGATTTTCTGCAGATTTAAGGCTGATTCAGCACCGCATTGACGCCTTTTTGGAAGCGTACTTCGAGCGCATTGAAAGCCATCATGCGCCATTGCGAGATGCGATGAAATACGGGGTGTTATTGGGCGGCAAACGGGTTCGCCCTTTTTTAGTTTATGCGACCGGCAAGATGTTGGGCGCCAACGAACAAGCCTTAGATTATGCCGCCGCTGCCATTGAGCTGATTCACGCATATTCCCTAATTCACGACGATTTGCCGGCAATGGATAACGACGATCTGCGCCGCGGTCATCCGACTTGCCATATTCAATTCGATGAAGCCACCGCCATTCTTGCCGGCGATGCATTGCAAAGTTTAGCTTTTGAAATTTTGACGCAAACACCGCATATTTCCGCCGCACAAAAACTGGCTTTAGTGCAAATTTTAGCGCAAGCCTCCGGCGCGCAAGGAATGTGTTTAGGGCAAAGTTTGGATTTAATTTCCGAACATAAACAAATCAGTTTGGCTGAGTTGGAACAGATTCACCGCAATAAAACGGGAGCGTTGCTCGGCACCGCATTGAAACTCGGTTTTATCTGCTCACCGCAGCATACCGATCAAAATTTGGAGCAAACTTTGACGCGCTATGCCGACGCTATCGGACTAGCCTTCCAAGTGCAGGACGATATTTTGGATATTGAAGGTGACAGTGCGGAAATCGGCAAACCAGTGGGATCCGATCTTGATTTGGATAAAAGCACCTATCCAAAATTACTCGGTTTAGCCGGCGCAAAACAAAAAGCGCAAGATTTGTATCAACAGGCTCTTGCCGAATTGGAAGGTATTCCATTTGATACCGGCGCGCTTCGCGCTTTAGCAGAATTTATCATTACGCGTAAAAGTTAATTGCGACCGTGTCACATTTTTCCTACAAAAATACCGTCGAAAATCAAAATTTTTTAAAAATGACTCACGATATGAACCATTATCCTCTTTTATCTCTTATCAATTCTCCGGAAGATTTGCGCCTTTTGCGCAAAGAGCAACTGCCTCAACTTTGCCAAGAGCTGCGTGATTATCTTTTAAATTCTGTTAGTCAAACCAGCGGCCATTTAGCATCCGGCTTAGGAACGGTAGAACTTACTGTGGCGTTGCATTATGTGTATAAAACGCCTTTTGACCAATTAATTTGGGACGTCGGTCATCAAGCCTATCCGCACAAAATTTTAACCGGACGACGCGATCAAATGTCCACAATTCGTCAAAAAGGCGGAATTCATCCGTTCCCTTGGCGTGAAGAAAGCGAATTCGACGTCTTAAGTGTTGGCCATTCTTCCACCTCAATTAGCGCCGGACTTGGCGTAGCCTTAGCGGCAGAACGCGAAAACGCCGGGCGTAAAACCGTGTGTGTGATTGGTGACGGCGCAATTACTGCAGGTATGGCATTTGAGGCATTAAATCACGCCGGTTCGTTACACACCGATATGTTGGTGATTTTAAATGATAACGAAATGTCTATTTCAGAAAATGTCGGTGCGTTAAATAATCATTTAGCGCGTATTTTTTCCGGTTCTCTCTACTCAACATTGCGCGACGGTAGCAAAAAAATTCTTGATAAGGTTCCGCCGGTAAAAAACTTTATGAAAAAAACCGAAGAACATATGAAAGGCGTGATGTTTTCACCGCAAAGTACGCTGTTTGAAGAGCTTGGTTTTAACTATATCGGCCCGGTGGACGGGCATAATATTGACGAATTAGTGGCAACACTAAGCAATATGCGCAATCTGAAAGGTCCGCAATTCTTACATATCAAAACCAAGAAAGGTAAAGGCTATGAGCCGGCAGAAAGAGATCCAATCGGCTTTCATGGCGTACCGAAATTTGACCCGAGCCGTGGCGAATTGCCGAAATCTAATACCAAACCGAGTTATTCTAAAATCTTCGGTGATTGGCTGTGTGAAATGGCAGCGCAAGATCCGAAAATCATCGGCATCACACCGGCCATGCGCGAAGGCTCCGGTCTGGTGGAATTTTCCCAACGTTTCCCTGAGCAATATTTTGATGTTGCAATTGCCGAACAGCACGCTGTGACATTTGCCGCAGGCCTTGCTATCGGCGGTTACAAGCCGGTTGTAGCGATTTATTCGACCTTTTTGCAACGCGCTTATGACCAACTGATTCACGATGTTGCCATTCAAAATTTGCCGGTGCTATTTGCGATCGACCGCGCCGGTATTGTCGGTGCCGACGGGCAAACCCACCAAGGCGCTTTCGATTTAAGTTTTATGCGTTGCATTCCAAATATGATCATTATGACGCCAAGCGATGAAAACGAATGCCGCCAAATGCTTTACACCGGCCTCCGATGCGGTAAGCCGGCGGCGGTGCGTTATCCGCGTGGTAATGCGCAAGGCGTAGACTTAGCGCCGTTAGAAATGTTGCCACTCGGCAAAGCGCGTTTGATTAAAGAAGGAAAAAAAATCGCCATTTTAAATTTCGGCACGTTACTTCCGGCAGCGTATAAAGTAGCGGAAAATTTGGGTGCGACATTGGTTGATATGCGATTTGTGAAACCGCTAGATACGGAAATGATTAACGTATTGGCGCAAACTCATGATTATTTGGTGACATTGGAAGAAAATGCCGTTCAATGCGGTGCCGGTTCAGCCGTTGCCGAAGTGTTAAATGCATCCGGCAAACCTCACATTTTGTTACAGCTCGGTTTACCGGATTACTTCATTCCGCAAGGTACCCAACAAGAAATATTGCACGAACTAAAACTAGATGCAGAAGGTATTGAACAACAAATTCTCGCATTTATGGCCAAATAGTATTTGCTGATTTTTCTAAATTTTTTATCAAAAAATATGAACTTCTTCATAGAATGAGCATCTGATAAAGTGCTAGTGCACTGCATATCGCAATATTGCAGTTTTTTTTAAATCTTATTTTAAGACCATCCCGCTACTCAATTGAGTAGCGGTTTTTTATTTTGGAAGAAGGAAACGTTAAACGGCCGTTTGGTGTCAGGCTATAAGACATTTATCGAACTGATTAAATAGCACCGCATTGAAAGCGCGTTCAATGCGGTGCTGTTAGCGTAGTACGCCGATGGAAATTGTTCACAGCTGCTGATAAACCCGCATTGCATAAGCGTCAGACATCCCCGCAATATAATCGCAAATCACCCGTTTTTTATGTTCGGGTAGCGCCTTTTGCCATTTTTGTGCGGTATTGTGTGGTAACAAACGTAGCGGATCAGATTCAAAAATTCGGAACAGTTCCGTCAGCATGCGTTGCCCTTTATACTCAATGCGCTGGGTTTCCACATTACGAATCACATATTTCCAGACGAATTGTTTGAAGATCTCTAGCACCTTTACGACATTTTCCGGCAATTGTGCGTTATAACGTAACAATGGTTCGTCAAAGTTTTCGGTTAGCGTCCAGCGCACGTTGGTAATGAAGAAGTTCACCAATGCTCCAATGGCATTTTTTCGTTCGAAATGCTTATCGGAAAAAAGCCCAAAACTAATGCGTCGAATATTTTTCTGTAGCCATGGCTGCGGAATTTGCATCAATGCGGTGCTCGCTTCTTGCCATTGTTGCGCGTTTACCATTTTTGTGACTATCGCATCTTCCAAATCATGCACCGCGTAGGCGATATCGTCCGCCAATTCCATAATGCTGCAATCCAGAGATTTAAAGCGGGTCTTTAAAAATTCAGCGGAATCCGAGCGTGCGTTTTGGAGTGAACAAAACAATGTTCGATCCTGTTCAGAAAGATTTTTTAGAAGCCATTCGAACATCGTTAAATCATCACGAAAAATACCTTTGCCGGGCTTCCAATCACTGATTTTTACATAACGCGCATCGGTTTGGCTAAGTTGCGATAAATCCGCATATTGCGGCGAAGCGCGATCTAAAATCGTCGGATATTTAACTACGCCGAGTAAAGTGCGGCGGGTCAAATTCATGCCGGCGTTTTCCGTGTAGGGTTCCAGTTTGGTAAGAATACGAAAGGTCTGCGCATTACCTTCAAAGCCGCCCTGTTCGTGCATCATAAAATTTAGCGCCACTTCTCCGCCGTGTCCGAACGGAGGGTGACCGATATCATGAGCGAAACAAAGACTTTCGATCAAATCGTTACTTGGCAATAAACTTTTCAGCTGTTTTTGTAATTCTGCAGTATCAACATTAAGTTGTTCGGATAAATTAGTGAAAGATTCGGCAAATTTTAATTGCGCCACAAGGCTGCTGCCGATTTGCGCCACCTCCAAAGAATGCGTTAACCGAGTACGATAGAAATCGTTCTCGCCGACTGCATGAATTTGGGTTTTCGCCTGCAAACAACGAAATGCGGCAGAATGCAGAATACGTCCGCGATCACGCCGAAACGGTGGGCGATGATCTCTTTCACGCGGTGGATCGGCAATAAAACGCTCGGCCCAAGCGGGCGATAAAGTATTTTTCATAATATTAAGCAGAAATTAAAGAAGAAACGGGCGGATTGTAGCATTAATAACGATAAAGCCACCATCGCGAAATAGATGGCGGTTTTATTTGGATTAGACGAATAAGTAAATGATTTTAAATACTAAAGGCGCCAAAATGGAACTGATAATGCCGCACAATACTAAAGAAATAGAGCTGTAACTGCCCGCTTTCGGATTGATTTCCATACAACTTACAGTACCAAGCGCGTGCGAAACGGAGCCTACCGACAAACCAATGGCTTCTTGATGACGTAAGCCAATTTTTTTCAAAATCAAATAACCGAAAATTGAGCCTTGTAAACCGGCAACTACGACACCCACCGCTGTAACGGCTGGAATGCCGCCTAAATGAGAAGACACTTCCATCGCGATCGGTGTAGTGATGGATTTCGGTAATACGGTAGCCACCATTTCCGGCGTAGCGCCTAAAATTAATGCCAAAATTGCGCCGGTAAGCATGGAAAAAACGGAGGCAAGCACCACCACAGAAAGAATAATGCGCCATTGTTTGGCGATTTGTTTGAGCTGCTCATAAAGCGGCAAAGCGAGGGCAACAATACTCAACGCGAGCAAATTATTAATCGGTGCATTACCGGCCATATAATCATCGTAAGGAATTTTACCGACCAGTAAAATTAATACCAAAATTAATACGGTTAAAATAAACGTATTAAAAATTACCGATTTCCAGCGTTTACTGATTTGTAAGGCAAGCCAAAAACCGAAAATTGTTAAAAACGTATAAAGATAAATTGCGTAATTCATTGATTTTCCAAGTTAAATTTATTTTTCTATTTCAGCCATGCGTTTTGCCAACACTTTTTGGCGCTTATGCCCGAAAGATTGGCGATCAAACAGCATATTTGCCATCACGCCGATAAAAACTAACGTAATACAAGTGCTGACGATATTCGGAATTAACAAAATATTCATCTGCGCCCATAATAAGTCGGAATATTTGATAATTCCCACACTCACCGGTACAAACAAAATTGCCATAAAACGAATTAACAAGCTTGCGCCAAAGTAAATCCACTCCAAACGAATCGTCTGCGTAGTTAAGCCGATAAAAAGCACTAACAAGCCCCAAATACTCCCCGGCACACCGACGGGCACAAAATGCGCGATTAGATTACCGAGATAAAGCATAATATAAAGAATCAATAAGGAGCGCGCCAAAAGAAAAGCCTTCTTGTATAACATTTTGCCCTTTCAACTTTTTAATAAAACTTAAAATTATTCTACGCTTTTTTTCAAGATTAGCGAGTTTTTTAGGTAAAATACACCAATCCGAATTAGCCTTTTCCTAAACATGATAAAGCACTATTTGCTAATTTTATGCGTCTTTTTCAGCCCACTTTCCGCTTGTTCCAGCCCGCGCAATAGCTGTTTTGTGATTGGCGTGAGCGACGGCGATACGCTAACCTGCTTAACCAAAAATAAGAAACCGTTCAAAGTACGTTTAGCAGAAATCGATGCGCCGGAAAAAACTCAAGCTTTCGGACAAAAAGCCAAACAAGCCCTTTCCGCCATGGTATATAAACGTCAAGTTCGCTTAGACAGCATAGGCAAAGATCACTACAAACGTACTTTAGCAACCGTTTATCTCGGTAACGAAAATATTAATTTAGCGTTGGTGAAACAAGGCATGGCTTGGGCATATAATCAATATCTTCATCACCCGATTTATTTACAAGCGCAACAACAAGCACAGGCGCAACGCTTAGGGTTATGGGCGGACAAACATCCGATTCCACCGCACGAATGGCGCAAGCAGGAGAAAAAACATGGCTTTTGATTATCAAGCGTTCCGGCAAGATTTCCCTTATTTTCAACGTTCCGATGCGGTGCTGTATTTAGATAACGCCGCGACAACGCTAAAACCGACAGCGCTTATTGAACGCACAGCAGAATTTTATGCTTCCGCAGGTTCCGTACATCGTAGCCAATACGATGCGGCGCAAACAGCGCAATATGAACGGGCTCGCACGCAAGTTAAACAATTCATCAATGCAGAAAGCGAAAAAGCAGTGATTTGGACATCCGGCACCACCCACGCTATCAATTTAGTCGCAAACGGATTATTGGCCCAATTAAAAGCCGGTGATGAAATTTTAATTAGTCAAGCGGATCACCACGCTAATTTCGTCACTTGGCATGAAACGGCGAAAAAGTGCGGAGCCAAAATACGCGTTTTGCCGATTTTAGATAATTGGTTGATTGATGAGCACGCGTTGAAAGCCGCCTTAAATGGTAAAACCAAATTGGTGGCGCTGAATTTCGTATCGAACGTCACCGGCACGCAGCAGCCGATTAAACATTTAATTAAAATTATTCGTGAACATAGCCCTGCCTTGGTTTTAGTCGATTCGGCGCAAGCCGTCAGCCACATAAAAATCGATTTACAGGATTTGGATGCGGATTTTCTCGCCTTTTCCGCTCATAAAAGTTATGGCCCGAACGGCCTCGGCGTATTAAGCGGAAAATTGACCGCCCTTACTCAACTGCAACCGCTGTTTTTCGGCGGGAAAATGGTGGATCGCGTATCAAGTGAAAACATCACCTTTGCCGATTTGCCCTATCGTTTAGAGGCCGGCACGCCAAACATTGCCGGTGTCATTGGCTTCAATGCGGTGCTGGATTGGCTAACCAAATGGGATTTTGTCGCCGCTGAACAACATGCGATCGACTTGGCGGAATCAGTTAAAGCGCGCTTAAAACATTACCCAACTTGCCGTTTATTTAACTCGCCGCAACCTAGCAGCGTGGTGTGCTTCGTCTTTGACAAGATTAATTCGTCCGATCTTTCCACTTTATTAAGCGAACAGCATATCGCCTTGCGGGTCGGCGAACATTGCGCCCAGCCTTATTTGGCACGCCTTGGCGAACGCACCACATTGCGCCTTTCCTTTGCGCCTTATAATGCGCCGGAGGAGGTTTCTGCATTTTTCAGCGCATTAGATAAAGCCTTGGATTTACTACAATGATCGAACAATTAAAAAATGCTAAAACCTGGGAAGAACGTTATCGACTCATCATTCAAGCAGGTAAGAATTTGCCGCGCCCGTGCGATGAAGAACTTGCCGAAATGCAGCCTATTAACGGCTGCGAAGCGCAAATGTGGTTCCAAATCTTGCCGAAAACCGATCGCACTTTCACCTTCCGGGCTTTCAGTGAAGCACGTATTATGAATGGCTTGTTATGGATTTTGTTAAACCAAATCAACGGCAAAAACGTCGAACAATTGCGCAACTTTGACCTCGGCGCGTTCTTTAACGAACTCGGCATCGCACAACGTTTGAGTGAAACGCGCTTGAACGGGCTGAATCAAATCGCACAACAATTAAAAAATTTATGTATTTAATCGAACCCTATTTTCGCATTACCGCCCTTGAAAATCACATCGTCGAGCAAAGCCGCGTGCTAAATGCACTCATCGATCAATGGCGTTACAATGGGCAAATTATCGGGCGCGAAATTTCGCTGTATTTAGTCGAAGACAACGGCGCACAAGGTTTCGCTATGCGCGTGGTTTGTCCGGAACAAGACAGTCTTTTTCCCCAAAACAATAACGCCGAAGTGGATTTTGCCTTGCAGCAGGCAGAAAAATTTGGGCTTTTTTTAGAAAATTTTTTGCTACTTGGCGACGATCTTAATGCCGACCAAACTGCTGAAAACGCGCGTCCCGCTTGGCAAGTGTTATACACCACGCACTTACAAAGCTGCTCGCCGATTCATAGCGGTGAAAATTTTGCGCCAATACCGTTATATAAACAGCTAAAAAACCAACCGCACTTAAGCCAAGACGTACTGAAATGGCAAGAAAATTGGCAAGCTTGCGATCAGTTGCAAATGAACGGTGCGGTGTTGGAACAAGCAGCACTTTCTGAAATTTCCGACGTACAAAGCCGGCTTTCTAAACACGGTCGCTATTTGGCGCAAGAAATCGAAAAACAAAGCGGCGTGCCGACTTACTATTATTTGTATCGCGTCGGCGGCGAATCACCGGCACAAGAACGGCGCCGTTGCTGTCCTCAATGCGGTGCTGTTTGGACACTTGACCAAGCGCTTTTTGATGTGCTTCACTTCAAATGCGACGCTTGCCGTTTGGTATCCAATCTTTCGTGGAATTTTTTGTAAAATGACCTCTCAAAATAGCACCGCATTGAAACGGTATGAAGTAAAGATGGCGTACGCTACCCTACAATAGAAATAAACGACAATGGAAATAAAATGAACAACCAAGACAACTGTTTAACATCCCTTAAACTCGGACAAAAAATCGAATACGCCGCCAACTATGATCGCACCTTATTACAGCCCGTACCGCGCGCGTTAAATCGCGACGCTTTGGGCATTACTGATGCACAACCGTTTACAATCGGCGCGGATATTTGGACAGCTTACGAAATTTCCTGGTTAAATGAAAAAGGCTTGCCACAAGTGGCCATCGCCGATATTTATTTGGATTATCGAAGCCGAAATTTAATTGAATCGAAAAGCTTTAAACTCTATTTAAATAGCTTCAATCAAAGTAAATTCGTTGATTTTGAACAAGTCGCGCAAACCATGCAACGGGATTTAAGTGATTGCGCGCAAGGCGAAGTCAAAGTGCGGTTAAATCCGCTGACATTTTATAACGGCCAAATCATTAAATCGCTACACGGCGAATGCATCGACGAGCAAAATATCGAAATTCGCGATTATGAATTTAACGCTGAGTGGCTAGAAGATTGCGTGTCTGATGAGATCGTAGAAGAATATTTAGTCAGCCATTTGCTAAAATCTAACTGCTTGATTACTCATCAACCGGATTGGGGAACGCTGCAAATTCACTACGTCGGCAATAAAATCGATCGCGAGAAATTATTACGTTATATCGTATCATTTCGCCAACATAACGAATTTCACGAACAATGTGCGGAACGTATTTTCTGTGATTTAATGCGTTATGCCAAACCGCAAAAACTCACGGTTTATGCGCGTTACACGCGTCGCGGCGGCTTAGACATTAACCCATTCCGCTCAAATTTTGAAACCATTCCGCAAAATTTACGTTTAGCCAGACAATAGAGATCGTTATGTCGAACATTCATTTTATTAATCCGAAAGGCAGCATGGATCAGCTTTCCCATCTTGAAGTGGAACAGCTAACTAAAACCGCACAATCAGATTTATATCAACTCTATCGCAACTGCTCGCTCGCCGTGCTGAATTCCGGTGCGGTAACCGATGACAGTCGCGCGCTGTTACAGCAATATGCCGATTTCGATATTCATCTGATCGCCCGTGAACGCGGCGTGAGTTTGGAACTGCATAATCCGCCGGAAAGCGCTTTTGTGGACGATAAAATCATGCTGAACATTCAATATCATTTATTCGCCGTATTGCGTGATATTTTGTTCGTCAACGCGCTGCATCAACATGAAAAGTTGCAAGACAGCAAACAAATCACCAACCAAGTATTTTCTATTTTGCGTAATGCGAAAGCCTTGATTGTGGGCGAACATCCAAATCTTGTCGTGTGTTGGGGCGGCCATTCAATTAGCGAAGTGGAATATCAATATTGCCGCCAAGTTGGGCTGGAATTGGGTTTGCGCGAAATGAACATTATCACCGGTTGCGGTACGGGTGTGATGGAAGCGCCGATGAAAGGCGCGGCAATCGGACATGCCAACCAACGCTATCAACACAGCCGTTTTATCGGCATTACCGAACCGTCGATTATCGCTTCCGAACCGCCAAACCCGATTGTCAACGAGTTAATTATTATGCCGGATATCGAAAAACGCTTAGAAGCCTTTGTGCGCATGGGACACGGTATTTTAATTTTCCCCGGCGGCCCGGGTACATTTGAAGAATTATTATACATACTGGGGGTAAAACTTAATCCGGAAAACAAAGCGCAACATTTACCACTGATTTTGACCGGCCCGCAAGAAAGTGCGAATTATTTTGCGACAATTGATCGCTTTATCGGTGATGTATTGGGTAAAGACGTGCAAAAACTGTATACGATCATAATTGATGATGCCACAAGTGTCGCCCGTCATATGAGAAAAGCGATGGAAAATGTGACAACGCAACGCCGTCAAACCAATGATTCCTATTGTTTTAATTGGTCGCTTAAAATTGATCCGCGTTTGCAACAACCTTTCGAGCCGACTCATGAAAATATGGCGAATTTAGCCTTGCATTTTAACCAATCAAAAATGGATTTAACCGCAAACCTACGCCAGGCTTTTTCTGGTATTGTGGCGGGCAACATTAAGCCGCAAACACAAGACGATATCACTCATTTCGGCAAATTTAAGCTGCACGGCGACCGCACTTTAATGGAAAAAGTGGATAAACTACTGGAAGATTTTATTCAGCAACATCGAATGAAATTGCCGACCGGAAAGGCTTATGAGCCTTGTTATAAAATTGTGAAGTAAAAAAGATTTCGCCGGTAGTAACTTGCTTAATCGTTCAACATTCAAAATAGCACCGCATTGAAGCCCCTAAAATAGGGGCTTCGCGTTTTTGTTTTTATAAGCCCGATGAAATGAAGCTTTTGACGATGCCGGCAAATCTGTTTACGCCGCCACAATATAAAAAACTAAACTTGTTTCAAATCATTCGCCTGTTGCAATAACTGGCGGCTTTCTTTTAAGAATTGCTCAGAGTAATCGCCGAACCATTTACGGACTTGGCAGAAAGCATCAATAAAGCCTTGCCGATCGCCATTTTCAAAAAATTCTAAAGCCTCTTCATAAGTCTCTTTCAAACTTTCGATCACATCAAGGTTTTCCGCTTTATCCATGATAATGTCAGCGTAAAGTTCGGCATCTTGTGCAAATAGGCGGCCGATCATAGCCAATTCTAAACGATAAATTGGAGAAGAAAGCGCGAGCAAATTTGCTAAATTTACCGGCTGTTTGGAAAGATGTAGGCCATTAGCGAAGGTGGCGAAGTGGCGCAACGCTTGCACGTAAGTCATATTATGATCGTGTTCGGCGGCATCTGTTTGATAAATTTTCGCACCCCAAATTTGGATTTGCTCAAGCAGCCATTCGTAACGTTCGGCAAAACGCCCATCGCAACGTACCACCACTTGTTTCGCCATGCTAGTGATATCCGGCCCGAACATCGGATGCAAGCCCACCACTGCGCCGGTATGCACTGCCAACATTTTGGCAAGCGGTTCGCGTTTTACGGAAGTGAAATCTGCCAGTAACATATTTTCACTGAGATACGGTTTTAATCGTTCAATGGTGGCAAGAGTTTGATTAATGGGTACCGAAATCAGCACCGCATTGGCGCCTGCTAAAATCTCTTTTGCGTGTTCCCAATCATTGCGATCTAATATTGTGACAGGATAACCGGAAGCGCGTAAATAACGGGCAAATAAGCCACCGAGTTTTCCGTTACCGCCTACGATAACGATTTTCTGAATATCCGGATTGACGGTTTTAAAACCAAATCGGTTTTCATTGCTGTAGGATTCGCGCATAAAACGGCGCAACACGTCTTCAATTAAATCGGCTGAAATACCGGCTTTTTCCGCCTCTTCGCGGCGCGCTTTAAGCATATCAATTTCGCGCTGCGGCGCATAAATCGGCAAGCCATGTTGATGTTTAATTTTGCCAATCTGCGAAACCAACTCAAGGCGTTTGGCAAAAAGTTGGATAAGTTCGTGGTCGAGTGCGTCAATATCGGCACGTAAATCTTTAAGGGCTTCCATAATTCACCTGTAATTTTTTATTTACAACACTTGTAATGAATAAATTACAGGAAAGACTACTGGAATTTCATTAGAAAGGCAAATAAATTATGAAAAGAGAAATATCTAAAAGAAATCTGTTATTTCCCCAAGTTTTATCTGATAGTTTATTTTATAATCGATTTAATAAAATCGACAAATCTATCGTAATAACGAATATCCGATAATTCTTTTTCATAAAGTAATCTATTTTCTAGCCTAGAATAATCTCTTTTACTTAGCTTATTCGCTAAAATTTCAATTAATTCATCTTGGTTATTT
>ERZ773100.576-NODE-576-length-18673-cov-7.598883_pt1 | contig 18673 bp, 22 predicted proteins | sample MGYA00511119_ERZ773100 | MGnify/ENA primary metagenome ERZ773100 (study PRJEB29015, sample SAMEA2738000) | human oral metagenome | biome: human oral; feature: human-associated habitat; material: dental | place: China | collected 2111 ...
ATTTTAATAGATTTAGATAATAACCATATTGTTTTTAAAGAAAAATAATAAAATTCACTTTTCATAACTCCCTTTATATATAAAGAAAGTGTGGGTAAACTACTCACACTTTCTTTACTTTGAAATAAAAAGCAGGTAAATTGCTGGAACAATTTACCTATATAAAATATTACTAATTAAAAATTAGTAAAGATTTTTAGATAGTAAAAAGAAAATTACTATCATTAATTCTATGACAATTTTTCGCATTAGCTTTTCCTCTCTAAAAGAGAAAGCAATCATAATGCCTTTAAATTATAGCATTGAAATCTATAAAAATAAATGTTATAATTACACAGACAATATATTCGCATTATATTAATCTCTAAAAGATTAGGAATCAAAATGCAAAAAAGGAAATGCTGGAACATTTCCTTTTTTTATTTAATCATATTTTTAAGTTCATTAAAACTTTCTTCAATATTAGCTAAATCAATAAAAAATATATTTATTTTAACTCCATCATTACTTTCAAAATATTTAGTTTCTATCATATCTTTAGTTTTAGGATAAATCACATATATTTCTGGGATAATCCCATTTTCTTCATATTTTTTTGCATAGGCATACATTTGATACATATCCACTGAAGAAATTCCATAATTTTTCCTACTCTCAGGTATGAGTCTTTTCCATTTAGTATCTAAGATAACAATTTTATTCTCTTTCCTTAATACTATATCTGGTCTTAAACTAAATATAGGTTTTGAATTGTCATTATTTTTTTCATTAAATAAATGATATCCCTTGTCTTGAATTGACACTTCCCAATTATCTGGTAAAAATTTTTTCCTAACTTGTTGGGCTACATAGCTTTCAAAAATTTTTTCCATTGGAAAAAGTATAGCTCTTGATGAAACTTTACCTGAAAAACTTGTAAAACTTTTATTATATAGAAAAACTTTAGACCATCTCATTAAATTCGTATAGTCTTTTGTATTCCTATCTATTGAAACTTTAGAGAAATCTTTTTCATAATTAGTTGATACTTCTACCAATTCAAAAGCTATAAGAAGTTGTCTTATTTCTTTAGAATTTTGAGAGCTGCTTGTTAATTTTTGTAATTTTAATAATGTAGCTTTTACTAATCTATTTTCAGCTCTATCAACTAAAAATTCATCATAAGCCATATAGAATTTTTCCTTATGTGCTAAATTCATTTTTATATGTTGGCTTACTTGTAATTTTCCTTTATAGAATTTTATATTATCTTCTTTTGTTACATAGGCTGATTTTAAACCATTTTTTACGAGAATTCTAACATCATTTAAATACATATTAATAAAGATTTCATACAGATTCATTTTACTAATTTTTAAATCTGCATTTTTAAAATTTTTACCTGAAAAATCTTTCAAACTTCTTAACATCTTTAGAAAAATTGCCTTTGTTTTGTTATTTTCTTTATCATCAGTAAAATCTATCTTTGGTAGTATCTCTATTTTATATCCACTTTTAAGTTGAATTAAACCTACATAATTATTAACTTTTACTACTGTTCCTAAATTTCTATCTTTAGTTTTATATACTCTCATAAAGTCCATTACATCTATTTCTTCCTCTGAACCAACGAATTCTTCTATAAAACTAATTAATTCTTTAAAATCCTTTTCTGGTAGATACTTATAATCTTTATAACCTTTCTTGGAAACAATATTTTGAAATTCTTTTACCTGAATAATTCTATCCATTACTCATCACTTATTTTTTTGCTTAAATCTTTTTTTTGTGAAATATTTTTATAAGCCCTGATATTTTTGAAGTTATCATAATTTATAATATATTTTTTCTCTGGAATATCTATATCGCCTATATTACCTTCAAAAACATCTTCAGGTATAGAGACTGCTAAAATAAACTGCTCATCTTCATCTTTTGCATTATCTCCTAGAACAATTCTAATTTTTTCATAATCTTCATAGAAATATTCTTGTAACAAAGGGATAATACTCTTTTTAAATATATTTTCTAACTTATTTATGTCTATATCTATTCTGTTATCTTTCCCTTTTTCTAAGAATACTGCATGCCCTATTGTATGTTCTCTATCATAAAGATATTCTATTCTTTCATTGATAACTTTTAGCATAGCACCAATATTTACTTTTACCCCTTTATCTTCAACAAAAATATCTTTTAGTAAATCATAATTAGGTAGCATTTCTTCAAACTTAAATCTTCTTCTTAAGGCTGTATCCATTAAGGCAATAGATCTATCAGCTGTATTCATAGTTCCTATTATATAGACATTGTCAGGAACTGTGAACTCTTCATTTGAATATGGTAATTTTGTAGAAATACATTCTTTTTTTCCAGCTCTTTTAGTAGTTTCTATTAATGTTATTAATTCTCCAAATATTTTTGAGATATTCCCTCTATTGATTTCATCAATAATGAAAACATAAGGTTCTTTATTTTCTTTATTATCATGAGTTTCTATAATTGCTTTTCTTGCATTATCACAAAATTTTTTGAAAATACCATCTACAATATCATATTTTACATCATTTTCTATTTTTATATTAGTTTTTGATTCTTTATTATTTTCGCTTTCATCCTCTGATTCATCATCTTCATTTGAAATAACAGGTTTTATTCCTTCAATGAATTCTTCATAGCCATAAGATTGATGAAAAGTAATGAATTCAATTCTATTTTTTTTCTTTAGTTCATTATACCTTTCCATTATTTCAGTATAATCTGTCAACTCTTTCTCAGATTCAGTTTTACAAATTTCAACTGCTCTTTTTGCTGTTGTATATGTTTTTCCTGTTCCAGGAGGTCCATAAAAAATTACATTTTTATCAAATTCTTTTTTTGAAGCTTTTCCCATAGTTTCTTTTTCATCTCCCCCATCTGAAGTTTTACTATTTTCTTCTCCATTTATTAACTTATTCCACATTTTTCTTAATTCTGGTAATATTGTTTCATCAATATACGAACCTATTGCATCTCCTTGTGAATCCCATTTTTTATCTTTAAATTTATTTTTTAATTCTGCTAGGCTAATTATATTTTTTTCATCATCAACATTTTGAATACTATCAAATTCAATATCTACATAATATGTCTCATTTTCTAAATATGGGCCTTTTACTACATGACCATGTGCTATAATTCCTTTTGGTTCTTCTCCTAATTTCATAATAAAAACTTCCATTCCAATTTTAACTTCTTGTATTGCTCTTGTTCTCCAACCAGTAGTTTTTACTTTTTTTCCATTTTGAATTTCTGAATAAACCTTTTCATAATCCCATACTGAAACTTCAGGTTTCCATGTTAACAATAATCCTTTTTCTTTTGTGTTTTCCATTCTTCCCTCCCCCTCCATAAAAAATTTTTATTTATTAAATTTTAGTTATCTTTTTTTACTAATTCATTCCACATTTCTCTTAGTTCTGGTAATATTGTTTCATCTATATATGAACCTACTGCATCTCCTTGTGAATCCCATTTTTTATCTTTAAATTTATTTTTTAATTCTGCTAGGCTAATTATATTTTTTTCATCATCAACATTTTGAATACTATCAAATTCAATATCTACATAATATGTCTCATTTTCTAAATATGGGCCTTTTACTACATGACCATGTGCTATAATTCCTTTTGGTTCTTCTCCTAATTTCATAATAAAAACTTCCATTCCAATTTTAACTTCTTGTATTGCTCTTGTTCTCCAACCAGTAGTTTTTACTTTTTTTCCATTTTGAATTTCTGAATAAACCTTTTCATAATCCCATACTGAAACTTCAGGCTTCCATGATAATAATAATCCTTTTTCTTTTGTGTTTTCCATAATTTTTTCCTCCTATTAAAATTTATATGTATTTTTATTTAATTATATTATATTCTCCATCTTTTTCTTCTAAATATATTACTTCTATACCTAATTTTTCTATTAACTCTTTTAAATATTTTCTATCTTCTTGCATTTCTTTATATTGTTCACCATCATAGAATACAAATGGACAAGCTTTAATTTCTGTATTTTCTGGTAGTCCAAAATCTTTTAAAAGTTTTGCTTTATCCACTATCTTTAAATAAGTATAGGCTTCTAGTACACATCTTAACATTGTTTCTTTGCTATCTGGTTTCTTTAACTCTAAAATTCTTAGAGTTTTTTCATTTTCATTATAAGCAAGTAAATCTATTTTTCCAGCTTTATCTGTTTGTATATCTTTTAAAGGAGTTTGATAGTCTATAATTTTTCCAATTATATCAAAAACTTTCCCTTGATTTTGTGAAAAATCAAATAATTTCATAGCAATAATTTCTTCTTCACGCCCTGAGTCTTTATTTTTTATTTTTCCATCATGACTATCCACTTTATAACTATTTTTTCTACTTATCATTTTTATATCATTAAATAATTCAATATTATCTAGTAACCATTTCGCAATAATTTCTGTATAATAATACCCTTCTTTATCTGATGTTTTTCCTCTATAATTTACAAAATCTTGACTATAAAATTTCCACATTTCAGATTTTGCTACTTCTAATTTTTTTATAATTTCATCTTTTGAATATGTTGACATAATAATCTCCCTCCTAGATTTTCATAACTTATTATATCTTAATTATATTTTTATCACAAATAATTTCACAATGTTCATATCTTTTAAACCACTCAGAATTCTCTGTATGAACTGGAATTATAATTTTAGGCTCAACTTTTTTGATTAATTTATCAAAATCTTTTTCATCTGCATGTCCACTTGTGTGTAAAGATATAATTTCTACTCCTTTTTCTTCCATAAATTTTAGAAATTCTTTCATATTTTCTTGTTTTTTATAGCCTTCCCACATTGAATAGAATAATACACAACCTTCATCAGTAATATTGTTTGATGAAATTGAAAAGGCTCATCCTGATGTGTTTAATGTACTATTACAAGTTTTAGATGATGGTAGACTTACAGATGGGCAAGGAAGAATAGTGGATTTCAAAAATACTTTAATTATAATGACATCTAATATAGGTAGTCATTTAATACTTGAAGACCCTAACCTTTCTGAAGATACTAGAGAAAAAGTAGCAGATGAATTAAAAGCTAGATTTAAACCAGAATTTTTAAATAGAATTGATGAAATAATTACTTTCAAGGCTTTGGATTTACCAGCTATTAAAGAAATTGTAAAATTAAGTCTAAAAGACCTAGAAAATAAATTAAAATCTAAACATATTACACTTGAATTTTCTGATAAGATGATTGATTATTTGGCTAATAATGCTTATGACCCTCACTATGGTGCAAGACCTTTAAGAAGATATATACAAAAAGAACTTGAAACAAGTCTTGCTAAGAAAATTCTTGCAAATGAAATTCATGAAAAATCTGATATTTTAATAGATTTAGATAATAACCATATTGTTTTTAAAGAAAAATAATAAAATTTGATTTTCATAACTCTCTTTATATATTAAAGAAAGTGTGGGTAGTTCAAGACTACTCACACTTTTATTTTTTATTAATAAAATAATACTTATTGAACTGTTACCTTATTATTTTTTATAATACTAGACAATTTACCACTTCTATCTGATTCAGAACTCTTTTCAAGTGATTCTTGTATAGAATTTGATTGATTTATTATCATATTACGAAGTTCCATTTTTTCTTTAACTGGAACTGTATTTATATCCACAACTTTTAACATAAATTGTAATTCTCTTCTTAACTGCATTAAAGATTGAACTATTTCATTTTCATCTGATTGACGAGATTTTTGAAAACTATCTATTGCTTTATTTAATCTAAAATTAACTGTATCCACTAATTTTCTTAAAAATCTTTCTGCTACACCAGATTGCCAAACAATTTCTCCTTCTTGCATTAAAGGTAAAATTACCTCATCATCTTCACCTGATTTTAAAATATCAAATACTTTTATCCAATCTACATATATTTTAGGAGCTTTATCCATTATTTTTTCCTCCTTACTGCTACTTGTGGTGGTTCTAAACTCCAATCTGGAAAACCATTTGCAAAACCTTCGTATTCATTTTTTTCAACTTTTTTAGTTATTTTTTCTTCTGATTCTATTATTTTATCTACTTGTTTATCTGCTTCATCATCTGAAACTATGGGTTTAAATGCAGTTTCTACTTTTTGTTCTAACTCTGACATATTTATTCCCCCCTATATTATTTTTCTTTCTCCACTTGTAATTCTTCTAATATATTCCTCGGGTTTTATTTGTTCAAGAAAATCTAAAACCTTTTTACTTTCAGCATCTTTTTCAGAGAATTCTATTCTAAAATCTACAATTTCTGCTATTGTAGCTCTTATTATTTGTTTTCCACTTTCTAATTTTTGAGAATAGCTCTCTATCGTTTTTTGTATAATTTTTTGTATTTTTGACTTTGCTGAAAAATGATAAAGTATCATTCCAACAGCAACAATAAAGAGTATAAAAGCAAAACTTCCATCCATTATTGTCTTTATTAAGGCATAAGCACCTATTGCTATTCCAGCCCAAAGACTATATTGTTCAAACATAGAAAGTTTAGCTTGTGATAATGCAACTTGTTTTTCTTGTTCCACTGTGTCTTCAAATCTTTTTAGGATTTCTTCTTCATCTTCTCCATTTTGTGTCTTATCGTTAAATGTATCTACATTTATTTCTATTTCATAAGGAACATTCATTCTATTTTGAGCAGTTACATCATTAAAAGCTGTAACTATATTATTTCTTGAAAGGGCTGTTGCAAATTTTTGAGTAATAATACTTGATTTTGAATTTTCTGGATTCATAGATGCATCTGTCAGTAATTGCATAAAATCTCTATAATCATTATATACATTTTTTTCTAATGCTATTTGTGCATTTGCTCTTCTTTCAGAACCATTATACTTTACAACTAATTCTTCAAATTGTTCCTCTCTTTTAAGTGGTAGTTCTTCCTCATCAAATTCTGTTACCAAGCTATCCAAAATTTTATCTAACTCATTTTTTAGTGTTCTTGTTTCTTCTTTCTTTGAAAATATTCCTCTAAAATACTCATACAAATCATTATTTAAGTTAGCTCCCTCTAAAATACCTTCTAAATTACTCCAAGTGTGTGAATATTTTTCTAAATATGGATATAGTCCTTTTTGTAAAGGGACCCTTTTAGAATTTATAGCATTTTTCCAATTATCTAATTGTCTTTCAGTAAATCCAGGTTTCACTTCTAAATTTGACATCCATTTTTGTATTTGTTTATATACAAAATTTTCTGTATCATTACCTAAAAGTCCACTGGCAAAAGCATCTAAAACTATTACTGCTTTTCTATCCAACTTTTCTTCATCTTGTACTTCAAGGTAACGAGCCAACCATTTTAATGATGAACTTTCTCTCTCTATTCTCCTACAAATTAAACCAAAAAATAAAGAAGTTTTTTCATCATTTCTTCTTATTCCCTCTGCTAAGGCTCTTTCAGCTAATTCTTTATCATCATTTATCCAAGCTGCTAAGGCAACTAAACAAGGTGTTAACCAATAATCAGGAGTTTCTATCATTTGTTTTTCTGTAATACTTGATATTAATTCTTTTTTAACAATAGCTAAATCATTAGCTTGTAAAATTCCTGTTGCTGTCCTTCTCACTACATCATAGTGTCCAAATTTATCTTTTAATTTATCTCTTATTGATGATAAATTCAGTTTAGCCTCTGCTTTTCTATTTGCTAATGTTTGCATTTCAACATATTCTCTAAACTCATTAGCTAGTTCTTCAACCTTATCGTAAACAATTTTTACATTGTTATCTACTTGATTAACTCTACTATCAACATAGTCTATACTACTTGATAAATTAGATAAACTTTTTTCAATAAATTGCAAATTTGCCCAACTTATTTTATACTCATCTGCCATTTTACCCCACCTTTATTTAAGATTTATCTTATATATTTTAATCTTTCCATTTCCAATAATTGCCATTAGTAAAATTTTTACAAAAATGATGAGCTGCTCCTATTACAAACAATGAACTCAACATCGCTACAACAAAAGTTATTATTTTAAATACTTGATTGACATTATATAGAAATTTTAACATTATAAATGTAATTACAAAACCAATTACTCCCATTCCAAATACAATTAAATCATCTTTTATATTTTTCATAACTCCCCCTAAATAAATAGAAATAGTAGTATATTTTTAAAAACTAAATATTGTTCCTTTTTGAGAGCCTATCATCCTTCCCATTAAAATATTTTTTGTATTATCATCAATACCCCATTTATCATTTTCTTTAAACATTTGAACAGTCATCTCCTGTTCTATCATTGGTGCTTTTCCTTTTTTTACTTTTTTTAGTATTTCTTCCATTGACTCCATTAAAAATTCTTCTTCACTTACATTATTTTTACTTTTATAATTTTCTAGTAATTCTTCTGTAAGTTTAATAAAATCAACTGTCTTAACTTTTATTTGTAGTTCTGCTTTATCTCCCATATCATTAATATTCTCTACACTATAAGTTGAACCTTTGAATGCTTCAAACACAATTTCATAAGTATTAAGCATAGCTTTCTCTTCTTTCTCATTTCTAGTTGAATTTTTTGCTTCTTTTGCTATTTCTTCTTTATTAGCATTGAATTCTGAAACTTCTTCTTCTTTAACTTCATTAAAAATTATGTCAAATTCTTTATGTAAGCCTGTTAATTCTTCTTTTTTCTCTCCACAACTAACTAACATAAAACTTGATATTAGCGTAAAACTAAATAATAATGTTTTTAATATTTTTTTCATAAATTTATCTTCCCTTAAAAAATTATTTCTTTGAACCTTTTCTAAAATATAAATCTACATTCATAGTTTCTTTAACTTGTATAAGAACTAATGTATCTTTTTTCACATCATAAGCATAAAGTTCTCCTGCATCATCTTCAAGGTATATTTTTTTATAGACTTTTAATTTAGTTTTAATAGGTGCTATTTCTTCTATCCCTAAAAGCAACACTTTTCCTGTCATATAATAGTCATTTCCTTTTTTTGTAATTGTGACATTATATACTCCATCATAATCCTCACCATCTGGTGAATATGGTTTAATAAATTTTATTCCTACAAGTTTATCAAAATGAGGTTCTCCATCAGTATTTAATTGTTGTGCAAATGACCCTAAACTTAAAATAACAAATAAACAAAACATAAATAGTTTCTTCATAAAATTGCCTCCCTCTATTTTTATTATGATTCATATATGTAATAATACTTTAATATATTTAAATCTTTATCTATAAGAACTGGTCTTTTCTTAGCTAAATCGTAACCATATATGTTTCCTTCATTATCCATCAAATATAAATTTTTATAAATTGTTAATTTTTTATAATTGCTTCTATCTGCTTTTTTTATATTTTTTTTCCATTCTTTTGGATAATAGCTGTCTGTTAAATAATAATCATTATCTATTTTTACAATTTGAACTAATCCCCAACCACTTGGACCATCATAATCAGGTGATTTTTCTGCCCATAATTCCCATAAAATTTTATCAAAATGAGGTTTCCCATCACTTTTAATTTTTTGAGCAAATAGTCCTAAACTTAAAATAACAAATAAACATAGTACAAATATTTTTTTCATAAAATCCTCTCCTCATTACTAATTTTATTTTTAATTATTCCCTATTATAGACAACTTCCCCTGTTTTAGCTATTTCTAACTTTTCAGGTAAATTTTCTTCATATTTTATTATAAGTTTTTTTGTAATATAACTCCATATCTAAGCATCTCTTTTCTGCATTGATTCATTCTTTCTTCAAGTATTCTTCTATTCTCTTCATTTATTCCTGTATTTTCCTTTTTCAATAATTCTCTATATTCTGTTAATAATATTTGATATTCTTTTAGTATCCTTCTTTTTTCCAAATAATCATCAATATAAGTTATTTCAAAAATACTTAGTATTCCTAGTATAGGTTTAAGAATAAATATTACAGGTTGAGCCATCAAATAAATACCAATAAGTATTATAAGTATCATTAATAAACTCATATATCCCCCACCAAATATATTATCATGCATAAACACTCCAAATTCATAGATAACAAAACCAATCCCTGCTAATACACATCTAATTATTAATTTTTCTGATGTTCCAATTCTCTTTTCCATTTTTATCTCTCCTTTTTCAGATTGGTATTGTAAATTAATATATACAATACTCTTTATTTTTTATTATCTGAATATTCATATTATTCTCTCCCTTTTATTTTTTAATTGTTTTCTACCTTTCTTAACTTAGCTATAAATTTTCCTGTTTTATTATCCCAAACATAATAAATTGTTTCCGTTATATTCATTGTTCCAGCTGCATAGCCTTGAACTCCTACATAAACAATAATTATATCTATTTTTTCATATCTCCTTACATTTTGAATTGCTTGTGAATTTTCTTCATTAATGTCCATCTTAGCGATTGGATCTGCATTACCATCTACTCTAACATCCTCTGCGTAATTTAATCTCTTTATATATATTTCTCCATTATCTGCATAAGATATTTCTTCTGCACTTGCAACATTACCAATTTTTTCTTCTTCATAATGAGCATTTAACCTTTCTCTTGTAACACTTCTTTTATATAATCCATCATATATATATTCATAATAATAAATACTATATTCCCTATCTTTTATCCTTCCTGTAAATAGTTTATTAGTTTTTATATCTCTATATAATGCTATAGGACAATCAAATGTTATATTCTTTCTTGATATAGTTCTTATTTTCCAATCCCAATTTATATTTAAAAATTGATATTTATTTCCTTCATCTATTTCTGGAACAATTTTACCATTATACATTTGTGCATATCTATCAAACTCTTCTAATACATCTTTTGCTCTCATTTTAGTAATATCTACTTTTGTAAACATTTCAACTTCTTTTGCTTCATTTATAGGAACATTTATTATTCTTCCTTCTTCTAATTTTTCAGTCTTAATTTTTTTAGTATTATTTACAGTTTTAGCTTCAACTGAATTATAAGTTGTTAAAACTAAGAATAAACTAAAAAAACAAAATACTTTTAACATTTTTTTCATAAATTTCTCTCCCTATATCTTCAAATTTCTAAGGTTTATAATTCATTTTTTGTTATTAATATTTTGATTCTAGTGTTTTTATTTTTTCTTCTAGTTTTTTTAATCTTTCTTCAAAAATTTCTAATATTTCATCATCCATTTTTCCATAAGAATTATTTGGTTTATATAGCTCATTCTCTATAGTAATATTTCTATACTCTATATCGTTTTTTAAGCCTTTTAAATCTTGTACATTGTAATTTATTTCTAGTTTTTTTATTTTATTTTCCATATCTAAAATATCTTCTATATATAAATCTCTTTTAATTTCTATATATTCTTCTTCTTCTTTTGTCTTTTTTCTTTTATTAATATTATTTTCTTGATTCATCTTTTCAACTTTTTGAAAAGGTAACTTATCATAAATTGATATACTGCTAGGATGTTTTTTATCTAAGGCTTTTATTCTTTCTATTATTTTTTCTAGTCTTTCACTATAATTTTTTAATACCTCATCTTTTATTTTTCCATTTTCTCCTTCTTTTTTCATTTTTTCATCTTCTATACTTTCTTTTATAAATCTAAGATCATCTTTTAATAATTTCATTTTTTCAGCATCATAAGCTTTTTCCAGTTCTTTAATATCATCTTCTAGATATATAATATCTCTATCAAAAAAATCACAAAAATCTTTTGTGTTTGCTTCTTCCAATTCCTTTTCTATTCTTTCATTAGCTTTACCTCCTTCTTCTAAAAATTTATAAAATTTTATTGCCTTTACCAAAATAAAAGGTCCTAGTATAAACTTTACTATAAATTTTATAATTACTGAAGTTTTTGCAGCTTCAGGAGATTCCACCAGATTAGAGTTATAAAAATAGGATATTGGAAGACAAGCTACTAAAAAACCTATAATAAGTCCTCGGATAATTCCTCCTGTTCCATGTTCTTTGATATTTAAGAATAAAACTAATACCCATAAAATTACTCCAATAATAGCTACAATTCTAAATTTCTTTAATATTTTTAACCGTTCTTCTTCTCTTTTTTTTAAACAACTATAACACCAAATATCTCCACTTGTCATTTCAATTGAACAATTTCTACATATTGGTTTCCCACACTTTTTACAAGTTGTTACAGCTTTTACATCTGGATGATAATGACATTCCATTTTTTTACCTCCCCTATTTTTAATTTTTAACTTATATTAATTTATGTTTAAAAAGTTTTTTTATTGTATTAAAATTTTTTAAATATATTTTAATTATAACATTTTTATGCCCCCCCCCGTAAAATATATTTTTTATATTTTTATAATAAATAACATATATTGGTGATATATTTATAATTTCATCAATATTTTTCCCAGTAGCATTTGAATATATTAAATAATAATAAAATTCGATTTTCATAACTCCTTTTATGTTATAAAAAAAGAGATAACTATTTAGAATTTGGTAATAGTTATCTTTTTTTCTTTATTTTTTAATAAAAAAGATGTAGAATAAAGTACAATTAAAATAAAGGATGTGAAAATTATGAAAGATTTTAAAGAAGCTAATGAAAAACAAGTTAATAATTTTAAGAAAATTTACTGCAAATCTGAAAAAAAACGTTTAAGTCTTATAAAAAATGAAGATTTTAAAATAACTCCTTTAATATTTTCTGAGGCTTTACCTAATCATCCCATTTGTAGTTATGCTAGTGGAAACAGAGCAATTACTAAATCATATATATTATTTTTAGTGGAAGATACTAAAAATAAAATTAACTATTTTCCTATTTTTTCTGAAAATATTGGAAGGAAAATTCTCAATAACTTAGGGGAAGATTGTCCTAGAAAAATAAGTTTTTATAATATCTTAAATGGAAATAATAATTCTAAAAGTAAGACTACTTCAAAAGCAAATAAAAGCATATTAAAACCAGAAATTCTTGAATTTGAAAAACTTATTTTACTCTCATGTTTTTTTATGAATAAAGATACAAAAGACCTAATTCCTTATGGAGCATTTAGAAATTTATTATTAGGAATCAATAAAAATTATAAATTAAAAGCACAAGATATAAAATCTGTAAACACTGGATTAAAACATTTCATTAGTAAAAATAAATTAGATCCTAATGACTTTAAAAAATTTACTAAATTTTTAGTAGAAGATGATAATGCAGACATTAAAAAAGTAAATTTTGAGGATTTAAGAAAAATATTTAAAGAAAATTACTCAAATGAAGAAATTTTTTTCTAAGTCTTTGATGTAGATTATAAAATTGCTGGAACAACTTACCCACATAAAATAGATACTAATTAAAAATTAGTAAAGATTTTTAGATAATAAAAAGAAAATTACTATCATTAAGACTATGATAATATTACGCATTATTTTTCCTCTCTAAAAGAAAAAGCAACCATAATGCTTTTAAATTATATCATTGAAATCTAAAAAAATAAGTGTTATAATTAAGAAAACAATGATATTCGCATTATATTAATCTCTAAAAGATTAAAAAATCAGAATGCTAAAAAGGAAATGCTGGAACATTTCCTTTTTTATTATTTTCTCCTATTTTTTTCTTTAGCACCAAAAAATGCTTTTTTTATTGCAAGTAAAGCCTTTTCTTTATCCTCATCTGAAACTTCTACTTTTTCTAATTCTTCTTTTGTTTCTTGAATTATTTTTTCAAATTATTTTTTTCCCCTACTATCTTATACTCCTCTTTCAAATATATTGGATCAACATCTAATTTTTTCATCAGTTCTTTCAAATATTTTCTATCTTCTTGCATTTCTTTATATTGCTCACCTTCAAAGAATACAAATGGGCAAGCTTTAACTATTGTATCTTCTGGTAGTCCAAAATCTTTTAGAAGTTTAGCTTTATCTGCAATTTTTAAATAAGTATAGGCTTCTAAAACACATCTTAACATAGTTTCATCACTATCTGCTTTTTTTAATTCTAATATTCTTAGGATGCCAGTATCACTATCTTTATTATAAGCAAGTAAGTCTATTTTCCCAGCTTCATCTCCTTGCTTGTTTTTCAAAGGCGTCTGATAATCTAAGATTTTCCCAATTATATAAAATTTTTTTCCTTCTTTTTGAGAAATATTAAATAATTCCATAGCAATTTTTTCTTCCTTACGATTTGATTTTTCATCTTTAATCTTTCCATCATGAGTTTTTACGTTATAACTAGATTCTCTACTTATCATTTTAATAGTATCAAATAAATAAAAATTATCTAATAACCATTCTGCAATAATTTCTGTATAATACTCTTTGGTATCTGATGTTTCTCCTGAATAATTTACAAACTCTTTCTTATAAAAATTTTTCATATCAGACTTTGCTTCTTTCATCATTTTTATAATTTCATCTTTTGAATATACTTTTCCCATACTAACCCCTCCTAAAATTTTTATAATTTATTATATTTTTATCATAAATAATTTCTATACCTTTTCAATCTTTCCCACATATCTATATATAGTTGTAGGAGAACAAGATAATTTTTGAGCAACAAAATTAATTGCATCTTTTAAATTAAAAACCCCTTTTTCATATAATGCCTGTACAATTTTTTCTCTTTCTTGTTTAGTCAATCTTTCCAAAGGGTAATTAAATTTTAAATTGACTTCTTGAAATATTTTTTCCATAAAATTTTCCATATTATCAGTTGAATTTTCTTCATCACTTTGACCCTTATTTTCATCCACTAAAATATTATATGAAATATCTGACAAATAATTTTTAACAAACATATCAGGATGAATTATTCTTAAAATTTGGCAGTTTATATCATGAAATTTACTATCATCAAAGTTTATGCACAACATCCCAATAATTTTTTGATTTTCTTTAATAAACATACTAGAAGAACGAACTTTCTTTCCATTCTTTAATAAAACAGTATGATTTACCGTACTTTCTTCATTATGGTAAGATTTATTTTTTAAAATATGTAAAGTTTCAATCGAAATTGAATTCTCTAATGTTCTATTACTTATTTCACCATTAGCTATGGCAATCATTTTAACTTCTTCACCCTTTATTTCATGTAAAACAATTTCAAAAGATGGACCTAAGGTTTTTTCTAAGAAATTAACTAGCATTTTATATTGATTTAGTAATTCATTTTTCATTTTTTCCCCCAATTAAAATTCTTATTGACAATATTTTATCATAGTGCTAAAATATTTTCAATTAAAGAATAATATTTGTTTTTATTATGAAATATATTTTTTTAGAATAATTTTTTCGTTTTAAAGATTAAAATATTATTAAAATATAAAAGAGTGCTGTCCGCTAATCATTTATTGACAACCGGGGTACTATATAATTTAGGAGGTCTATTATGAAAGAATATTTACTTAATGTTCCAGTACCACGCTCTTTTTCTTATGTTAAACGTAACATTCCTGAAGTGACAGTTGAACAAAGGGAACGTACTTTAAAAGCAACTCACTATAATGAATTTGCTTTCCCTGCTGGAATGCTAACAGTGGATATGTTATCAGACTCAGGAACTACTGCTATGACAGATCAACAATGGTCAGCTATGTTCCTAGGTGATGAATCTTATGGAAGAAACAAAGGTTACTATGTATTACTTGATGCAATGAGAGATTGTTTTGAAAGAGGAGATAATCAAAAAAAGATTATTAATCTAGTTCGTACTGATTGCCAAGACATAGAAAAAATGATGAATGAAATGTATCTATGTGAATATGAAGGTGGACTATTTAATGGTGGAGCTGCTCAACTTGAAAGACCTAATGCTTTCTTAATGCCACAAGGCCGTGCAGCAGAATCTATACTATTTGAAATAGTTCGTAAAATACTTGCTGTTCGTGAACCAGGAAAAGTATTTACTATCCCGTCTAATGGACACTTTGATACAACAGAAGGAAATATTAAACAAATGGGTTCTGTACCTCGTAACTTATATAATAAAGAATTATTATATGAAGTTCCAGAAGGTGGTCGTTATGAAAAAAATCCTTTCAAAGGAGATATGGATATAAATAAACTTCAACAACTTATAGATGCTGTTGGAGTTGAAAATATACCAATGATTTACACTACTGTAACTAATAATACAGTTTGTGGACAAGCAGTTTCTATGAAGAGTATCAGAGAAACTTCAAAAATTGCACATAAATATGAAATACCATTTATGTTAGATGCTGCAAGATGGGCAGAAAACTGTTACTTTATTAAAATGAATGAAGAAGGATATAGAGATAAATCTATTGCTGAAATTGCAAAAGAAATGTTCTCTTACTGTGATGGATTTACTGCTTCTCTTAAAAAAGATGGGCATGCTAATATGGGAGGAATTTTAGCTTTCCGTGATAAAGGATATTTCTGGAAGAAATTCTCTGATTTCAATGAAGATGGAACAGTTAAAACAGATGTAGGAATCTTATTAAAAGTTAAACAAATATCTTCTTATGGTAATGACTCTTATGGAAGTATGTCAGGTCGTGATATTATGGCACTTGCTGCTGGACTTTACGAATGCTGTAACTTCAACTACTTACATGAAAGAGTTGAACAATGTAACTATCTAGCAGAAGGATTCTACAAAGCTGGAGTTAAAGGTGTTGTTCTTCCAGCAGGTGGACATGGTGTCTATATCAATATGGATGAATTCTTTGATGGAAAGAGAGGACATGAAACTTTTGCAGGAGAAGGATTTAGTATTGAACTTATCAGAAGATATGGAATCCGTGTTTCTGAATTAGGAGATTATTCTATGGAATATGACTTAAAAACTCCTGAACAACAAGCAGAAGTTGCCAATGTTGTAAGATTCGCAATAAATAGAAGTGTTTATTCTCAAGAACATCTTGATTATGTTATTGCAGCAGTAAAAGCTCTTTATGAAGATAGAGAAAGTATTCCTAATATGAGAATTGTTTCTGGTCATAACTTACCTATGAGACACTTCCACGCTTTCTTGGAACCTTATCCAAATAAATAAAAATAAAATTTAAGTTTAAAAATTGAATATTCTGATAATTTAGCTGTTGCATTTTTAATTATTTACCCCTCTTTAATATATAAAATAATTGTGCAACAGCTATTTTAGATTAAAGCTTTAAAGGAGGAAGTTATGAGTGCTATTGAAAAGCGTGATGGTTTTACAACAAAATGGGGCTTCATCTTAGCTTGTATTGGTTCTGCTGTTGGAATGGGTAATATTTGGAGATTTCCTGTTCTTGTTTCTGAAATGGGTGGAATGACTTTCTTAATTCCTTATTTTATTTTTGTAATTTTTATTGGTTCTACTGGGGTTATAGAAGAATTTGCTTTAGGTCGTTCAGCTGGTGCAGGACCTGTTGGAGCATTTGGAATGTGTACTGAAATGAAAGGAAATAGAAGTATTGGAGAAAAAATAGGTATTATTCCTATATTAGGTTCTCTAGCTCTTGCTATAGGCTATTCTTGTGTAATGGGTTGGGTTTTTAAGTATGCTTGGATGTCAATTAGTGGTTCTATGTATGCTATGCAATCAGATATGGATTTAATAGGCTCTACTTTTGGACAAACTGCATCTGCATGGGGAGCTAACTTTTGGATTATAATTGCATTGATTGTAAGTTTTATTATTATGTCAATGGGAATTGCAAGTGGAATAGAAAAAGCAAATAAAATTATGATGCCTGTATTATTTATTTTATTTGTTTTATTAGGTCTCTATATAGTATTCCAACCTGGTTCTTCTGGTGGATATAAATATATTTTTACTGTAAATTTAAAAGGACTTGCTAATCCTAAAATTTGGATATATGCTTTTGGACAAGCATTTTTCTCTCTTTCTGTTGCTGGAAATGGTTCTGTTATTTATGGTTCATATTTAAGTAAGAATGAAGATATTCCTAACTCTGCTAAAAATGTTGCTTTCTTTGATACTTTAGCTGCTTTACTTGCTGCTTTTGTAATCATACCAGCAATGGCTGTTGGAGGAGCTGAGTTATCTTCTGGTGGACCTGGTCTTATGTTTATTTACTTAATAAATATTATGAATAATATGGCTGGTGGAAGAATTATAGAAGTTATTTTCTATCTATGTGTTCTTTTTGCAGGGGTTAGCTCAATCATTAACTTATATGAAGCACCAGTTGCATTTTTACAAGAAAAATTTAAAGCTAATCGTATTACAGCAACTGCAATTATTCATGTTATTGGTTGTATAGTTGCTATTTGTATACAAGGTATAGTTTCTCAATGGATGGACGTTGTTTCTATATATATTTGTCCATTAGGTGCATTACTTGCTGCTGTTATGTTCTTCTGGGTTGCAGGAAAAGAATTTGCAGAAGAATCTGTTAATATGGGAGCAAATAAGAAGATAGGAAGTTGGTTCTATCCAGCTGGTAAATATGTGTATTGTCTTTTAGCACTTGTTGCACTAATTGCAGGTGCACTTCTTGGAGGAATTGGATAAAAATTTGTTCTAAAAGGTTGTTATGATAAAATAAAGGAGTTATTGCAAAAATTTGTAATAGCTCCTATTTTATATATTAGTTTTAATTTGAATAAAAAAAGCCAATTGCAGATTTTAAAAAAAATCTTTTGCAATTGGCTCTCTT
>ERZ773100.577-NODE-577-length-18646-cov-4.795546_pt1 | contig 18646 bp, 19 predicted proteins | sample MGYA00511119_ERZ773100 | MGnify/ENA primary metagenome ERZ773100 (study PRJEB29015, sample SAMEA2738000) | human oral metagenome | biome: human oral; feature: human-associated habitat; material: dental | place: China | collected 2111 ...
TCTACCCTCTACCCTCTACCCTCTACCCTCTACCCTCTACCCTCTACCCTCTACTCTCTACTCTCTACCCTCTACCCTCTACCCTCCACCCTCTATGTTTACCCGCTTCATGTTCACCCTGCATCGTGTCACGGGCACGCTGCTCAGCCTGCTCTTCGTCGTCTGGTTCGTCTCCGGGATCGTAATGATGTACCACGGCTTCCCGCGTGTCACGGCCGACGATCGCCTCGCCCGACTCGAACCCTTAGACACGGCCGACCTGCCTCCGGTCGAGTCCGTGCTCCGCCGAGTGCCTGACTCGCTCGGCCACATCGACGGACTTTCCGTCAGCCGTTATCTCGGGCAGACGGTCTTTGAGGTGCACGCTGGCGACGAGACGCTCCGCCTCCCGGCCGACAGCACCCAGTCGCTGCCCACCATCGACGCAGCCTACCTCCGCCGCGTGGCCGCCACGTGGTGCGACGCACCCATCGCCGCCGTAGACACCCTCCGCGACCTCGACCAGTGGATCCCCTTCGGCCGACTGCGCGAGGAGCTGCCCATCCTCCGCTTCCGCTTTGCCGACGCCGACCATACGCAGCTCTACGTCGCCTCACGCACCGGCGAAGTGCTCCAACGCACCACCCTCAAAGAGCGCATCTGGGCTTGGCTCGGGCCCATTCCGCATTGGGTCTACTTCACCCGCCTCAGGCAGGACGTCGACCTCTGGCGCCGCACCGTCATCTGGCTCTCCGGCATCGGTTGCATCATGGTCATCGCCGGCCTCTACGTCGGGATCTACACCACCGTCCAGGCGCGGCGCCGCCGGCAGAAACGGTTCATCCCTTACAAAAAGCGGTGGTATTACTGGCACCACCTCACGGGGCTCGTCTTCGGCCTCTTCACCCTCACGTGGGCCTTCAGCGGCATGATGTCGCTGGCCGATCCGCCCGAATGGTTCATGCCGCAACACGCCCCCTCGGCCGCCCAAGACACGATCAAGGCCCTCGCGCCCAACCCCGCGTCGTACCCGATGGACTACCGCGAGGCCTTTACGACGGACTATACCTACTTCGAAGCGCCCATCACGCAGATCCGCTGGACGCACTTCTTCGGCCGCCCCGCTTATGAGGTGCGTCTACAAGACGAAAAAGAGGGACAGACCTTGGACGCCACTACGCTCCGTCCGCTAGCTCTCACCCGCGAGCAAGTGACCGAAGCCGTTCGGCGACTCCACGCTTCAGACGCCCAACTCAGCACGGAATCGATGGTGGACTATGACACCTATTACTTCGACCGCAAGGGGCGCCTCCCGCTGCCCGTCTACCGCATTCGCGTAGCCGACGCCGATCATACCACGTACTACATCAACCCCGCGAACGGCCAGCTGCGCGACTACAGCGACCACCGCCGCGCGGGCTTTTGGATGTACAAGGGGCTGCACAGCCTACGGTTCCCGTTCCTGATCGATCATCCCGCGCTGTGGACGGTCGTCATGTGGGTGTTACTGCTTGGCGGAACGGCCGTTTCGGTCAGCGGCTTCGTCCTCGGCCTGCGTTACATCGGCCGTCTCTTCCGCCGCAAGCGACGGGGAAAACGAAAAGCCGACAGTCTGTAGGGGGGCGTCTACGGACGGCCCCTGCGGGGGCAGCGAACATGTAGGGGCGTATTGCATACGCCCCACCACACGGTCCCACGGGGCCGAACGATCCATGCCAACCGGGTACAAAAAAGGGCACCCCCATCTGTTGGGGATGCCCTTTAATCATTCCGGGGTGTATGCGGGGCGAATGCAATTCGCCCCTACAACCGGGTACCCTATTCCTCCGGCAACGTGATGTCAGGATTACCGTCGCCACCCGGTTTCTTCGGATCCTTCGGCTGATCGGGAGTCTTGGGTTGTTCGCCAGCGCCACCACCGGGCTTCTCCGGCTGCTTCGGCTGATCGGGAGTCTTGGGGTCGGACGGCTTCGGTTCCTTCGGGGTCTTGGGCTGATCGGGAGTCTTGGGAGCCTTGGGTTTCTTTTGGGCGAGGCTTTGGCGGTGAGTTGTTTTGACGTCACGGAGCGCTTGGTTCAGTTGGTCGATCAGTTCGCTGATCGTTTTGCGGTCTTCGTCGGAGGTGGTAGCCAGATAAGCGGCCTCGATGTGTCGGAAGATCTGGTTTGCCGTGTCGTCGTTCTTATTGCGGAGGCTGGTGCCCGTCGGCAAATTGACGGCGGCCTTCGCCTTCAAACGGGTATCGCGCAGGGCAATGAATTCGCCGTTGATGGTGCGCAACTTCTCAACCAAAGGTTTCACGCCGAGAGCGGTCAGATCAGCCACAGCGGCGGGCTTGTCTAAGTCGTTCAGCAGGCCGGATACATGTCCGGTCTCTTCAAACAGGTTCTCTCTTTGCAGGCCTTTGTAGGTGTCGACCACGAGGCGGAGCCGATGGCCAGCGGCCTTGCGAGCTTCGATGAGCGACTTGTCAGCCAGCCGAATCTCTTGGAAGAGCGAGGTGATGATCTCATCGCGTTTCGCATCCTTTTCCGCGAGGGCTTCGGTCTCTTCGGAGGCTTTCGTTTCGCGCACCACTTCCCGCTCTTTGTCGATATCGACCTTCCACAAGGGGATGTCGGTGGCTTCCAAAAGGATTTTCTCAGGGGCGATCGGCTGGATCAGTCCGTACAACACTTCTTGCAAACCAACATGCATACCCAGTGGGTAATGAACATAGATGGTGTCAATGGGTTTAGCTCGTTTCATCTGGTTCAGTTTTTAATTGATCAAGTGGATGTGGGTTATCTCTTTATGAAAAACGTAATGTGAATGGACGGCGGGCACAGCGAGTCAAACCGTGGAAGTTTCTTCCAGAGGGCTTGCAGCCGGTTGAAGTACCGTGGAAGTTTCTTCCAGAGGGCTCGCAGCTGGTTGAAGTGCCGTGGAAGTTTCTTCCAGAGGGTTTGCAGCTGTTGGGAGTACCGTGGAAGTTTCTTCCAGAGGCCTCCGCCCCGCAGCCGGCGGCGAAAGTAGAAAGATTCGGGAAAGGGGGCGTGCCCCCTTTCTCTGACTATTCGGACGACGTTATCCAGCCTCCGAGGTGATCGCAGGGGCTGGCTTTGATATTTCGGACGTCGCGGCCTCGGCCGACTCGGCCTCCTGCTTGGCGAGGTTCTCGCGGATCCGCTCCTCGATTTTCTGCTTCACTTCTGGGGGGAGGGTCTTCTTGCCTTTCTCCTCGGAGAGTTTCTGGAGCTTCTCTTTGATCAGCTCAAAGCCGTGGACGAAGGCGTCTGTGCCGATCGTCTCTTCACCCTTGCGGACGGCCAACGAGAGGCTCTCGAGGACGGCGTTTTTGATCTCTCGGCCGGAAAAGCCTTCGGAAATCTCGGCCAACTGGACGCAAAGCGCTTTCCGGTCGATGTCCGCGGCGAGGGGCACCTTGGAGGGGATCATCAGGCTGATGATCTGCTCGCGGTTCTCGCGGTTGGGCAGCTCGAAATAGATATGCTTCAGGATGCGCGAGTCGAAAGCCTTATCGTAGTTCTTAGCCAGGTTGGTGGCGAAGATCACGACCCCGTCGAAGTCTTCGAGCAGGATCAGCATTTGGCTGCGGAGCGAGTTGATGGCCTGGTCGGAGCTGTTGTGCACGTCCGTGATGCGCTTGCCGAGGAAGGAGTCTGCCTCGTCGAAGAAGAGCACGGCCCGTTCGCGTGTGGCGGCCTCGAAGGCTTTCAGAAGGTTCTTCGGCGCATCGCCGACGTACTTCGACTCGACCTCGGCATAGTTTACGGCGAGGATCTTTTTGCCCAGTTCACGGGCCACGGCATGCGAGACCATCGTCTTGCCTGTGCCCGGAGGACCGTAGAAGTTCAGAATCAGCTTCGGCCGGTCGTCCACCTCGGCAAATCCCCAGTCGTCGTAAATGCGCTTTTGATGAGCGATGAGCGAGAGGGAGACGCGGATATCTTCCTTCACCTCGGGCGGTAAAATGACGCGGTCGAGCGAATGTCTCGGCTCCTGCGGGCGGAAGGTGGGGGCGGCGTCAGCATCGTCTTTCTTTTCTCCGTTCAGTGCAGCCGAAAGGCGACGCTCGCTCTCCTCGTCTTTGCAGATGAAAAGGTTGGGAAGGGCAGTTGTGTCCACGTCTTGCTGCTTGATTTTGCCGATCTCATGATCCACATTAAAGATCAAATGCTTCAACTCCTTTTTGTCAATTGTATTCTGAATGAATACGCTTGCGTTCGGGGTGATTGGCAATTCTTCAAAGCTGCTACTCTTTATCTTTTTCGCATGCTGAAAGAAGTGCAGATCGTCCTGCACTTCTTTCGCTTTTTTGATGATGCGGTCAAAGACCTTCTGGTTTCGTGTGTTGCTCATAGCACCAAGCAGCGGTTGACGTTATTATTAAGTTGACGATCCAGCTCCGGATCAATCGAGTCATAGTCGATCTCTTGAGCCAAGATAGACTGCTCTCGTCCCGGGAGCTTTACGCCGATAAAAGTGCGTCCCTCCGAGGTGCGCTGTATATAGTCGTCGCACAAGCCAACCTTATCTACGGAGAAGTCTCCACGTTCTTTCAGGTCAGTAACCATGTTAGAAAGCATCCGATTCATTTCTATCGCCTTTTTCTTACGCAGCTCTTCTGCTTTCTGCTTGGCGATTTCTCGATTCAGCTTCCAAACCTTGATCTTTTCTGCAATATATGCCCCGCCGGCTACGAGTCCGCCACCAAGAGCAGCACCTCCCAATACGGCGCCTCCCAGAGACACAATACCCTTCAGGGTATCCCTGTCCATGTTCATCAACCCCTTGGACAGTTGTTGGGCGGCATCATTCATCACGCTGTATTTCCTCCACTCTCCACCGGGGAGGAAAGCCTGTACAATATCCCACCAGTTCATGTCACTCTACGATTAACATGTCCTTACTTCCGAAAGCCTCAGCCAAGTGACTGTCAATGGCCTTGGTTTCAACCAAGGTATACCCGTCAAGCACTTTGTGCTGCTTCTCATCGTAATAAGCCAAGATGTAGTATGAAACGCCTGTGTTCTCGCTCAAATCGATCTGCATCTGCTGCGCTTGCTCTCGTCCCATTTTTAGCACGACTGCCTTACATCCTTCCGCAAGCGGCCGGGTATTCTGCAGGAAAAACTCTTTCACGTCGAACAGCGAGAGTTTATCCATCGTCTTTCTCGCTATCGGCAAATAATTGCCGTTTTTCTTTCTCTGGAAATAGATTCCTGCTGCTACAATGCCGGCTAATACAACGGCCGTAATCACATAATTCATACCTCTCATTATTCTAATATCAACATGTTCTTATTCCCGAATCGGCTCTTCGTCTCAGCATCTAAGTCTTCATATTCGACGACCTCGGTATGATCCATGACAATTTCCTTCGTGTCATTATCATAGAAAGTCTTAACCACACCTCTTTTCAGTCCGACGTCCATCATGCCATAATTGCCTGAACTGAGTTTTTCGTCGATTATCAGTGCTATAGCACTTGCGTTCGGATGCTGATTGATGACCTCTCGATACTTTGCCCTAAACCAATTGACGATATGGGCGAAAAATTTGACGATCTTTTCACAGATCCTTTTCAGTATACCCCAAACCTCAAGAAAGAATTTCTTTAGTGTTTCAAACAGTCCCATGTCTTACAACTTTAATAACAACATACTCTTGTCTCCGAACGCCTCTTTGAGCTCATTCGATTTCATCCCACAGCGAATGCAATAGACCTTGTCTTTGTCCACAGCCTTCTTGTTCGCATCCAAATACTGAAGAAACAGCTCCAGCTCATCCTGGGCGTTTCTTCCCATGTCCAACAGCGCAGCGAAGTCGCTTTCTGGAGTCATCGTCTTAGTGAGAATCTCCTTCAGCTCATCCATGTCCAGCTCCTTCACCTCAATCATCTCACAAAGCACCGGGGTATGCTTCTGCACATACGCAGAGGCCTTGTCAATCCCCTTAGCAATGTCGTCGCCATGCTGATCCAAGAAGGATTTCACGGCGTCTAACCGTTCCTTGGTAGCCCACTTTTCCAGTTGTTCGACTACCTGTGTAAAATTCACTTTCATATTCTCGTATCTATTGTTTGGATAGTTCTATCATGTATTCTCTCCCATTCTACAGCGCCGGCTCGTGGTGGCCGCGATGGTGACCCTTGGGGTGGTGTACGCAGGTGGAGGCCGTCAGGCGATCGATCGTACGGGCTTCCGCACCGCAGTATTTGCAGGTGTAGGCCAACTTCTCTGTCCCTTCGTAGAGTTTGTGTTTCCCTCGGACGGGGCCGTCGGGATGGCGTGCACACAGGCCCGCCCGCGTCAGCTCACTGACGCTCTTGAACGACTGGCCGCAGTAGGCGCAATAACATTTTCCGTTACTCATATTTCGTGCTTGTTTGTTTCTCAGTTCTCCCTCCCCAACGGACACACCGACACGGCACGCATCCCCGGCAAAAGGGTGCGCGAACATGGCTGCGGACGGCAACAAGCATCCGCAGACAAGTAAGAGTCCGTAAATAATGGACTTAACTGTTAAACGGGGGGGGTATTTTTAACAACCAGATCGCCAAACGCCTGCATAGGCGCTTGTTTATGCAGCTCGTCGGAGGAGTGCGGTATGTCGAGGCTTGAAATAGTCATTCGGTTCTGTGTGGATCGGATGGTTGTCGTTTTTCTTCTTGCGGCCGCAAATATAGGTGGGGGGATCTAACGGCTAAAATCGAAGCTAAAAAAACTGCCGCAACGACTTTCGTCGCTACGGCAGCAAAAAAATTATGTACAAAGTGCCTCCTCAGAGAGAGGAGGAAGTATCATTCAAAACGAATGCGATTGTCGGTGATCTTCGAGTCCTCCACCAACTTTTGAAGGGCGAAATAGCCCACGCGCGGTGCGGTGTTGGCCTCAATCTCCCGCATTTGCGCCTTCTCGTTGTAGGGCGTGGCGTCCTTCGTGCGGTTGTAGACTTGGAAGACGTAAACGCCGTTGTATCCCGCTACGGGTCCAGAGAGTGTGTTCGGCTTTGCATAGGCCACGTAGGCGTTCAGGATCGGTTCGAGTCCGATACCGTTGATGCGTGCCGTGTTCATCGTAATGAACTTCACGGTGTCAATGCGTGAGTTCATGGCCGAAGCGTAGGCCTGAAGCGAGGTCAGGTTCTTGGCCTTCAGTGCTGCGGCTACGTCCTCGCTCTTCTTGCGCATGGCCAGTTCACGACGGATCAGCGGGGCCACGGTCTCAAACGATTGATAACCCTCTTTCAACACATCGCGCAGGATAGCCACGACGTAGGTCGTCTTGTAATCGCTCGTGCCTGGGATGTGCGACTTGCACTCCTTGATGTCGGACACCTTGCCTTTCGACTTGTTCTCAAAGGCCCAGCGCACTACCTGGCGGGCATCTTGGATCATGCCCAGCTGATGGTCTTCACCCGTTACGGTCACGTCTGGCGTCAACTCATAGCCATTCTCTTTAGCGGCAGCAGCGATCTGATCAGCCGTTTTATTCTTCGCCACAAAAGCGTTGAGGTCGTTGAAGACCTTGCTGTAAGTCTTGTTGGTCGGGCGCACATCCATGTAGACGACGGCTACCTTATACTTCGATACGGCGGCGGTACGCTCCGTCACCTTCAGCAGGTGATAGCCATTGTTGGTCTTGACCAGCGTCGGCTGGTTGATAGGGGCGCTGAAGACTTCACGGTCGAAGTCCTTGCCAAGGTTGGCTTGGGTAAGAGAGGCCTCGGTAAGCCAACCCAGATCGCCACCATTCTCGGCCGATCCGAAGGAGGAGTACTTCTTGGCCAGCTCGGCAAAGTCGGCGCCGCCCTTGAGCAACGCCATGAGGCTGTCGGCCAGTCGGGTCAGGTCAGCGGTAATCGATCCGCTGGGTGCAGCCAGGAAGATGTCGCTGATTTTGGCGGAGTCCGGTGCGGACTTGCGACCGAGGAGCTTGTAGAGGCGATAGCTGTCATCCTTGAAGATGGGGCCTTCCATAGTGCCCACTTCGGCATTCTGAACGAAGCGTTTGAGGTCTTCGTCTCGCATATCGCTTTCGGAGATATAGAAGTCCATGTATGGCGTGCGGGAATATTTCGAGATCACATTCTCCACGCTGCTACTACTGTCCGTAGCGGCAAGCTGCGCACGGGCCTCCTGCATGTCTTTATTGATGGCGTCGTAATCTTCCTTGCTCGGGCGAACCTCGACGGCCAAGTAATCGATCACGCGCGAATCTTTCTGCTTGAACTGTTCCTTGCGCTCGTTGTAGAGCTTGCGGATGGCCGACTCGTCCACCTGCACCGTAGAATCAGGTATCGAAGCCAGCGACTGCACGGCGTAAACAATGTCCGAGCTTACCACCGATCCCTCGTAAGCATCCTTGGCGTCGATGGGGTTGGCTACGATTGCTTTCGTTAAGAGGTTCATGTATTTCTCTTGCATGCGTTGCAGCTTCATGTTCTTCTCCCAGAAGAGCCAGAAGTTGCGCATCTGCTGCATTTCTTCGCGCTGCTCCTCGGGCACAGCGTCGATGTTCTCTAAGGCCTTCAACACGCCCAGTGCACGCGCCTTGTTGAATCGCCGCGTCTGCGGATCCAAAAACAATGGATTCTGCTGTACAATCGGGGGGATGTTGTCACCTTGAATCATGTCGAAGAGCTCGTCTGACGTCACGTCAATACCGATCTTATCCGCCACGTCTTTCATCACAATCTCACTCACGATCGAGTTATATACGCTCTGGCGGAGGTCTAGCGTCTGCTCTTCATTCAGGCTTTGGAGGCCGTACTGCAGCTTGGTGACTTCCGTCATTTCCTCGATGCGTTTTTGATATTCTTGATAGTCGACGGAGGTACCGTTGACGGTAACCACCTGGTTTTTTGATTGACGGAAATAGGTCGAACCCGAGTTCAGAAAGTCCTCGATGATGAACCCTAACAGGGCCAGACCGACGATAGTAACCAACAGCGGTGCGTGCCCTCTAATCTTCTCTAATGTAGCCATCTTTACTTCTGCAAATATGAATTGTCTTTTGATTTAGCGCGCGCAAAGGAGGTGCAAAAATTGGTATACGGCAAATTTGGCGCGCTTTTTAGATAGTGTTCGTGGGTTGTTTCGGTGGGATAAATACGTTCGTCTTACGTCGGCGGAAGTGGTGGCGCGACACCTATCGAATCGGACGAGGAGCGCTCATCAAAGGGGATCTCTGCTGCCGAATTGAAGATCCTGTATTGTGTCAACGCCTGATTCGATTCGAAGCCTTGCCCCGTGTTGACAAACTCGCCCTTGGTGATGCGAATGAATTGGTCGGAGTAGATCTTCTCCGTGTTCTGATCCCAATAGAGGACGCTCGTTTCGAACTGTTCGCCTTGTAAGCTGCGGACACGTACGTTGCCAATTAGCTTCCAGAGCTTGCGCCGCTGATAGAAATAGGCGGTGTCGGCATCTACGCTGGCTTCGACGCGAAAGAGCGAGTCGAACTTTTCCAGATGCAGCTTTTTGGGGAAGTACCAATACGGTTCCGAGGCTTCACCGAACATGTACCATTCATGCGTCTCCACCTTGTAGCGCGTGACCCCGGAGTCAGAGACGAGCGTGACCACGTCCACCGCCTTCATCGTGTAGGTGCTGTCGGGGTTGAAGCCAATTTCTACCTCCTCTTTCTTTTCGCGACTACACGAGACGATCGAACAAAAAAGAAGCATAGCAACCGCTACAGAAGCGATTGCTATGCTGGGATTGTTTCTCTTGTGAATCATCACCTCTTCGATGGAGGGGGGGAAGAGGTTGGGAGTTAGCGTATCGTAGTATGCTCACCGATCCAGCCGCCGACGGTAAATCCGGCGCCCTTATTGAGATCGGGGTGCATGAAGACTTCCTCAGTCGTGGGGAAATACGAGCTGTAACGTCCGATCAGTGCATTAGCCTCAGAGGCCACCGAGGGGTCTACCGAGCGTGCCTTCTGGAGCTTGTCCACAGCGGCGTAGTAGACGCATTTACGCTTCACAGGATCGTCCGGATAGATACCGCCAGCCGTGGCTGCGTACGCATTGCCGATCAGGATATACGCCTTGCCATTGTTGGGATTGAACTCCAGCGCCTTGTAGCAGTAGGTGCGCATTTTCGGATACGCACGCTGCTGAGAAGCCAGTACGGCCAGCGTATAGTAGACGTTCTCCTTCATCTCTTTGTCCTTAGCCATGTCAGCGGCCTCCAAGAGGTAACGCTCGGCGCTGGCGTAGTCACGCTTCTTGATGGCCTGATTACCCATACCGAAAGCAATCTCGGCCGTCTTCTCCTTCTGGTAAGCGTACTCAGAGGCTTTGAAGTAGGCCTCGATCTCTTGGCATCCAGCACGGCGGAGCAGCGTGAGTGTCTCCTTCAGGAAGTCCAGATTGTCCTTGTTGGCCTCGATCTGATCGGCGTAGATGCTCTGGAGCGTCTGACAGTCGGCGGCACCACTACCCGAGAATCCTTTCTCGATACCGGCCTTCATGGCCATCAGGTTGTCCAGCTGCTTTTGGTTGTTAGCCTCCTGAGCAGCCTTGATTTGGGTGTCAAAGATGGATGAGCAGCGGAGGAAGTCCTGCACGAATTTAGCTTTGTGTCCGGCCTCGTCCTTCTCCATCATCTTATGCGAAAGGAACATGTACTCCGATACGGCCAACTCGTCCGTCTTCTCCTTGTACTCGTCCAGCACCTGAGTCAGCCAACCGTAGGCGGCAGCGATGTCGGCCTTATCGCCCTTGAGACGGAGATAGTCCTCCACCTTACGCGCCAAGATCCAGTCCTTACCATATTTCTGATCGCCACCGAAGTATTTCACACGCTTGTCATAGACGGCCATCAGCTCATCGATGAGCGCAGCCTGCTTCGCCGGGTCTTTCTCCTGCGCAATCTTCCAATTCATGATGCGGACACCATAGAGATAGATGTCCTTCGTAGCAGCTGGGCATTCGTCGTAGGCGATCTTCCAATACGGATAGGCGTCCTGGAAGTTGTTCACCTTGGCGTAAGGGATAAACAGGCTGATATTCGTCAGACACCGAATGCTGTCTTCTCCGGAACCGAATTGCGTCCCGTTGTCCACACCTTTTTGTGCATTTGCACTCATTACCGTCGCCAGGAACAGGGCGACACTCAAGAATCCTTTGATGTTCATATCCTCATTGTCTTTTTGTATTCACTAATCCGAAACAAGTCTCTCTCTGTTTTCTCTTTCAATCTATCTTGCGTTTGAAGAACCAATACTCATTAAACGTATAACTTACCGTCAACCGGAGGTACTGCTCATCGATCAGGCCCTTGCGTTCTGGCGCCACCTTGATGTACTCCAGCGAGGCGTTGATGAACGACCGATTGTCGAGCATCGGCAGGCCTACACCCAGCGTCACTCCGTACTCCTTATATCCACCGTTGCCGTTCACCTTAACGTATGAATTGCCGTAGTGCAGACCGGCACGATAGCGAATGCGTTGCAGGTAGGCGCGGGTGAAGGCGTTGGGGATGTATTCGCCGCCAAGGCCGACGCGGATCTGATCGTTGAAGTCGCCCTCGCGGTTGTAGAACTGCGCCTTCGACCATTGCCTGTAGGAGACGTCAGCCGCCAGCACCATCCGATTGTCTCTTGTGAAGGACAGCCCCACGCCGTACATATCCGGAAGGTCGAAGCCTGCGTTGCGCATCGTGTCGCCCTCGACGACGGTGGAGAAGTCTTCGCGGAAGCTGGTCTCGTTGCTCACCGTAGTGCCGAGGCGGAGCTTGGGCGAATAGACCGCGCCGAGGGTGAGTCGATCGGTCTTCGAGAGGGGATGCGTGTATTGCAGGCCGAAGTCGTACTTGACGTTGTGTACCCGGATCTTATTCCGCCAGTAAAACGTGTTCGTCAAGTTCGTCACGCTGCTGTGGGTGATCGTCCCGAACATGTAACTGATGTTGGCGCCTATGGATAATCTCTCTTTCCACGGCGCGAATGACAGGCCCCCGTAGATTTCGTTTAATCCCCCCGTGCCGCTGAATCGATCCGTATAGCGGGTGTCGCCCTGGCTGGGCGCGGTATAGTTGTAACCGACGGACGAGAAAGGTAGCAGGCCGATGCTGACGGCCAAGCGACGATGGAGCGGGAACTGCATGGCGGCGTAATTGAAGCCACCATTGAGGTCGCGCTGCCGATGGGTGCCATCGTTGAACCAGGACATTTGCGCCGATATGCCGCCGTCAAAGAGGAAGGTCAGCGAGTCCATGCCGGTGTACGACGCGGGGTTCATCGGATTGATTTGGCGTGCGGAGCGGAGGCCGTATCCGATGCCGCCCATCGCTCGCCCGGCCGCAAAGGAGCGGTCGGCCTGCATGCCATATCCGAAACGTGTATAAGGGGAGTTTGTGCTGTTTTGTGCCATCATCGGCAGGGCGCCACAAAGGAGGATGCCAAGGAGGAGGGAGAGGACTGACCTACTTGTCTTCATTATATTCAATAATTCGATTTAATCCGAGCCACACTAAATTTTCAGAGGCAAAGGTGCGGCATTTGAGCCTTCTATCAAAATAGGGGGCATGTCCGCCGGTGAGGAAGACAGCCGCATGGGGGTGCTTGGTGTGCATGGTCTCGATGTAGCCATTCATCTCGTAGACAATGCCGCGGACGACACCCGAGAGGATCGCCTCTTCAGTGGTGACGCCCAGATCGGGCACCTCGTCGCGCTCGCTGATGAGGGGCAGGCGACGGGTGTAATCGTGCAGGGCACGGAAGCGGGTGGTGAGGCCGGGCGAGATGTTTCCGCCCACGAAATGGCCCGGCGGGAGGACGATGTCGTACGTGATGGCCGTACCCGCATCGATGATCAACAGCGGTACCTCTGGGCGGAGCGTCCAGGCCCCAACGGCAGCGGCGATACGGTCGCGGCCGAGGGTCTCGGGCGTACGGTAGCCGAGGGTGATGGGTAGGCGGATCGTCGGGTCGTCATTGAGGGAGAGGAAGCGGCGGAGGCGCCGGCGGAGCAACGGGAGCCAGGCGGGGTCGGGCGTGGCGACGGAGGCGATGATGCCGCACTCGGGGCGGTATCGATCGATGAGCGCAGCCAGCTCATCTGGCTCCAAACGGGGGTATGCGGCGGTGTAGACGGCCTGCCCGCGGTCGGCGAGGACAATTTTCGTGGCCGTGTTGCCTTGATCCAATATGAGATTCATCTAAAAACGAGTTACGAGCGAATGGTTACGAGTTACAAGAGCCAAGTGACCGTAGATTGGGGGTCGAAAGCGGCGGCAAAGAAAGAGAAAAGCGAAAGCGAACATCCGACGGTGATCCCGATGAGGCTGTCTGGCGTTGTAAAGCCACTCACGGGATAAAAATTCAGATCTTCGTGCACGCACATCAACATCTACTAAATCACTTACATCAAAAAAAGCACGCACATATAGGATGTTATATTCGATTGAAATTTATCCTGCACGCACGAAATAGCAAATAACTATGTGCTAAATCATTCGTGTATACCTATCGCCACACAAAAATTGATTATAGATTTCACTCCAAACACGTAAAGTCAAGAATGATCATATCTATATATTCATCCACACCGTAGAATAGAATATCATCTATATGCAGTTCATACTGCATGGAATTTAATCACTATACAATATGATAAAACTATATACGCATGGAAGTGAATATAGATATTATACTCGTATAATACACATGTGCGCACAGAAATAATCAAATCATTTTTTCTTATCTCCGTGACATCATGAAGTAGAGAACTCTATCTGATCTATTTTATAGGACATCCATATAATCATAGAGATAAGTAAATACAGATTCATGTTCGCGCACGAAGCGAATAGGATCATTTTAGACTTATCTTTGTGGCATCAAACAGAGATAAAACAAGAGGATGAGAATCTATTGCGAGGTCACACGGAAGTGAAAATATTTCAGCGAAAGCTCCGCCAACGATCATCGACCCAAACGATTTTTGGTGGAACCTTTCTGCAAACGGAACTTACATCATTAATTATATGAAGGAGATCGATTATCCCGACATGAGGCGTGCGAACAACGGGGCGCATGGCATGTTCATGAAATCAGTCAGCGAGCGGCTGGAGAAGGAATCGGAGGTGATGAAAAACGCCGTGATGCAACGGGCGGCTATGGCGCTGAAGGCGGCTATGGAAGAGGAATCACTCTATCTGGGACGGTCGCGTAAAAGCCTGCTGACGGACGAAATCAAGACTGCGGACAAGGAGCGAGATGGCCTACTGACGGGCCTCCGTGCCACGGTGCGCGGACTTCGGCGTCTGCCCGATCCTGAGAAGGCTAAGGCTGCTCAAGAATTGGAAGTGATGCTGAGTGGCAACCGGGTAAAACGCAGCATGCAGCTGGATCGCGAAACAGGCATGATCACGAAGCTCACGGAGGAGCTGGAAACGACGTATGCCTCGCAAGTGTCACTACTTAGCATAGGCCTGTTCGTGAGTGGGCTCAAAGCGGCCAACGAGCGGGTGAAAGGCCTAATCGACGAACGATCAAATGGCGAGGTGGAGCGTAAACCGGCGGCTATGCAGCAAGCGCGGCTGCGGACCGATGCGGCCTTTAGGCAGGTGGCCCGGGTGGCCAACGCGATGGCGGTGCTGGAGGACGAGGCGGTGGTGGCGCCGTTCATCAACTTCGTGAACGAGCTGGTGCGGCGCTATCGGCAGCAGGTCTTCCCCAAACGGAAAAAGAAGGCGGAAAGCACAAAGACGGAAAACGCATGACAAAGCGAACCTACAACAGCATCGATGTGGCCAAATTGGTCAGCGCCTTTTTCGTGGCCGCCATCCACGCCAATCCCTTCAGCGGCCTCAGCTCCACGATTGCCATCAGCCTGTTTGCCCGCATGGCGGTGCCCTTTTTCTTCATGGTGAGCGCCTTTTTCTTCTTCCGGGCGGGGTGCGACGGAGGGAAGCTCGTCGCCTATCTGAAGCGCTTAGGGCGCCTGTATCTGATCTGGTTCATCGTCGGACTGCCGGTCATCATCAAGCGCTCATTCCTCGATCACGAGGGTGGATTCGGAGCGGATCTGCTCGTCCTGATTCGCAACTTTTTTCTGGGCAGCACCTTCCGCGGCTCCTGGTTCGTCATGGCGCTGATGATAGCCATCCCACTGGTGTACGCCATCAGCAAACGGCTATCCACCCGGTGGGCCATCGGCATCGGGGCACTCTGCTACCTGCCCGTGACGTTGCTCTCGAACTACCACAACTATCTGCCAGCGGGCGTCCAGCAATTCCACGACTGGACGGTGGCCACTTTCGGCCCAATACAATTCACCTTTTTGGCCGCCATCGTGTTTTGCAGCATCGGCAAATACCTCTCGGAAAAGCAAGACGCCATCGAGCGGATACCACGTTGGGCGACTGACACGGCTTTACTGCTAAGCATGGCCGGTGCAGCTCTCGAGGTGCTCTCTCACACGGCTTTTTCGGACGACACCTACTTCATGTTAGTGCCCGTGACGACCCTGCTTCTGGTGTTCGTTTTGCGTCATGAGGTGCATTGGAAAGTGAACTACGCCTTCATCCGCAATCAAAGCACAGTGACCTACTTCGCTCACTTCACCTTCATCAACTTCCTGGACGACATCATCGGCCTTGAGATGCACACGTGGCTGTTCTACGTTTTGGTCGTGGCGCCGTGCTTCTTCCTGACCATCTTCATGCGATGGATCGCAGAGAAGAAGTATTTCGGCTGGGTGAAATACAGTTTCTAACCGTGCAGACGCCTCCCCTCCGGCACGCTTTTGCAAAGGTTTAGCCCCCCGGCTTACTTTTGCCGCGCTCTTAGGAACAACAGTAAAAACCACACGATGCAGGATTATATCAACAAGAGCTTCTTCGCGCTACTGGTCTTCACGCTCATCTTTGGCGTGATGTTTTACGACATGATCGACCGGCTGGGCTTTAGCTACGTCGACGAGATCTGCGCGCTGCTCATCTTCGGCCTTTTTGGCTACCACACATCGCAGTCGCGCACGTGGGCCTTCAACCGAGGCTTCCTTTTCGTGATCGGCGTCTTCGTCTTCTACTTCATTTATTCCCTCCTCATCGGCAGCAACTCGGTGCAGGGTATCGCTATGGATTTCCTGATTCAGATCAAGCCCTACATCGCCTTCTTCTGCATCTACTCGCTCAGGACGAAGCTGACGGAGAACCAAAAGAGCATCCTGCGCAACTTGGTGGTACTCTTCACGCTTTACATGATCCCCATCGGACTGGCCGAAGCCGTCTACGGGGGGCACATCATTCAAGCCTTCTTCGGCCACGAATCGCGTCTGGCCACATCGGCCACCATCCTGGCCATGATCTACCTTTATTGCAGCGACTTCACGTCGAAGGACAAGTTCGTCTACGTCTGCATCCTGGCCGTGGGGCTCTTCTCCGGGCGCTCGAAGCTGTTCGGCTTCCTGGCTCTATCCACCCTGATGCTGATCTACATGAACCGCTCGTTCCGCATGCGGTTCGACCTGCGCAACACCTTCTTCCTGCTCGTGGCGCTGGCGGCGACGGCCTATGTGGCTAAGGATAAGATCGAGCTCTACTTCATCACCGGTGGCTTCGGCGGCGGACGGTCGGAGGAGGATCTATACGCCCGCATGGCGCTCTACTACTTCTCGATCCCGATTTTCCTGCAATACATCCCCTTCGGTTCCGGCTTCGCCTCGTACGGCACCTACGCCTCGGGCGTCTACTACTCCAAGCTCTACAATCGCTTCGGCATGGATCATCTGTACGGCCTCACGGAATCGAATCCCAACTTCGTAGCCGACACGTATTACCCGGTGCTGGCCCAGTTCGGTTTCGTCGGCGTAGCGCTCTTTTTCTCCTTCTGGATCTACCTAACCTCGCGGGCCATGAAGGCCTATCGGGTGGGGATGAAAAAGGAGTCGATACTCGTCTTGCTGATCGTCTTCTTTTTCGCCATCGAAAGCACATCCGACGCCACCATCACGCACAACCGCGGACTGTTTATTATGATGCTGCTCGGACTGCTCATGTCCGACATCCGTAGCGGGATGCAAGTCGCCACGGGCCCGAATCGTTACCCCGAAAGAAATCGCTTGAACGAATGAAAGTGCTCTTGATCGACGTATACCATTACAACCGTGGCGGCGCCGAGACGGTCTGCTTCAATACCGGACAGCTATTACAAGCACACGGCCACGAGGTGGTCTATTTCTGCCTCAAATGGAAGCGCAACCTCCCCTCCCCCTTCGAACACTACTTCCCCGAATCGAAAGAGACGCGCCGCGGAGTGTTCCGCCAAGTCAAGAACCTCGTCAATTACTTCTACCACTTTGAGGCGGCCCGTAAGATGGACCAACTGCTCCGCGACGAGCAGCCAGACATCGCCCACATCCACCTCATCTGGGGACAGATCACGGAGTCCATCCTGCCCGTCCTGCGTCGCCACGGTGTGCCCGTCGTGCTGACGGCGCACGACTTCCGGGTGGTCTGCCCCGCCTACGTCTTTCGTGACGGCCGCGGACAGATCTGCGAGCGTTGCCAGGGGCGATCCTTCTACCACTGCTTCCTGCACAAATGCGCGAAAAACAACTGGGTAATGAGCGGCGTAATGGCCACCGAGCAGTATTTCCGCAACGCCTTTTTCAACCCCTCACGACTGATCGACGGCTTTATCTACGTCAGCCATTTCACGAAGAAGAAGCACGAAACCTATATGCCTGCGCTGCGCGAAAAGCCGAACATGGTGCTCTACAACAGTGCGCCGGAGATCGCCGCGGAGCCATATAAGAAGCAAGGCGAACCGTATTTCCTATTCATGGGTCGGCTATCGGGCGAGAAGGGCATCCGCACCTTGGTGGAGGCCATGAACGGTCTGCCGTCGTGTAGGCTGAAGGTGGCCGGTACGGGGCCGCAGGAGGCCGAGCTGAAGCGTTACGCAGCGGAGCACGGGCTGAGCAACGTGTCGTTTTGTGGCTACCAAACGGGGGTGCCATTGGCCACGTTGGTACGTGAGGCGCGCTTCATCGTCGTGCCGTCAGAGTGCTACGAGAACAACCCGATGAGCATCATCGAGGCTTACGCCATCGGTACGCCTGTCGTCGGTGCCAACATCGGCGGCATCCCCGAAATCGTACCCGAGGGCGTCACCGGCTTCCGCTTCGAGAGTCGCAACGCCGACGATCTGCGTGCCAAACTGACCGCCGCCGCAAGCCTCTCGAGCGATGCCTATGCCGCTATGCAACGCGCCGCACTCGCCTTCGCCCGCGAACATTTCAACACGGAGAACTACTACCCGCGGCTCATCGCGTTCTACCGACAGTGCATGAAAGCCCCATCGACATCCCGCCCATGAGACCGATCGACATCCACGAATGCCACCGCCTGCTGCTCGACATGGCCGCCATCCTCGATCGCGTCTGCCGAGAGAACGCCATCCCCTACTACATGCTCGGCGGCACCATGCTCGGCGCCGTCCGTCACGGCGGCTTCATCCCCTGGGACGACGACATGGATTTCGGCATCCCCCGCGACCACTTCGACCGCCTTACCCACCTGCTCACCGACGCCCTACGCGGCACACCTTACCGACTGCACACCTACCACAACTCGCCGAACAAGATCAACTACCTGAAGGTGGTCGATACGCGCACCTGCATCCGCGGCGCATGGGAGACGACC
>ERZ773100.582-NODE-582-length-18565-cov-14.886656_pt1 | contig 18565 bp, 15 predicted proteins | sample MGYA00511119_ERZ773100 | MGnify/ENA primary metagenome ERZ773100 (study PRJEB29015, sample SAMEA2738000) | human oral metagenome | biome: human oral; feature: human-associated habitat; material: dental | place: China | collected 2111 ...
AATAGTTATTATCAAAGGTTAAACGAACTGGAAGGCGTTTGATGATAAATGGTGGGAGGTCTGTTGCTGAGCGCCCCCACTGCTTTTCGGTATAGCCCTTGATCAATTTTTCATAGATATCCGGACCAATCAGCTTGATAGCTTGTTCTTCCAGATTTTTCGGCTCAACATCCTTCATATCAGCTGTCTGCTCAGCAATCTTATCTTTTACTTCCTGTGGAGTTTTTGTGCCCCACATAGCATAGAAAGTATTCATATTGAAAGGAAGATTATAAAGACTTCCTTTGTAGTTTGCGACAGGTGAGTTGATATAATTGTTAAACTCAGCGAATTGATTGACATAGTCCCAAACTTTTTTATTAGACGTATGGAAGATATGGGCACCATATTTATGGACATTAATCCCTTCTACATTCTCACAGTAGATGTTCCCACCGATGTGATCACGTTTATCAATCACTTTTACCTTTTTACCACGCTTGGTTGCCTCATGAGCAAAAATCGCTCCAGATAAACCAGCTCCAACGATTAAATAATCATACATTATAACTTCTACCTAATCTCTCTTAAAAATATCACGACTATAAACTTTGTCGCTCACATCTTTAAGCAAATCATCATAACGATTTGCCACGATAACATTACTAATTGATTTAAAGTGCTCCAAATCATTTACAATCTTACTACCAAAAAATGTCTCGTTATCACTAAGAGTTGGCTCATAAATTATGACATTTGCGCCTTCTGCCTTCAATCGTTTCATAACACCTTGAATAGAAGATTGACGAAAATTATCGGAATTACTCTTCATAGTTAACCGATAAAGGCCTATTATTACATCTTTGGGGTGAATTTCCCCATTACTTGACACTCCTGCAAATTTCAAAATCTGCTCTGCAATAAAATCTTTTCTAGTACGATTGCTCTCAACAATAGCTGTTATCATATTCTGTGGAACATCTTTATAGTTTGCCAATAGTTGTTTACTATCCTTTGGAAGGCAATATCCCCCATATCCAAAAGAAGGATTATTATATTGGCTTCCGATACGTGGATCTAAGCCAACACCTTCAATAATAGCTTTAGTATCTAGCCCTTTAACTTCTGCATAAGTATCCAACTCATTGAAATAAGAAACTCGTAAGGCTAAATATGTATTTGCAAAAAGTTTGACTGCTTCTGCTTCTGTAAATCCCATGTAAAGAATTTCTATATCCTCTTTAATAGCCCCTTCTTGTAGCAGTTCTGCAAAAGTTTCGGCCTTCTCCTTTAAATATGTATCGTCCATATCAAGTCCAACAATTATACGGCTAGGATATAAATTATCATATAAAGCCTTTGATTCACGTAAAAATTCTGGACTAAATAAAATATTATTTGTTTTATATTTATTACGAACCGATTGAGTATAGCCTACAGGAACAGTACTTTTAATTACCATTACAGCGTTAGGATTTGTCTCTAACACTGTTTCAATAACTGCTTCTACAGCAGATGTATCAAAAAAATTCTTTTCTGAATCATAATTTGTTGGAGCTGCTATAATTACAAAATCTGCATTTTGGTACGCTATATTTGTATCCAATGTTGCCACTAAGTTGAGAGGCTTTGTTGCTAAGTATTCTTCAATATAGTTATCCTTAATTGGAGATTTTCCATTATTAATCAAATTGACCTTTTCAGAAATAATATCAACAGCTACCACCTCATGATGCTGAGCCATTAAAACCGCAATAGACAGTCCTACATATCCTGTACCTGCAACTGCTATTTTCATTTACTTCACCCATTACCTTTCGTTATCTCTGTTAAAAATTACACGACCTATTTAATTAATTACTATCTTATCTTTCCCATCTTATATCATCTCTAATAATTCTAGCAGGCCTTCCAGCTATCAAAATGTTACTCTGCTTAAACTCTTTATTTACTAAACTACCTGTGGCAACTACAGTAGAAAAAGGAAGAACACTATTTTTAAGAATTACTGAGTCTGATGTTATCCAGCAATTCTCTCCTATTACAATAACTCCTTCACTCTTAATACAGTTTTCCTGATAATAGATCCTATGTCCATTATTATCACGTAAACTACAGTTCCAACCGAATAAACTATTTTTACCAATATCAATTTGTTTTTTACAAAAGATCGAAGAATTTCTGTTAAAAGAGACATTATCTCCTAATTTAACCGTACCTCCTTGCTCTATACACAAATTAAATCCACTAGATAATAGAATATTTCTCCCTAGAATTAATTGACCCCCATCATAAATAAATAATCTACTCTCATGAGGAGAGATATGATTAGAGCCATCTTTCCCCAAAATAATAGTAAAACGTGATAAATGAGTATCAATGATTTTTATGTCTCCCTTAATCATTAATCGAGTATTAAAATGAACATATATAGGAAGTTTAACCGCCTGATTCAATGGTAGGCATTTAAAATTTATATACAAAATCTTGGGAAGAGACAATATAATTATGATTATTTTTTTCATGGCTCTATATATGGTAAACATTTATATTTAACTCCACTATCTATATATTTTCTTTCTAACTTCTATTATTAATTGTGATACTAACTCATTTCTCAATAATATCAAAGTAAGGAAATATAAAATTGCGCTTAGTAAAGCAGTTGAAATAAAAATAATATAATTTGATGAAACGTACTGAGAAATAACAATCTTGACAATAATTATAAAAATACTAGCTACTAGATATTGAAAAAGATTCTTAAATAGCCTTCTAACATTAAACACATTTTTTATACTAATTAAAGATAATATGCAAATGATTCCTTCTGTCAAAACTGTAACCAAAGCTGAACCATTAAAATCCATTATTGGAATAAGGAATATGTTTGTAACAACATTGAAAATTAACGCGATAATAAAAATTTTTAAAACCGCTTTCTCACGATTCATAACCGTTAAAATAGGTGTAATTAATAAAGCATTCAAATTAGAGAATAGAATTGTTAAACTTAATATCTCCACTGTTAACACAGAAGAAACAAAAGCACTCCCACCCAAAAAATCTACTAAAATAGAACTAAAACTCAATACACCTATAACAACTGGTATAGCAAGTAATAAAATAAAATCAAAGGAACTATAAGCAATTTTATAGAATTTATCAAACTCCTCTTTCTTATAATGATATGCTAGACGAGGTGTCAAAATAACTGTAACAGAAGATACCATTGAAATTATAACACTTGTTATTTTTGTAGCTAAGCTATAGTAGCCCACACTTCGATCATTTTTAAAGAAGCCCAAAAAAGTAACATCTAAGTATCTATATATATTCATAGATAATAAAGTCAGAAATATTAGGAACATTGGCTTAAAATAATGTCTAATATTATAGTCTTTATGTCTAAATATCTCAACTTCTTTTCTAAGTCTAAATAAATTCAGTATTTGAGAACCTGCATTAGCCGCAACCGTAATTAGAGCGTACACATAGATATCATTCCTGTTTTTGACAAATATGAATAAAGATATCAAAGATAGAATTTGAAATATAATTGCACGAAGTGTTATATATTGATAGTCTTCCATCAATTGAAAAAACCACTCCATCCCCACAACATTAAATATAATGGTAATTGAAAAAATTAGAATAAGACTTCTATATTCTGATAAAGCAGGTAGTAGTAAGGAAATAGTTAATAAAGAGAATGAAATCATTGCCGTGCAAACACTAACAAGTAACATCTCCGTTACAAATTTCCCAAGTAACTTTTTATCATCGCGATATTTAGCACCTTCTCTAACAGCGTAGACATTAATTCCAAAGATAGCAATTAGTACGAAATAATTAACAAATGAGGTTGAAAAGTTGATTGCACCAAGTCCTTCCACTGATAAAATACGCGACACATATGGGTATGATATCAGTGGAAATAGAATAGACAAGGTCGTTTTTATCAAATTAAGTAAATAATTTCGGGCAATGGATTTTCTTTTCACAATCACACCTCGCTATGCTGAAATTGTAAATGTCCCCCAATTTCATCTACAATTGTATCAAGCTGGCTAATACCATTTATATAATCATCGTTTTTCGAAATTTTATATTCTATATCAGATGTTGTTAAAAAATGTAATTCTTCCGCCAATTTATTAATATTAATATGTTCAATAGAAATTATGTTTTCATTAAAATCAGAAATATCTTTTGTAACGAAAGAATTCGTTATGACTTTCATACCAAACGTAGCCATTTCTAACGGAGGATAGCTCGGATGTGGTGAGGCCATTAGAGAGATTCCAATTTTAGATTCCAACATAAATTTTGCGTATTCTTCAACTGACATTTTCCCTAACGATTTTATTACTATGTTATTATTCAATTTAATATCTTTTAAATCTTCTCCTGCAGAAAAAATTTCCCAATTTGAACTATGTTCGTCCAAAACGCTCCATTTTTCCAATGCCATACAGATTAACTGAAAAGCATTTCTAGCTTTACTAGGCCTTCCATAAAATAAAATACGGTTTTTCCTTTCAATATTAGAAATATCTGCTGAATTAAGAATCTCCCCCAATTTTTCATTTAAAACTGGATCAAAATAATAACTATTTTCAAATCTATAACCATTTGCATCAAAAAATTCTTTTAAATACTTAGAATTAAAAACAACAAGCTGGTTATCTAGATGATATGTGCTCTCAGCCAAAAGATACTCTGAGGACCATGGATAGAAACCTGGTTCATAGTCTTGAACTAGATAAACCATGGGCATCCGTTTCCCAAAAATTCTTTTTTGTTCATCCAACACATTGTTAGCATTATAAGCGGTGTACCACATTGTTGATAGAAAATAATCACGCTCCCTAACAAATAATAGAGAACAATTCTTAGATAAATCGCAAATAATCCTAGACTCACTATCATTCTCAATTGAATAGTCTTTAATAAATTCAAAACTAGGAACTTGATAAAGAGACGATTCATCGATTTTTTTCCCCATTACAATGATTCTTAAATCTATATCAAATTTTTTGAACTTCATAAAAAAATCCACTGCTGATTTGATGCCAGCATATACATCCTGAGAGTTCATTGAAGTAATTAATAAATTAAGACGTGGTCTAGGATTCTTAGAAATTTCAATCTGATAATTCTTAATATCAGATATAGATGTAAAATCCTTATGAAAAAAAATTTTTTCTATTGTTCGTTTTATGTTTTTAACTTCGTTTTTGAGAGTCATTCAGATTTCCTTCTTTTTGCTAATTATAATGATTGTACACACTAAAACTTATTGGAATGAAATTTACAATAAGAAGTAACTACTGATATTAAAAAAATCAATAACGTTAATGGCGTGTACCAAGCATATATATCAAAAAAAGCTATTGATACCATTAAATTGATAATGCCTATAATACTATACAACATAAATAATTGTTCTTTTTTACTCTTTATTTTGTAAATATTAGTCATACTTTTTCGGATCGCATCTATAATATATAACAATACTAAGAACAGACCAATCATTCCATAGTCGGCAAGAAATGAAATATATGTATTGTCAATCACATAAAAACCATTCCGAATTACATACACATTGTATTGTTCAAAAAAATTAGGTAAAAAGTCATATCCATTCCCAATGAATATATTTATAACATTTTGATCGAAAATTATATCTAATCCAGTTTTAGCATTAATTACACGATTATTTAGCGAGAAACTATCTGCATCTTGTAAAGCAGAAAATTTACTAAAAATAATATTTAATACATAATCACCTTGCACCCTTATAAAGGATAAAGCAATTATAAATAGTATCATTAAAAATATCACTGAAATTATTTTATTCAATCGAAATCTACGATTAATATATTTTAGATAATACAAAGCAAAACATACAACTCCAATCGATACCAATATATACGCAGTTCTCTTCTGAATAAAAAAGATTAAAATAATATTTAGAAACACACATACATATCTCAACCATTTCTTTTCTAAAAGGAATAAGAAAGGACCAGTAACTACTAATATAATCGAAGTTATTAGAGGATGCTCTAAACTTGATCTTAAAACATATAAAGGAGTTCCGACTTTAAAACTCATATCAAGAAGAACTCTTGGTGCATAAAATGTTTTAAACGGATTAAATTGTCCTAATGAAATGAATTCTAATCCCATACAAAAGGTTAGTAGTACAATAAATTGTAGAAAGACTGAGAGCAAATATTCAAACTTTATATCATTAATAATACGGTTAAATATATATAATTTTTGCAATATGAGAAGTATAAAAGATACTCTACTCATAAACGATGGTAAAAATAAGCTTACTAACACTGTAGTTATCAAGATATAAACTTTTTTTAAGTCACTTCTAGATAAATTATTTTTATATAAATAAAATAAAGAAATGATAGTATCAATAGATATCAAAAAAATTTTAAACTGAATGCTATTCTTATACCAAGTACCCAGAAAAAAAATTATTATAAACTGGTAAATTAATGCTAATTTAGAATAATTAAATTTAATCATACTTTATTGACTCCTTCACCAGTATAGAGAGTCTATTCGTTGCACAAAAATGTACCTTAAAGCTAGAGAATATGCTTTTCAATAAAAATTTACGCCTAATCAAATCATCATTTGCAAAACTTTCCAAAGATGATTGATCTTCTTTATGGTAAATTGAAAAGTCAGGTACATACAACATATCAAGACCTGCTTTTTCAAATATAATACCTAGGATTACTTCTTCATAGTAAAGAAAAGTCCCTCCATACAATCCCATAAACCTATCTAAATAATTTTCCGTAAGAAAAATGACTGATCCATGTAGGAAGTATTTTTGTTCATCGGTTTTTGGACTTGAAAAGTCATTAGCTCTTTTCGTCCATGAAGATAGAAAACGCTTTTTGATAAAAGTGATAACTTTAGAAAATGCCAATAAGTTAATAAGAAGTGATTTTATACTAGAACTAAAAGAAATTGGAAAATAGGCTGGATTTTGGTTTAAGCCATCAGAACCAATAATTTTTGTTCCAATCGCTCCAATATTCCCATCATATTCAATGTCTATTAATTTACTTATATAATTTTTGTCATCAAATATAACATCATTATTAGTTAATAGAATTCTATTTATAGAGTATCTATTTTTTAAGTAGAGGATGCCCATATTATTTCCATTTGCATAACCTAAGTTATTCTCTACTACATAAAGATGAATATTCTTGTCATTTTTTATATAATCTCTAATCCTAGAAACAGATTCATTTGGAGAACCATTTTCTACTATGACAGCTTCAAAGTCTTGATCACTTTGTGAGCGTAAGCTATTTATGCATTCTAAAGTATCCTCCCAATTAAGATAATTTAAAATAACAATTCCTATTTTATTATTCAAGGCATTCTCCATCCTCTACAATTTTTTTATAAACCGTTTCCCTACCATTCTTTTCTCTAATATACTTAGATTTATATGTCAATTTATAAATTCCTACCGTATCTTGTTTAAATTGTTGAAGAAGTTCTGAAGTCACAACTTTATTAGCTAGATCTGCTAAAAGCCAACGTTGATTTCCCAATACAGGCCGTTCTTCCATGTATGATTCATAATTCAAATCTTTAATTGCTTTAGTAATTATATAATCTTGTAAGAAATAATCTATAAAGCGATCATATTTCTCAATGTATTTATTTAATAATAAAGCAGTATATTGAACCAATTTAAAATTAGAAGGAGTATATACAAAATATGTTGTCCAGTATCCCGTAATAAAAAGAGGACTAGACTTTTTTGTAGTTCTCAAGCTTACAAAATCGTTTTTGAAAAATATAGACAAATCTAAATCCTTAGTCATAAAAATCGTTGCATCAATCCAAAGTCCCCCCTGTTGTGCAAGAAGATTCATTCGGACTATATCCGAAAAATGAGTCCGGCTAAATAATCCATTTTTATATTTTGTTAAAACAATATTTGGAAGTGTAACATATTCTTCTATATTATCTTCCGTTAAAATAATGATATCGTAGCCTGAGGCATGTTTTCTAACACTATTGATGCACTTTTTTACTAAATCTGGTGCTTTATCCTCACCCTGAAACCAGCAAATCCAAATTTTATTCAAAAATAAATCTGGTGGCATCAAATCATAGGTGCTCTCTTTATCGACTCCCAATTTACTTAATACGTCAAAAACATAGGGATCCTTTAGTGAATAAATCCTCTCGCCTAAATTAGAAATAAAAGATATAGGTATTCGTTTTGTTACTTTATAAATGATACTAACTAATTCTAATGCTAACTGTCTCATATTCCCTCTAACTAAAATGACGGCTCTTTAATCTCACAGATAATTTTTCAAGTTTTTGTAAAAAGGAAAATATTTGTAAGTTTTTCTGCTTTAAAATACTTATAAAAATTTTTTCTTTTGGTAGAAGATAAGCTGTATTCACTTGCTTCAACGAATTTGCATATTCTTCCCTTTCTAAAAGTTCACGAAATTCTTGTCGCATCTTCTTTTTCTCGCTTGAAGTAGACGCAAACTGAAAATACAACTTATAATACGAATTGATTCCTATAAGTCTTTTTATATGTAGGGCATCTTCAAATATTTTAGGTTTATTAAATTTTTGAATAAATTTTTCAACCTCATCATTAACTAAGTCAAAATAATAAATTACTTTATCATTTTTCTTATTAGTTACACTATCCATACTCTTTCTATAATAGTAAATTGGCTCATCAATGTAGACGATTTCATTCGCAAATTCAAATGCATACATATTGAAAATATTATCTTGCATTCGACGAAGAGAAGGATTAAAAATCAAGCCATTTGCTCGCACAAACTCATTACGATAAATTTTTGCCCAAGGAACACCAACTCCTATCTCAGTTGGAAAATAACTCGTTGCTCCTTTTGCAATCAATTGAAGTTCCAAATCATCTTTGTCTTTTCCGCGAAAAGAAAGAGGAGTGTGCCAAAAATGATTCGTAAATTGTTTACCATTGTAGTCCACAATAGCAGCTAATATAATCACATCGCTTGAAGGATGTTTTTGAACCGCAAAAGTCATTTGACTATAAAAATTTTCAGCCACCCAATCATCAGGGTCTACAAAAACAAGATACTTTCCTACAGCAATAGACATACCAGCATTTCTTGCGACTGACACACCTTGGTTTTCTTGATGAATAACTGAAATATTATTATATTTTTTAGCATATTCGTCTAACACTTTTCCACATATATCTGAGTTTTCGTTATCATCCACCAAAATAATTTCAGCATCTTGACTATCATATAACAGAGAGTCTATACATTTGCGTAGATTAGATTCTGATATCTCATAAGTTGGAACAATAACACTAAAAAGTGGAGATTTTTTTTCTAACATTTCAAAAACTCTGTCCATATTTTTTTCCTAAATACTTGGCTTTCAAGAAAGATTTGCCCTTCTCAAATAAATTCACTTTTTCCATATACATAAATGGGACTTCTTTAACACGTAGATTTTGGTAGTCTAACCAAACATTAAAGAGACGCTCACTAACACGTCCAAATAGTCTTGCATCAAAAGCAGAGTAGCCTGTTATATCCAATCTTCTGTACAACTCATCAATGATAGGGAACAACCACTCACAATAAGATGACACATTTTTTTTGGACATGATAAACATATTGAACATGTAGCCACTACGACAGTCCATCACCTTGTCAAATGTTGCTAAATATTCTGGCGAAACCTCTTTTATAATTTCTCGTGTTACATCTAAATGACTGGAGTCATGAGTGTTGGCATAATGAGAATAGAGAGTTTCTATATAATATTTTCTCTTTTTGGGAACAACGACATCTACTTCAGACATGAGCTCCTTAACTTGATCTGCCGATAGGATAACTTCATTCATGTTAATCTTATCATGATAAGGTCGGTTCTTATCTGTAAAATAACGTCGGTAATGAACTAATCCTAGGTAATCACAGTCTAAATTTTTCCAAGCCCAGTATAATCCTGTCAATTCACAATAATAAGGATTGAGGTGTGAGATATGATTACCTTGATTATCTCGTTGGTAGCCTAGATTTTCCTTTCCTTCACTGCCAACCTGAACAGGAACATATAAGTCCTTATCTTCTGGCATTTGAAATCTTTTATGAGTCGCTACTATAATTTTATACTTTTTTGACATTTCTACATCCTAACTCCAATTCCTAAAATCTTGCCTCACTGGACAATTCTTTGGATTGAATCCCCATTCATTTTTTCAAGCAAAAAATACTAGATTAAATCCACTTATTCATAATGCTTCCTTCACTTGAAAAAATGAATACGAATACCCAAGAAACGTTATTCGTATTCAACTTCATCTTTCTATCCATTTTTTGCTAGATGATTTAGCTCATACATCAATGAGCCCCTTCTCCAGATAGAACTTTTTTTATTGTCAAAAAGAAGATTTTGACATCCAACAAAAAGGATTGGTTCCGAGGATAGTACAGTTCCATTTCACAGCGTTCAGGATAATGTACCTCACTCCTACCAGAAACTTGCCACATCCCTGTAATACCTGGTCGTACAGATAACAAAACTTGCTGTTCTTCCTTAGAATACTCCTCTAACTCATTCTCCAAAATCGGTCTAGGTCCAATAAGACTCATATCACCTAACATTAAATTTATAAATTGAGGAATTTCATCAATACTCGTTTTTCTTATAAAATCTCCGATATTAGTAAGACGAGGATCCTCATTTGGAGGTAATTTGTAACTATTATTTATATATTTTTCATAGAGTTCTTTATTTGCGGTCAAAACTTCTTCAGCATTTTCAACCATTGATCTAAATTTAATAATTTTAAATTTTTTCCCCTTCAGCCCCACTCTATATTGTGTGAAGAATATACTTCCTTTGTAACCTTTTATTTTATAGATAATATAGATTATTAAAGAACTAGGTAAGACTATGAATATTGTTCCAAATAAGCCGATAAAAACATCCATAACTCTTTTAAAGCAAATATAGATGATGCCATTCTGTCTCACCTTAAACTCCCCCTCCCATGATAATCATCTCAAATAATCTTGGTACTACAAGACTATTTATTTCTTTCCATAGTTCCCATAGCCTCCATAAGAAGAATATTTCTCTACTGAAGTATTCAGTTTATTTAGCACAACTCCTAAAAACGGCTTTCCTGTTTGTTCCAACTGTTCTTTCGCCTTTTGAACATCACGGCGATGTACTTCACCAACTGCCGTAATCAAAACAGAAGCATCACATTTCTGTGTCACAATAACTGCATCGATCACGATACCTACGGGAGCAGTATCTACAATGATATAGTCAAAATATTTACGCAGGGTATCTAGCATCGTTCTGAAATTTTCACTTTGTAAAAGGGCTGTGGGATTTGGTGAAATTGAGCCCGCCTGAATGACAAAGAGATTTTCAACATTGGTATCACATAGACCTTGTGACAAGTCTGTTGTACCTGATAAAAACTCTGTTAAGCCAGTAATCTTCTCATTAGATCTAAAAACACCTGACATGACCGAGTTACGAATATCCGCATCAATCAATAGGGTTTTATAGCCTGCACGCGCAAAAGCCCAAGCAGTATTAGTAGAAGTTGTAGACTTCCCTTCTCCCGGATTAACTGAAGTAATAGAGATGACTTTCAAATTATCTCCACTTAACTGTATATTTGTACGCAAGGCATTGTAGTATTCCTCTGCCTTTTTTACGAGTTCCAATTTTTTCTGTGTGATTTCTAATGTTGGCATCGTTCTCTCCTATTTCAATTTATCCAAATTTGGAATGACCCCTAAGAGTGGAATTTGCATAACGTCTTCGATATCCTCTGGTCGCTTGACACGGACATCTAGCAACTCAATCAAGAGAACGACGACAACTACCACCCCTAATCCTCCGAGAAAAGCTATCAAAGTATTACGACGGATATTTGGAGATGATGGGGAAGTGGCTGGTCGCGCTTCTTCAAGCGTTGTCACATCAGATACACGCGTTACGTTAATGATTTTTTGAGCAGCAACCTCACGCAGAGAGTTAGCGATACGGCTAGCTTCCTCCGGCTGTTTATCTTTAACAGAAATAGATACGATACGTGTATCGACTGGAACAGTTACTTGTATTTTACTAGCAAGACCCTTTGTTGACATATTTAGTTGCAAGTTTGTTACAACCTTCTCTAACACATCTTGGGAAAGGATGATCTCACGGTAGTCTTTAACAAGATAAGAACCTGCCTGCAAATCCTGATTTGTCAAGCCTGTCTTGTCTCCTTGGTTACGGTTGACTACATAAATACGCGTAGTACTGGTATACTCTGGTTTTATAATAAAGCTACTATATGCAAAGGCAATCGCTCCCGTTACGATAGCAACCAAAGCAATAATCAATTTCCGTTTCCACAAGGTATTTAACAATTGAAATACATCAATTTCCATAGTATTTTGTTCTTTCATCATTTCTCCTAAATTAGTTGATTCATTACAATTTGTCGAGGATTTTCTTCAAAGAGTTCTCTCGCCTTCTCTTCCCCATACTTTTTGGCAATTATGCTATAAGCTTCGGCCATGTGAGGAGGTCTACCATCTAGACTGTGCATGTCACTTGCAATCACATGGACCAGATCATGCTCTAAAAAATACTGAGCTCTTTTTTTCATGAACTTGTAGCGTTCTCCAAAAAGTTTGGGTTTGAGGACTTGTGAACTATTTACTTGTGTATAACACCCCATTGCAATCAGTTCACGAACACGTTTTTCATTTTGTTCAAGAGCATCATAGCGCTCGATATGGGCAATGACTGGGGTAATACCCAACATCAAAATTTTGCTTAAGGCACTATGAATGTCACGATATGGTGTATCCATACTAAACTCAATCAAGGCATAACGACTAGCATTGAGAGTGGGGAGTAGCCCTTGTTCTAGTTTATCAAGGACATCTCGTGTATAATAAATCTCCGCTCCATATGCAATCACCAAGTCATCTGCCACTTCCTTGGCGAGTTCCTGCACCTGACGAAAATTAGCAGCGATCTTCTCTTCTGGAGTCTCAAACATACCTTTGCGACGGTGAGAGGTGGAAACAATCATCCGTACTCCCTGATGATAAGCTTCTGCCAAAAGAGCCTTGCTTTCTTCTCTTGATTTTGGTCCGTCATCTACATCAAAGACTATGTGCGAATGAATATCAATCATCTCATTTACCCTCCATCACATCTTGAATTGCCGACTTGACAGCAGCTAAACTACTATCATCAATTTCCATCATGTAAAGGTTGCTATCTGGCATGGCATAAGAAGGAAGATCCATTCGTCCTGTTCCTTTTAGGTCTTGAGAGTTAACCTTATAGTTGCCACCGCTCTCCAACTGTGTATTGACCAAGTCCATCATGGTCTCAAGTGGCATATTGGTTTGGAGAGAGTCTTGTAGGCCTTGAATGATATGATCATAATTTTTCAAGGCTTCGGTTGAGGTCAATTTTTGAATAATGGCCACGATTACTTTTTGCTGATTGCGTCCACGATCTCGGTCACCATCTGCTAGAGAATAGCGTTCTCGAACAAAACCAAGAGCTTGTTCTGAGTCAAGATGCACATTGCCAACAGGATAATACTTCCCATTAGTGTGGGCTGTGAATTCTTGATCATTATAAACATCAATTCCACCTAAAAGGTCAATCAATTTTAGGAATGATGTGAAATTCAAGCGAACGTAATAGTTAATATCTAGACCATAGAGATTTTCCAAAGTGTGGATAGAAGCATCCACTCCATAGATTCCTGCGTGGGTCAACTTATCCTTTTGGTTGTTGCCCCCATCTGCAATCGGAACATAGGAATCACGTGGCGTTGTTGTCAAAAGGATTTTTTTGGTGTCGCGATTGACGGTCATCAGGATATTGACGTCTGATCGCGAAACCGAACTAATCGGCCCGTAGGTATCAATCCCACTCACATAAATGTTAAACGATTGATTCTTGGTTGCCTTCGGAGCAGCCACTTTTTTGGTCAACTCCTTGGTATAAATTTTTTTGATTTTTGCAGCATAGTCAGGATATTCTGATTCAATGATATTTTCAAAGACACTATTTAAAACAATCGCCTTTGTGTCACCTGCAAGCAGGCTCTTATAAGCCGCTAGATAAGAAGCACTCTGCTCTACTGTCAGATCCTTACCTTGATTTGATTTAATATCTGTAAGTAATTTTTGAATATTTTCATTATCCGTTTCGGTTGGAGCCATAACGCTGTCTAACTGGCTAACATTATTGATATCGCTGTCTTTCAAAACCGCAACACTAATCGAATACTCTGAATAATTAGATGTCGCATTCAAACGATTGGTTAAGCCAATAAATTGTTGGACTGTAAATAAAGAAACAGACCCTATAAGAATAGACAAAATCAATAGAAAAATGGTGAACTTCTCAGCTTTTTTATAAAAAATCAGAAGAAAACCGATAACAGCCACCGTTAAAACCAAGATTGCCGCGACTATGTTGAGATATCTGAAAGCAAGTATGTTGTGTCGAAAGATTAGAAACAACAAAAAACCACCCAAAATCAGATAAATAGTTAGTAAAAATATATTAATATTGCGCTTCATGTTGCTCGAACGAGCTCTCTTTGAAGGTCTACTCATGATACTCCTCTATACGTCAATAGTTAGAAACATTATATCATAGATACAAGATAAATTCCATTCATTCGGTCGAGTTAAGCGTTTTTATTTCTATGTGTAGCTTCCGATTAGACGATTCAATATAGAGAGTCTCGACAAGAAAAATAAGATCCCTTGCAAGAGATCTTATTTCAACTTTTTATTTGATATGATTTTCAAATTCTTTTTGACTCTTTTCAATAGTCTTTTTACTTTCTTCTTCCCACTTAGCCTTTGCTTCGTCAAATTGTTTCTTGGTAACAGGCTCTTTTTGGAGTCTCATGTACTTATAATTATTTCCGTCACCCTTGATTCCCACTAGAGAGTAGGCACGTGTAAAGGGAGTTACTTTGGTTACAGAGGCTGTCCCACCATTTGACATAGCAGACATGAGTAGAGAATTGTCAATCATCCAAGCTTGAGCTTCAGCATATTTTTCATAACGCTTAGCGACATCTTTGTTCTCAGCGTCTGCTTCTTTCAGAAGTTTCGTATAGGTATCAAGTCCTAGACTCTTGATAAGTTCTTGGTCTTCCTTGGCATCAAGACCAAAAATCTTGAGATAGAAGCCACTTTCAGCATTGAAGGGATCTAGATAAGTTGATGGATCCTGGTAATCACCAACCCAGCCATCAAAGTTCAAATCGTAATCACGAGCTGCTGGATTTGGTGCTAGGAAAGCCACATTCCCAAAGTCATCTGTTGAAAGTTGCTGAACATCAATGACAACATTATCAGAACCTAGTACTGTTTCAAGTGTCTGTTTAACCGAATTCATACCAGAAACTGCATTTTTATTGGTTTGATCAACTGGGACGTCCAAATGAATGGGGAAGGTCACCCCTTGGGCTTCCAATTCCTTTTTAGCTTCTGCAAATTTGGCTTGGGCCTTTTCCTTGTTGAAGTAGGCATCTTGGGCATCCGCCAAGTTGATGCCTGACCACTCTGTTCCGTAGTTCACAAGCTTAGAAGCTGTTACTTCTCCAAAAGTCTTATCTCCAATCTGGACAAAAGTTGGGGGAACTAGAGTATTACGAAGGGTTTTGCTCGCTGCTTCTTCACCGTTAGATTGAGCAGAGTAGGCTGTTCGATTAATTCCAAAGTTGATAGCCTGACGGAAGTTTTTATTTAAGATAGCTGTTTGAGCTGATTTCTTTTGTTCGTCCGTTGTTTTAGCGGTATGATTATAGGTTTTGCGGTTGACGTTAAAGTTAAAGTACCAAGATGTCTTGTCTTGTAAGCTATAGACGATATTGTCTTGGTATTTTTCTTTTGTCTCAGCATAATTCGAACTATTTGGATAGACTCCTGCAATCGAGTAAGCACCACTTTCAAAGTTTCGAATGGTCATCTCCTGATCTGATCCATCAAAGTAGGCTAACTTAACTTTTTCAATGGTCACTTTATCATGATCATAATAGTGCGGGTTCTTCACATACTCGATCGAAGATTTTGATGTGAAATCTTTTAACAAGTAAGGGCCATTGTAAAGAATGCTGTTTGGCGTCAAGGTTCCAAATTCTTTATCCTTGGATTTTAAAAACTCTTCGTTAACTGGGAAAAGGATACTGTTGGTTGTTTTTGAGTTCCAGTACGGTTCTGGTCGAGTCAAAGTATACTCGACCGTATGGTCATCCAAGGCCTTCACACCAACCGTTGTGAAATCATTGGTCGCACCTGTCACATAGTCATTCAATCCCTTGATAGAGTTTTGGATGAGATCCATGGCTTGACCCTTGTTGTCCGCAGCATACTTAATCCCGGTGACAAAGTCTTGGGCTTTGACTGGAGCGTACTCTTCTCCATCAGCAGTGTACCACTTGGCATCTTTTCTGAGTTTGTAGGTATAGGTCAAACCATCTGCCGAAACTGACCACTCTTCAGCTAGAGCTGGCGTTAGATTTCCATAGCTGTCATTTTCTAGCAAACCATCCACAAGATTAGTAATAACGGCAGTATTATCTGCATAATAGTCTAAAAGATAGTTAAATGTCGTCGGATTTGCACTAAATGTTGATGAGAAGGTACTTGTATCTGAGTTGGACTGTCCACAAGCTGTCAGTAAAATCCCTGTAGCTAGGACAAGACCTGTCCCGATTAGTCTTTTTTTCATTTTGATCATCATCCACTCCTTTATGTCACTTTTTATAACATAACTATATTTTATCAAATTTATTCAAAAATGTAAAGTTACTACTTTTACGACGACTGGTGTCTCAAAAACAAAAAAGGAAGTAGAGATTTCCTGCAACTTCCTTTTCTATTTATAGATTACTTGACATGTTTTTCAAGTTCTTTTTGGTATTTGGCATTTGTTTCGATTTTTTCTTTCTGCCATTTCTTGAGAGCTTCTTCGTATTCTTTTGTAGTCACGACATCATTTTGCAACTCCAAACCTTTGAAGACAAATGGGTCTCCCTTGATTCCGACTTGAGAGTAAGCTTTTGTAAATGGTACAGTACGGCTAACAGTTGGAGAACCACCTGAAGAAGCAACTGGGATCAAGAGCGAACTATCAGATACCCAGGCTTGCGCTTTAGCATATTTCTCATAACGCTTATTGAGATCGCTTGTTTCAGCAGCGGCATCATCCAAGAGTTTCTTGTATTCATCTAGACCAACTTGAGCCATCACTTCTGGATCTTTTCCGCGAGTGATACCCAAGTGTTTAAGGGCAGAACCCTTCTTGGCATCAAGAATATTGAGGTAGGTAGCTGGATCTTGATAGTCTGGTCCCCAACCAGTTCCATTCAAGTCATAGTCTTTTTGTGCTGGAACCTTAGCTTGAGAAGTAATGCTCATTTTTTCATTATCGGTCATTTGAAGGACATCGACAATGACATTCTCCGTACCGAGTGTTGATTCGATAGACTGCTTGAGTGAGTTTGTCTGTTGAACGGCAATCACATCGGTCTGTTCAACCGGAATATCCAAATGGATTGGGAAGGTAACACCTTTGGCCTGCAATTCTTCCTTAGCTTTAGCAAAGGCTGCCTTAGCTTTTTCAGGACTGTAAAGCGTATCCTTACCATCAGTAAGAGCTACATCTTTCCATTGATCTCCGTAAGAAACCAACTCTGCCTGCGCCAACTCTCCAAAGGTCTTTTCACCTACTTGAACATAGTCATGAGGTACTAGACTGTTACGGATAATTTTGTCCGCACCTTCTTCACCATTCAACTGAGCCGTGTAAGAGTGACGGTCAAGGGCAAAGTTCAGCGCCTGACGGAAGTTCTTGTTGAGAAGAGCTTCTTTGGTTGATGTTTTTTGAACCTCGTCTGTTTTAGCTGTTTTATTGTAAGACTGGCGGTTTACGTTAACAGTGAGGTAGTAGCTTGTCGCTTCTTGTGGACTGTAGACAATCTTATCGCCGTACTCTTTCTTAGTTGACTCAAAGTTTGAGCTTGTTGGGAAGAGACGAGCTGTTGTATAGGCACCTTGTGTAAAGCTACGAATCAAGGATTCTTGGTCAGAACCATCATAGAAGGTTAGTTTGATGTTGTCAATCTTAACATTGTCCTTATCCCAGTAGTTTGGATTCTTTTCATACTCAATGACTGATTTTGAAGTCAATGATTTCAAGAAATAAGGTCCGTTATAAAGAATACTTGATGGTGTTGGTGCACCGTAGTCGCTCCCTTTAGAGTTCAAGAATTCTTCATTAACTGGAAGCATAGTAGCAGTTGTAACTTTAGAGTTCCAGAAACTTTCTGGTTTATTGAGCGTATATTCAACCGTATAATCGTCAACAGCCTTAACTCCTACTGTAGAGAAATCATTGCTCTCACCACTGACATACTCCGCCAAGCCTTTAATAGAATCTTGAAGGAGAGAGAGGCCGTCTGATTTGCCGTCAGCTGCGTGTTTCA